>Ga0160505_100911_pt1 | contig 14979 bp, 8 predicted proteins | sample DIDeMG_FD_108225 | JGI IMG/M metagenome (GOLD analysis project Ga0160505, IMG submission 108225) | Enriched chicken feces microbial communities from UW Madison campus, WI, USA - DID2874_E49_Stillage MG | ecosystem: Host-associated > Birds > Digestive system > Large intestine > Fecal ... | reverse complement strand
CTCCACCAACTCAATGTAGAGTCCCTTGGTTGCTCTTCTCCATGACTTACCCCAGTATAAGGTAGGAACAATAAATGCAATAGAAACAACGTCAATGACCGCCAAAATAATGTAGGTGTTCAGTGTACCTGCCTTGTCCAAGAACAATGAACAAGTGAAAGTAAAGATACATGCCAAGGTGTTGTTGATGATGGAAACTCCCACCATACCCTGGATGACGATCTCTGGGTAAGCATCCATCAAGTACGACATGGCTGTGTCACCAATGGAACCCCAGCCAAATCCGATAAATGCCAATCCTCCGTAGACGACCCACGCGGGCCAATCTCCACCCTTGTCGGCACCGACTCCGAACATGATGAGACCAATTGGAGAAACCACCAATGTGATGAAAAGAAGCCACAATCTGTACTCTGGCTCGTACATACCGTTATTTCTCTTGGCCAACCAAAGAACATGCTTGTCAGAGAGAATACCGGACATAATACAGCCGATGACGGCACCAATTAAAGTAGCCACATTCATCAAAGCAACTCCTGTCTCGCTCTTATTCCATGGGTCGTCGTAGAAAAAGGTATCTTGGGTCGTCAAGAAGAAAGACATGTATGCGTCCTGTAATCCCCACAAGATACCAGACAACCAAACAGCAGGCAAAGTGAAAACCTTGAAGTAGACAACAAATCTCTTGAGGTACTGCTTGAAACCAAATCCCTCGATGTACGAAGATGGAGTGATGAGAGCAATACGCTTGTGGTAAGGAATAAGCTTCTCCTTCGAAGGATCGGCTTCCTCATCAATAGAGAGATCATTAGGTCTGGAATTTTCAACCGATTCTGAACTGCGTGCAACTTGCACCTTCTCATTGACCTCACTTTCACCAATGTTGTCGCCATTCTTATCATCACAAATCTTCTCCACCTCATCTTTCGTTTCTTCCAAGTTTTCCACGCTCTGTAAGTTCTCCGACTCGTAAACAGGGAAGTACTTGCTACGGTCAAACACTGTTTCCTCACAAGCGAAAACGATCAAAATTAAGGTAGCACCACTCACTATGGCACCCCACCAGCCAACCCATCTGAAACCTTGGGCTTCTGAAATCAAGTGAGCAATTAAAGGACCCAAAAACGAACCAATCGAAGTGGCCATAATGTAAACGGTCAAAACAGAACCAAGCTGGTGCTGAAAGAAGATATCAGCCAAAGACTGTTGGACTTGAGCCTCAGCACAGGCTTCGGACATACCAACAAAAGCCTGAGACCAAATTGTGTCGGAAGTTCTTCTCGAAACAGCAAACCACACCGAGCCAAGAGTACCAGCCAAAATACACACAATGTATGTGATTCTGCGGCCATACAATGACGAGGCTGGAGCAAAGAAGATACACGACCAGCCAATGAATAGAAACAACACACCAGCACCGGTGTTCATGGCGTCATAGGAGATTCCGTAGGTTTCATTAAGCGAATCTTGGGCGGCACCAGCATCGTTGGAAATGGCAGCAGTGAGGGCAGTTATAAAAGATACCAAAAGGAAATGCCACATTTTTCTGGATTTGGACCAATTCAAAGGATCATTGGGCGAGTCCGAGGGTTGAGGAAGCAAGATAATGCCATTAGCAGTCCTTTTTAAAGGCTTTCCAGTGTGGTTGCTGGACGAATCATCCAGAGAAGCCAAGATGTTAGTTGTTCCAGGAACATAATCTTCAGCAAAGTAGTTGTTGTTCATCACCAGTTAGAATTCAAGAATTAAAATGAGGAAATATGTGTAAGTGAATGAATTTACTGGAGATGTCAAAGGAGCATAATAGGGTTGAAGAGAAGAAGTGATCTGTAAAAAATTTCTGAATTCACTTGCTCAAGTTACTTTTTTTTTCTCTCTCTAGACCTGTACCTGTTTCTGCAACCGCCCATCAATGTCACGTGCATGACATCGGGGAACCATTCATGAGGACCGAAGGTTAGATTATTGAAGGGTGCTGGGGGTTGTATTTGATTGGATCACCTGAGAATTTGCAAGTTTTTGTGACATATTTTCTAATTTCGAAGAGGACAAGTTATGATTCTTGTTGATTTGCTCAAATATATGATGGCCTTATGTGCATGTTTAGATGAATCTCTATGGAGGTTTTGCGTAGGTTATGTATAGGTAGAGTACATTAATTAGATTCAACTAGGTTGAGTAAACACGGATGATGGAAAATAGTTTGGTGGCGGAGAAATGGAATGATTAGAGTTTGGAGGAATTTTGAAATTGAGTCTCGAATTTAATGACATCCAAAGAATATTCATGTTACCCAATCTCTGCAACTTTCGCCAAGTTCACTAATGCCGTACCATGGAAGTGCCTCGACGTACTGCATTCGATTTCAAGTTTAGCCAATAACATTCCCATACAATTTTTGAAACAGATTTAACCTTGTAGTTCTACTCAATCCTATATACATCAATCACTTCTAAACCTCCTGTACACTTCCAAGTTTCCTGAATTCTACTTCCCATCTCATACAATCACAACCTCCAATATTTCTGTGCTTCGCACGCCCCCTCACTAACTTAACGTCCATCCTACATCTCTCCATCTCTAAACATTCTTCTTTGTAGAGATTCTCCCAGAGACTCTCCCTCCCGTAGTAGACGCCGACTGTTAGCCTGCGTCGTCCCCCACAAACACCCCCCTTTATGGCTTCAGACGACTTTCTAACTTGGTGCGATGACCTCCACCAGGTCAAGGGTAATATTTCACAACTCCAGGCTACGCTTAACCATGTGTTAAACAAAGCACCTAGTGTCGCACAGTATAAGCACTTGGATAAAGTGTATTCTCAGGGAGCCGCTGAGGCGGCCGACCAGCCGCTCATGGAGAAGCTCCACACCTCGCTTCAATCTCCACAGGTAAAAGTTGCCGTGAGGATCAAAAGTCTCTTTGACCGGGGCTACTTGCCGTTCTTGAAGACATTGACCAAAATCAACTTTAAATCACCTAAAGTGGACCGATATGTGGGCTACTTGTTGGACTACCAGCCATCACGAAAGGATATTAAGGCCATAGGGCCTGAAGATCCTCCAAAGAAACATGACAAAAGTGCTGTAGGAGACGACCATGCTCCTTACCCTCCATCATTGCCACCATTGGAAAACTCGCTGTTGCTTCGATTGGTTCTCACGGATAAATCATTAAGGCAACCGTCTGATTATTTGGAGCTGGAGACTGATGACGGTCATCATGACTTCAACAACAACCACAATCGCAAGTTGGCACTTCATGGTGCAAGATTGCTTGATATGGCCCTTTTAGATGTTCTTGACGAAACTTTCCCAAAGGCTCACGAGGACGATCTTGAGTACTTAAGGTACAAGCTCACCAATGGTCACCTTTTGGCCAACTTGTCATACTGCTACAACTTTCCGGAATCTGTCATGCATAACGTATCAAAGGAATTGACCAGCAAGGAGAAATTATCCATCTTCAAGAATGTTTTTTTGGCTTATTTGGGCGCCATGTCCAAAAGCGACTACTCGTATGACGAAATTAAAATGTGGGTTGGAAAACTATATGGCCCGGTCATTTCTCGCTTGCATGAGGAGAGCTCCCAACAAGGAAAACTCAGGGATCCGTATGAAATTGCAAATGCGGAGTTTAGATTCTTGGTTGATCGAGACTCTGGGTTCTTGAGCTCAGGAAGAAAAAAGATCAATTACGAGTTCGAATTCAATTCCGAAGAGAGTCCATTAACGTGTCAACTAAGTGTAGGCGACATTAAGTTGGGTATCGGAATCGGTGTCTCATATGTTGAAGCCAAGAAGAAAGCTATGTTCGCTACTTTCGAAGACAAGGAATTACGTACGAAGTTCTTCGAGTATTTGCTTGAACACTATGCAAGTGGTGAGAGTAAAGAGAATAACAAACCTGAAACGACCACGCAACAAAATCTTGCTGAGGGTGGAGATGACATGCAAGACGACAACGAGGACAACGAAGATCAAGAAATTGAAATAGCCTACAACGAACAATCCACTCAATCCAATGCTGATGATCCAGAGGAATCTGATGATGAGGCTTATTCCCCGGTACTTAATGGAGAAGATGGTATTGACTCGGCGCCAGAAGTTACACAACCGCCTTCCACATCTACTGAAGCATTAGCCGGCTTCGAAACTGCTTCAAGTACCACTTTTGCACCAACTGCACCAACTGCACCAACTACTGCTGCCACTACTGCAACCACCACAGCACCTACAACGACTTCAGTATCATCAACTTCGACATCCGCATCTCCGTCCACCGCACCAACGGCTCCGACCCCTAGTCCTTCCTCCGAATCCTACGCACGCATGCCCTTGCCCTACGGAGTATTACCACCAATTCCCAACTTAAAAAAACGGGGCCCCAGAAGATAAATGGGGATGTTGTATGGTGAGTTATTATCTGAAGTCAGGCACACATGCCATGATTGTGCATGCCTTTTTAATTGTGCTTTTAATTTCCCAGATTTTGCATCCAGTTGCTTTTTATTAGGTGTTGACATCTTGGTTGCAACTTTGGCGTCCGCGACCTGCAGACTACTCGCACTCCTCACCAAAAAGAAAAATTGGTACTTTCCGGCACATTCGCGGGCCGATCCACACATATAATTGCAAACGAGCCATAGTCAGCCATTGCCACCAAAATGAAGGAAAGTTGAAGCATTTACAAGATAATTGATCACAGCTCCGCAACGCCACCCGTACGGATTTAAGCCTAATCTGCATAACTCCGCAATACCCCAACAGTCACTATTCCTCTCCCGGCCATAAACGGGAAGAAAAAAGCAACACCAGGTCTGTACCTGCGCGCTTTTTCCGGCCCCAAAAAGCAACCGGCGCACGACAACCCCCCGGCCCTAAACCAATAGAAAGAGGGCGTGCGATAGTGCGCGAGAAAAAATGTTTCTCATATAACCAAGGCTAAATCACCTCGCATTCGGATTTTCTTCTTCTCTTCTTTCTGACATTTGTACATATATTCACAATGGCTCAAGCTCAAGCAATTCCAACTTTTACCGTCGGTGACTACGCTTCCTTCGCCCTTGCCGGTGCTATGGGTTGTGGTTTAACCCACGGTGCTATGACTCCTATTGATGTCATCAAGACCAGAATCCAGTTGGAGCCTACCGTTTACAACAAGGGTATGGTTGGTTCTTTCAAGCAGATTGTGTCCACTGAGGGTGCTGGCGCTTTGTTGACCGGTTTGGGCCCAACCGTCTTGGGTTACTCTTTGCAGGGTGCTTTCAAGTTCGGTGGTTACGAATTGTTCAAGAAGACCTTCATTGAGCAGTTGGGTCTTGAGACCGCCGCTCAGTACAAGAACTCCGTCTACATCGGTTCCGCTGCTTTGGCTGAGTTCTTCGCTGACATTGCTTTGTGTCCATTGGAGGCTACCAGAATTAGATTGGTGTCTCAGCCAACCTTTGCCAACGGTTTGATTGGTGGTTTCTCTAGAATCTTGAAGGAGGAGGGTGCTGGTTCTTTCTACAACGGTTTCACCCCAATCTTGTTCAAGCAGATTCCTTACAACATTGCTAAGTTCTTGGTGTTCGAGAGAGCTGCCGAGGCTATCTACGGTACCATCTCTACCCCAAAGAACCAGTTGGACGCTTCTACCACCACCGCTGTTAACTTGGCTTCTGGTATCATTGCTGGATGTGCTGCCGCTTTCGTTTCCCAGCCAGCTGACACCTTGTTGTCCAAGGTCAACAAGACCAAGAAGGCTGAGGGTCAGTCCACTGTTGGTTTGTTGATCCAGTTGGCCAAGCAGTTGGGTATCAAGGGTTCTTTCACCGGTTTGCCAACCAGATTGGTCATGGTCGGTACCTTGACCTCTTTGCAGTTCACCATCTACGGTTCCTTGAAGTCTGTGTTGAACTGTCCTCCAGGTATCGAGTTGAAGAAGTAAATGTTATAGATATTTATTTAATACACTTAGGCTTATCCACGTTCTTTCTGTATGCAGGGTAGAGAATAGAATTGTCACTTTCCAAGGAAGGAGTAGAAGTTGTGCATATAATTAAGATATTCCGGTATATACGGAAAACCTCCAAGAACATGCCATTCTTACTTCTTCTGTTCACGGTAACAACAACAAAAGATCAAGAACATGCCACCATCTGACACCATCAAAGGGTCCACAAACCCAGGCTATTTGCTTGTTGCACTTCCAGCTTCCCCCTTTGGGTCAAGGTTCGTATCGAAATTTCTCAAAACTTCCTCATTAGGTGATGTAATTGCTCCCCACGTCATGGTGCAGTCCACTAAAAATAGGAACATTCGCAGCCAATACATCATGACTACTATAGTCAGCCAGCATATAGTGCATACAGGTGGAAATTGCTGGCTGCGAGTGCCAATCAGGAATACTATATAAGTCCACATAGTTCTGCTGCTGGTTGAATGTCCATATCCATCCATTTTTTGATCCAGCCATGCACATCGCATTTCTCATTAACCTTTTAATCTTTGTCTCCACAATCAATGCCTTCCCATTATGGAAGAGACTCTATAGACCATCGTCGCCGGTATTTTCAGTGATTGCCCACCATGAAGGTAAAGTCTTTCAATACCATCTTTTAAAGTGGGATGGAACAGACCTTGTGCTTAACACCGATGAGCAAGCCTTTTTTGGCAGAGTCCGGGCTTCCGAAGGTTACATTTTGAATCTTCCAGGAAGCAACAAGACTGCCAACTCTACCCAGGGCCTTGCTGATACCACGAATGTTTATGTGGACCCTAAGACATACAAGTTGTCTACTACCAAATCTCCACTGAACTCCACCACTGGCTTTGGCATTGATGCTCAGAAGTTGACCTATAAGAACTCCACTGAGTTTTTGGCATGTCCTGGAAACTCTTACAGAGGCGAGTATTATGTGTATTGGGGTAACAACAACAAGACAGTTTGTCCCAACGATGCTCGGGGCTACACTATTGATCTTATTGTTCAGACTGATGCAACCATCAACTACAATCCTGAGACCAACAACCGCAATCTGACAATTCCTCCAATCTCCAACAAGAGAAAGAGATTCTTCTTCCTTTAGTTGGCGTACAAAAGGATTGGTCTCTATGTTTGCGTTAATCGCATGATTTTCACGTTTGCTTCTTTTTGCATGATTTTCACGTTTGCTTCATCCACATGATATTCACGTCTTTCTTCTCTCGCTAATTTTTGCTTCTCTACGATGCGCTTACCATTTGTGCCGTTTTTTGATGCTTGTACCATAGATTACCCGATACACGTTTACGAATGAAAAATAACAATTTGAGATTTATTTTAATACTTGTAAGAATATCATTTTAAGAACTTTGTTAAGACATTCGACCAATTTTGAGAATTTAATAAAAAAGTCAATAATCGCATCCGACTAAATGAAATTTGGGTATCAACCCGAATAAGTATAGGACTTGAGAATTCAACAGTCCTGGCAACTTAGTTTCGTTGGCGTTCCGCCTTCAATACTCCCTTCATTGACTGCTCTCTGATTGAGCTGACTGGATCAGAATTTGATGAATTGTTAGTTCTTTTGTTTTCGAGCAACAATTGCTCGCTTGGGTGTTTCAAATCGAACCAGTACTTAGTCATCAAGAGCGAAGCAGTAATGAACTCCATGGTTGTCGACAACACATATTCGTAAACGACCAACTTGTGGTTGACTTTTCCTTCCTCATCATAATTGGAGAACTGGAAGTAGTTCATTTCCGTGATGTAGATGGAGAGAACACCAAAAATACCTCTGACCAAAATAAATGGTGATCCACACAACACTGCAATGGTGGTATGGTTTCTCACCTTCTCTACAACAAAGACATAGATGGTCAAGAAAATCAGGCACAACGTCATGGATAAAAATATGGCCTGGCCTGTGGTCCGGAGTGCCTTGGAGGTCATAACAGTGTTGTGCTCCTTTGCCATGTCATCGTACAGAATGCCTGCCAACATGGAACCTCCAGAAATGACAAGTGCGTTTGCTGGAATAAGAGTCAAATGGAAGATGCGGCTCCATGATTTACAAAGACGCTTGAGAATAAATAGATTTCCAACGTTTGGACCTTTGTGGAGCATCCACGACTCTCCAAATTTCTCATACTGGGCCCTGCAAGTGAAGCGGAATCCAGCAAAGATAAGTGCAAAATAACCTTCGGCCCCCAACACAAGATACGCAATGAGCCATTTATAATGCAGTGGACCCAATGCGGCGTAGACGACACCACACAATTGGCCTCCAAAACGGAACAAGGTGAAGAAGAAAATGAAAGTGTAGACGTTCTTGAAGCCTCTTTTGATCATAATGTATGTCATCTGGCCCAAGAAGAGCGTGTACAAGGCAAGGAATACCGAGGCTGCAATGCCGGAGTCTGGTGAATGGAATCCCATGATTTCAAGCTGAGACAATATAGACTGAACTGGGAATTCATCCCTTTTTATGTTGTCATCTAGACTAGGGTTTCTGTTTAAGCGCTTATGTAAGCGGAAACAACGCAGCCGCACTGCTCCTGTCATGAATTAGCCACGACGGAATGACAGGCAAAGCCCCTACTGCATGAAGAGAAATACGAGAAACTGTTTCAATTTTTTTGTCAAAAGCTTCTGAAAGGGAATTTGTTGGATAAGGGGTCCCAATGGTCTTAACTACGCAAAGCCACACCTTTCTTTCTTCGGTACTGATGTTTTGTAGACAGCTGAACCAGGGCCATTTGGTTATGTGATGCGGCGATAAGACGGACGCCGGAGAAACACACTTCACAGCTGCATATTGTTGAAATTATGACATTCTAATTAATTTTCGTATGATAAGTCACATATTTTCGCGTCACAACGGTCAACTTCGCCTGGGTTGAGGTCGCGACCTGGAGATCTCGAGCGAGCTCCGTGACGTCAAAGTGGCAGGCACTTGTATCAAGGAGAGAACAAGTAACTCCCGTCTTCTATGGCAACTTGGTGAGTGGAGAGTATTAATTGTAGTTCAAAGTGAAATGGATTGTACACCGAATGTGTCTCAGTCACTTAGAAATGCAATAAAAGTCCCACAGGTACAACGTCTGTGAACAATCTCGTTATAATTTATGTGAACGAACGATTTGAAGCTCGCTATATTTCGTTTTTGCTATCCTTTGCTTTCTGCCATCACCCCTCATCTTCTTCCAACCCTGCAACAATAAGCATCAATCAAAGATGACCCAATAAGTCATTATTGATGATGATTGCAGAGCATGAACACTTGACCACAATGCTGAGGTATGAAGATGATAATTGTTTTGTCCTGTTACGAACTCTACGTGTGCAATGATTTCCAGACCGTCTGTTAACAAATTTGGCTAAAAGATAGCATGCGACGATCTGTAGCCGGAGTTTGTGTCCCCATTTTACCGAAAAATACGACTTAAGAATATCTTATTGATGGTGTGAGAAATTCAGGTTGCGATGCAAGAATGCCAGATCCCACCTATGAGGTTGTTGTGTAAATAGTAATCCTCGGACTGTTCGAGTCTGACATTTGAGAGCAAAGTTATACGGCTTCAACTTGGGTGTGGCCTCGCGGCAGGTGTTAATACGGCGATGATATCGTACGCATAAAGAATGAGGGTTGCAACGTGGATCTTGTAAATTAAGTCAATTAGATTGAAGCCACGCACCACCATGAAGAATGAAACTGGTAGACAAGAGGAATGAGTTTTTAGGAGTTTGTAGTTTTCAAGATTATCCACTATTCATCTTGTATCCTCTGATTCTGCCGAACGTTAGTAACCGAGGTTTTCTTTTGTCATAAGTCACATCTGCCTATTATACATCTTTATGCCTTGAATGGCAAGCCAATTGGTTTGTGGAAGAAAAATGAATTGTAGAAATTTATAGCTTCCCAGGTTAACGTGTGTTGCAAATGCATATTTCCGCACCATGGTTGATTCTCCCGATAAATACGAAAGTATGCCTCTAAGTTGTGCAAAGTGATTTCTTAAAAATATTTAAATTTTTACAGAAAGAATTTTTTGAGGGATGAATTGAAATTGGAAGTGTGTGAACTAGAGAATTTAGATCTTGTTCAATACAACTAATCATTGAATGCGACACTTGTGACAAAGTTCACAACGAAGAGAAAGGTAACTCGATATTGGTATTGAAGTAACAAATGATTTTTTTTTTAATTTTTTGAGAAGCCAGACTTTCGTTTTTCTTCTTTTCTCCTTCCACTTTTTCAAAGTTTACCTTTTGACACTTCTAATCAAGCACGTGCAATGCCCATAAATGCACAAACATTGGAATCCATTCTCCGCCTGCACATCTCATCAAGTTTTTCTCTGATGAGCATCACCTCTTGTTAATCCATATCATGTCTTCCAAACACAAATCGGAGGAATTTGTATATGACTCAGAGAGTGGCTCGGACTTCGAGGATGTGGGATTTGAAGCTCCAAAACACTTTGAGAAGGTGCCTTTGCTCACACCAAAAACCAAGATTGGTAACAGTGAAGTATGGTTGATCAAGGCTCCCAAAGGGTTCCCTGTCTCAAAATTGAAGTCATTGCCAGTCTCCTTCACATCTTCCAAGGTGTCCGACAAGGGAGTTAAACCATTTGACCTAGAAGGAAAGAGCTTTCAGGTGAATGAGGAGACTTTTGCTTCGGACTCTGCAAAGTACACCATCATCCATGAGAGCTTGCTTAACAAGAAAATCGACAGATACTACACGGTAAGACAAGTTGTCGAGATCCCGGAGATCAATTACAGCAGGGCCATCCAGGCCAGAACGGATGTGCCTAAGGAAGAGAACTTGAGAATGAGACACTTTCCCACCGGCTACTCTGCCAGCAACTACATTGAAGCACAGCCTATCCCTGAGTCGAGACTAGATGAGGACGGCAAAGTCATTAAGAAGATGAGAATCGAGCCCGCATCTGAGAAGAAGGAGAAGAAGGACAAGAAGGAAAAGAAGGAAAAGAAGGACAAAAAGGACAAAAAGAAGGATAAGAAGAAGAAGAAGGATTGATCAAACGATCTGTACCATATTCAATAGACATATATTTTGAGACAATGTAGACGGTGTTGACTGTGAGAACGTCAAGAACATAATTGGTAATATAGAAGTGATAGGAGCAAAGAACGAAATTCTAAATTGAAAAATCATCATTTACAATACCAACTGATAACGACAGCTTATCATCTATTTCAAGTTTTCAGTCCAAACATTTTTGTCATGGAACCTCTTCCTCATACATTTCTTCCTACTCCATCTTACATCTTTCTGCACACCCATCCGCAAATCATCATTCTCCAATTAATAAACCATGGGAAACAAAGCATCGAGACCCGCCAGAAAACTCGCAAATACTGTTGTCAACACGGGTTCGGTGGCCAGATCCTCAAAACCTCAGCTTCCCTCGGCGGAGTTGAAGCAGCAATATGAGAATCAGGCAAGTGGTGGAGAAACAAAGAAACAAAACGCTGCTGGAAAGCAAGAAGCGCAAGAAGAAAAGAGCGAAAAGACGCAATTGTCAGTTTCAGATGATGGTGCTCATCGACAGTTTGGCGGAAAGTCCGGGCCCGAAGGCAAGGATGGAATGGATCCCACCGCTGACAAAGCCTTCATTGATTCTATCAACAGACTAGGAAGACAGATCCAGTCACATTCAGCCAGAGACCCAAAGGATCAACTCAATGTGACAGCACTTAAACAACTCTTGAACAGAAAGACTCTTTACGAGAAGGGTCAAAGTGAGGTCAAGGCTCAACTTCTGTCGCTGCACGATTCAAGGTCGATGATCCATCCACGTACGTTGACGGCCATTTTGAACGCAATAAACGAGCACAAGACTTCATCAGAGGACGTGATGAAAGACTACCAGGTGGAGAAAGCGTTTCTTGATAACTTGAATCGGTTCAAGGTGGCATCAAACGTGGTGATCATCGAAGAGGACAGAAAAGACGATGAGATCGGACCCAAGATGGGCCAACCACGGGCCAGGGCAGCTGCAGAAGGCTCTATGATTGACTATGATGGTGATATGTCGGAAACAGTGAATCAGGACCGTATCAAGCAGCTCCGGAAGAGGCTAGAGTAGTTGAAGGATATTAATCGAAGGTGTTAGGCGATTGAGTCAGATTCATGGCCACTTGTATATATAATGAATGGATTCTGGTTAGTAGCATTAGAATTGGAGGAGGAGGATTAAGATGGTAATTATTGGAGATAGATAGACCAATGTACGTCATTTGAAGAATTCTACAGAATATTTGCAATGATAAACCCCTGTAAATCTTTGATTCTCGACATCGACCAATGGAAGAGCAGTCAGATGTCTCAATAGTGTCCTTTTAACTTGCTACATGTCTATTCATCAGTTGTGTTACTTTCGTAGGTCACAGGTCACACTTGTAGTGTCATTTCAATTCAGTCAATTCAGTTCAAAAATAACCCATCATTTTCTCCTAATAGATACTTTCTGTCAGGTCTCAGCATAAATTTCCTTTCAACACTTGATCATACTTGAACTCTCAATTCACTCATGCAATGTATCACCTAGATGTTCGCGTCACAGTGTCTCTATCACCATTCACCTAAAACTTTCATTGTAAACCAAATATATCATTGCATTCTTTCCATTCAAATCAACTATATATTACATAGAAATCCGGATATTTGACCAAATTCGATATGAACTTTGCTTATCTTTTCTATCTTCTTCTTTAAAGTACCCTTTTCGCCGAACTCCCGGACCCCGGCTTTAGTGCGGAGCCCCACTATTACATATTAGACATTCTCCATCTTCCTACTAGCCCATGTCTGTTCGATCAATTCTTTCCAAATTCACTCCGTGTGATGTCTCCGATGCGCTTGTCAACTTCGGTGTTAAAAATGGCGGCTACATCCCTAATTTGATCCAGAGGTCCTCAATCGGAAACACTCCCAATAGTGGAGCATCGTCTGTGGTGGGACAAGCGTACACGGTGCTCTATGCTGCCAAAAGCGACCCTCGCCCGGCCGTCAAGCAATCTTACATTGATGAAATCCCTAAAGACAGCGTGTTGGTGCTCGGGCTCACTCCCGATCTCCAGACACCAGATGCACCATACGTAACCATCAATAATGCACTCTATGGCGGATTGATGTCCACCAGAGCAAACTACCGAGAGGCGGCAGGATCGGTAGTTTTGGGAAGGATCCGTGACTTGGATGAGCACAGAAACCTAAAGTATCCCGTATGGTCCTATGGAGTGGGATCTACAGCTCCAGGACCAGTTGTGAAGGTTGTGGGGATTAATGTACCGATTTCCGTGAAGGTGGCCGGTGCTCTGGAGCCAATTATCATAAAACCACAGGATTACATCATTGCAGATGAAAATGGCGTGGTACGTTTGCCTGTTGGTCACGAGAAGGGTGACGAAGCCAAGGTTGAGTTGGAGAAGGTATTGGAGTACATTCCAAAGAGAGTTGATGCAGACGAACATGTGAGGGAGGACATTACGAAAGGACGCCCTGCTGCTGAGGCACAGAAATTCTGGAGAAGCAAGATTTGAAAAGATTCAGAGAATGTGGAGAATGAGAAGAATTAGGAATATGAAAGGCAAAGAGAATGATATAAAGACTCAGGAGAAAAATGTAGATGGATAAAAGATCCTTTTTAGAATGACATAAATTGGTTCATTCTTCAAAGTACATAAGACTTTGAATTAATGCATTTTGTGATCTCCAGTTATAAGTTGATCCATTAGATTGAATGATCATCATCTCTTACAACTCACGTTCAAAATTTGCTCAGCAACAATTAGGAACAATAATTCCAGATTCTCTGTCACTAAGAGTATTCAATCCATCAACTGTCCATCGAAACTTTCATTCTCGAAATGTTGCTTCCATATGTCACACTCCACTGTGCATTCTCCATAATACAAATCATCAAACACCACAAAGGACATAGCGTTCAGAAAACCCAAATTCATACCTCCAGTCTCCCTAATCACTAAGGATTACCCAATTCCTAAAGTCTATCATTTTCGTTGAAGAATCACAAATCATCCAAATCCTATCTGCCTCCTTCCATCTTCCTACCTCACTTCCTGTCCTCAATCTTATCGTGCGCATACTCTCCCCACACCTATCACCAACTACTCATCAAAACCTTCACCAAAATGCCCATGGATGATTACACACACTACCATGGCGCCTCAAATGCGTTGCTGAACACAGATGCCATTTCTGAGCTCCGTTTTGCGCTCATTGGCAACAACGATCTCAAGCTTCGTTTGGTGACTGATGAAGGTTTCCTTGGATGGTTCTCCAAGCAACTACTGTCCGGATTGGACTCATTGGTTGCTGCAGAAACGCCCACACTACTGATTGTTAATGATTTGAACGTCCGGGTTCTTGTTCTCAGGATGTTGGTGACGTTTGCGGGGTCAAAGTCCCAGCCTCCACTGGTGGACGGTGTGGACGTGGCAAAGCTTCGATTCTGCGTGCCACTTCTTTCTGATTTGCTCAAATATGTGCTTGACTCGTTTCTTCCACGAGTAATGGATCCTTCCGCTGCTGATCAAACTGACAAGGCAGAATTGGCCGAAATAACCGACGTTATAGATACCGTGGTGTGTGATTCGTTCCATGTCATCTTAGTACTAGCAAATGCGCTGAAACTGGCGCTGGAAGATGTACGGTTTGACTCCATTATGCGGCTTGTCACTACTCTTATGGTTCTTGCCGATGGTCCCATCTCTAAGGGCTCTCTCAGAATGGAGAAGGTGTTGATAACAGGGTTAGAAATGATTCCCTACTGCTTGGAAAGAGGGCCCCATGAACGTATGGAAACCTATGCCGAGGGTTTACTAGCGGTGTCGCTCACTCGTCTCTTTAATGAGCTTCTGTCGATGGGGAGCCTGGCTGATGAAGATAACACAAATATTGATGTAATTCTTCCAAACTCTGATGCAGACATGAATAGACTAACGGCATTAGTG
>Ga0160505_100910_pt1 | contig 14992 bp, 8 predicted proteins | sample DIDeMG_FD_108225 | JGI IMG/M metagenome (GOLD analysis project Ga0160505, IMG submission 108225) | Enriched chicken feces microbial communities from UW Madison campus, WI, USA - DID2874_E49_Stillage MG | ecosystem: Host-associated > Birds > Digestive system > Large intestine > Fecal ... | reverse complement strand
TTAAAAATAAATTAAAAATAAATTAAAAATAAATTAAAAATAAATTAAAAATAAATTAAAAATAAATTAAAAATAAATTAAAAATAAATTAAAAATAAATTAAAAATGAGATAAAATACACTGAAGCTATCATGGTTGCAAAACAAAGTCATCACCCGGTAATTAAGCGAAGTGTACCTAAGTACGATAGACTAATAATAATAATAATAATAATAATAATAATAATAATAATAATAATAATAATAATAATAATAATAATAATAATAATAATAATAATAACAACAACAACACTGATAATATTAATATTAAAGGTACCATGATATCTACGTAAATAGGGTAAGCAATTGCAATGGCAATTATAATCGCCAGGCCGTACACGGTCAAAGCGCTTCTTGCTTTTACACCTGGGGTAGAAAATAAACCCACGTACAAACCAAGCCCATAAATTATACTCTGATGCTGGAAGGTTTTTCATTGATTCTAAATTCTAAAAATAATTTGAATCTGCAACTGTCTGGTTCGGTTGGAATTCAGCTTAATCTGTGAATGTTCTTTGATGCTGTTGTTTTTGGAATATAATGACGAGGGGGGAACAGTACCAGGCACTTGTTTGCAGATATCTCCTGTTTAACCCACGCAGGTAATTTCATTGTTATCATTACCACTTGCATTGTAGTTGCCATTGTCATTGTATACACAACCCAACAAATAGCCACCCCTTGGAAAGATGGCGTTCACGGCTATCATCGCCAGGCAGCTGCTACCAGCTGATCCTGATCGATTCGAGACGTTACATCTATGATGGTACCACCGCCGTTTGCTTTATTTTTAATTTGATATTATTATGATCGTTATTATTATTATTATTATGATTATTTTTGGCGTTTTGGAGATAAAACACGAAAAAAAAGCGTTTTAAAGGGCCTCCTCCATTCCTAGGAAAAGAAAAATGTAAACAAATAAATACCAGTCAAAAGAAGAAAGATCTCATTCCGTTTATGATATTTAGCGAGACAATCGAGTATTTTTTAATTATATATTTATTTTTTTCATTTTAATAAAGAGATCTTCACTGGGTATAAATAGACTGGCACGCCTCCTCGGACTGTCTACGACGAGGCTCTTTGGTAAAATCAAGAATTAATCATAGCCATTGCCAAACGTCAGACTTGTTTAAATAAAGACCACTACTACTACTACCTGTCACCACCATCAAGACAGTTATTTATTCACTTGTCATCGATATAAATCTGTTTATCTTTGACGTAAAAACTCTTTTTCTTTTCTCCTATTCAAATCCAACATTTTTGCAACTGTTGCGCCCGATCATGCCTTCGCGCAACGTTCACTTTGACCAGCAATTGGAGTTCATCCCATCAACCACGGTTGCTGCCGGTATCCCCCAAAAGGTGAGTTCCCTGTTTTTCTATTAATTTTTTTTTATTTTTTAAAACAATTCCCATTTGTTGTTGTCTTATAATTCTTTTTTTTTGTTGTGCATTTTTTGCGTTTTTTGTGTTTGTAGTGGCTCCAGAACAATCAAAAATTTCTAATTTCGCAGCGGTTGCTTCTTCCTCTTCTTCTTCTTCTCCTTCGTTTCCTTCCTTCTTCTTCCTTTCCCATCTTCATCGCCCATAGCATATCAGACGCCTCTTGAGTCCTCCCTGCGTCTTGTCTCCCTCGCTTTTTATTCTCTTCTGTCCTGCTAACCTCTTTCTCTGCAGTACACACCCTCCCCGGACTCCACACTAGCCACCTCTCGGTCCGTCTCGCCAGACTCGTCGCCCGCTTCCACCAACCACTTTGATTATAACACAAAGTACCCGAATCTAATTCATCCCGTCCCTCTGAAATTACCCGCTATAATCCCGGTCTCGTCTACCTCACCCATATACAAGTCATCAACCATTCCCGCCACAATCCCCCCTTACTCCTTCCCCCCAAAGGATCTCTCTGCTGCTGCCGCCGCTCAACCTGTTGATAGCATAAAGCTTGCCTACGCTATGCCTATAAATAACACTGCCAGCAGCAAAGACGAGAACCATCCGGATCTGGCCACAGTACAAGCTTTACTTGGCCCCGAGATCACTTCGTGGAACTTCTCCGACGAGTCTCTCAAGGCCGCGTTGGCTCTACGCACCGAGCAGGAAAAGACCAAACAGGAAAAGTACAAGCTTGACATTCGTACCAAGACGTCTGAGCTACTGTCCCAGGCAATCAAGCTCAATGTCCCTCCAAACATGTTGCCGTCATTGTTCAATGGTTCACCACCTTTGGACGACCCTTTTTACCAACAGCATCAACAAAACCAACAGTCACAGCAGCAGCTTCCACAACAACCCCCACCCGGACAGTTCCAGCCCAAATATACTACACCGCAGTCCTTGCCTTCGTCTCAAAAGAATCCTCCTTTTGATGCATTGGGTCTAGGCTCGGCATCTGCAACCACTCGCGAGCGATACCAACATCATCAACGCAATCTTTCTCTTCCGCAACAACCCACGACCGTTTCCTTTGATTACAAGTATCCCCCGCCGCCCCAGCAACAGCAACAGCCCCAACAACCGCATCAACTCCAGCATGTCTCGCCGCCACAACCCACTCAGCAGCAGCCATCTCAATTCCGGCCTTCTCATAGTCATCATGCATCTTTATCGTCCATTCCTTATTTCACGTCACCAACACGCTCCCCATACCCATCGCCGCAGCGAGTCTATCCCTACCAGCAGCAACAGCAGCATATGCTGCCAAACAACGTGGGATCGACTTCGGTCCACCAGATCATCCAATTCCATCATTGGCAACCTAACCAGCAAAGCCAAAAGTCATCGGCAAGCACGTCGCCCAAAAAGGAAACCGCAGCGCTGGCAGCAGCAACTGCGTCCGATGATCAGCAGTCGTCGGCTAAACGAAGAAGATCATCCATCCCCACCGATCAACCATTGTCGCCCACACCAAACATCAAAACCAAGGCGCAGACCCCGCCTTCGTCGGCCTCGTCCTCAAACACGAATGCCATTGCATCTGCGCTGGCTCGCCGCAAGAGCTCGCACTCCCGGAACAAATCCGAGACCACTGTACTACGTGGAGACATTTCAAAAATGTCCCTCTACAGTACTGAGTCAACTTCAGCAAAAACTGCTACTTCAGGCAGTAGCAGCGGTAGCAACACTGTTACTGACGGGACCCCGGCCGGATTCAACTTTTTGGCATCTGTTGCGGCGGAAGAGTCCCGCAAAATCAAGGACTCTGCCGCGGCGGGAAAACTTTCGTCAGAGTTCAAGTATCCACCGCGCTCGGCCACCTCGTCTGACCATGAAGAGGATGAGCATATGACCGATGCCGGGCCGCGCCGGGAACATCAGCGCTCTCACAAGCAAAATGTCAATTTTATGATTTCTGAGAAGCCTGAGTAGTGCACAAGACTAGTGACTGGGCCCGTCCTTACTTTTTTTGTTTTTTTTTTATCTCAGGCAAATATACTATGTCTGGCACTCTCATATCCCATAACTGTTTGTTTATTTTTGTTTAGTTTTTTTTCTTGTTTTGTTAATATATATATATATATATTTTTTTGTAACTAAGTATTTATTAGTATCTTTAATAAGTTAATCTGCATGCAGCATTCTGTACGCTTTGATGATGCTTGGTTTTCGTTACTGAAGTATGCCGTAGCTAGTTACCCTCGGCAGCTGCCTGCTCGGCAAGCGCTTCACGAGCGGCCTCTTCCAACTCCACTATATCAAACGCTGCCAGGATATCAGCCTTCTCCAACGGCACTTTACGGACTTCATGCGCCATACTCCGCAACACCTCATCGCTGGCGTACTGAATCCAATTGCAGTAATCATCGAGCCAGATACGGCTATAGACGTAATAGGGCTCGCCGGCCGTGTCCAGGATGCGCTTGGCCCGGAGCAATTGGCGCAAAATGGCGCGCCGGCCTAACCGCAAAGTCTCGTAGACATCGGCGCGCACCACGTGGCAAGCGAGCTCGTAGTTACGGTAAAGCGGGAACGACACGGCACGGACTAAACACGACTGTAAGACGTCATGCACAGTACTGAAATTATCATCCAACGCGGCTAAGAGTGGACAAAGCTTGGTGATTGTCCAGGCAGACTCGACCGTGGGATCGTTTTGTGTCGTGCGCGCATCGTACAAAGTGGCAAACAGGATGGCCAATAGACCCAAGTAGATGCGTTTGGGGTTGTCAATAAAGTACTGTTTTTTGGGCAGCCGGGTCATGGCCTGCTGCTCTTCCTCGGTGAACTTGATCAGGTCATCGCTGTTGTTGCTGCCGTTAGCAGTGGCCCGGGCAAAAAGCTCGTTTGTGGGCGATTTCCAGCGGATGAGCTCGGCAATATCGGGGTTATCAAATGTGTCCGCAAGGTAGTAGTCCGGATCAAAAGCCAGCGCCTCAAGCTGAGTGCGGAACTCCGAGCGCTGCCCGGGGACACTCTGCTCAGGCTCGGGGTACTCGTTAACGTCATTAGAACCTGTTGCCATCGTGACACCAATTTCGCCGCTATACTGACGGTTAAAGCCGTACTGGGCCTTACCCGTAACGTTCACCGCGTCTTCCTCAGTCGGCAAGGTTTGGGGAAGCTCCCAGTCAAATTCTTCGGCTTCCGACTGTAATCGGGAAAAATGCGCATCAATTTCTTGTTTACTGAGATTCTTACTGTCTCCATCCATTTCCTGGATCAGCGGTCGCTGAAAATCGCCGCCGCTACTGCTGCCACCGCCGGGAGCTCTATGATCGGGGTTTTTGGCGCGGGCGAGCAGCTTGGTGAGAAGATCAAGGTCTTCAAATTCCTGGCCGGGGGTCTCCTTGGCAATGCTGATTTCAACAGTGCAGTCAGAGGCATTGTAGTTCAAAGTGGACTTGAGGGACTCGTCATCAATGACGCGCTCGTCTTCATCGTTGAGCAGAGCGTGCGAAAAGCGCAGACGCAGGTAGTACGGCGACAATGAGAAGATGAAAACATTGCCATCGACCTGAAACTCAATGTCGGTTGACGCGCGGATATGCGGCAGGTGAATCGTAATGTACAGCCGGTTGGCGTCCTGGCGGATAGAAAACTTGGGCGTAATCATAGCGGCGACTGGGTGGGTGGTTGAATCCTGAGGTAAGTTGCTTGGTCGCGATAGAGTCGCAGATTCTGAAAAATTTCAGCTTGCTTTGTCAGGAAAATGAGGTTTTGTGTTGAGACGGTTGGGAGATCAGAAACCCCGTTACAAAAATAATGAAAATATTAAATAAAAAAATTAAATGAAAAAATTAAATAAAAAATTTGAAAGTAAAAAATTTTATTGTTTGTTTCAACACTTCTCTATCGATAACCTGCAGTCTTTATTCCTGACCTGCTCTACAAGCTCCTATTTCAAGACTCCATCCCTCTAGCATAGCATTTCTAATATACACAATGGCGGAAACAACAGAGACAGCGGCACCTAGACGCCGGTTTGTGGGCAGAAAAAACCTCAACTCCGACTCCAGCCAGCCTATCACCATCAACGAGACCTCTGATACCAGTTTAATTCACAAGAAGAGTACGTATTTTCTCTATACCCTTCCATTGAACTTGGACCTTGACATATTCAGCTACTAACCAATCTTTTTTTTTTAAGAAGCGGATAGGCCAAACAAGTTTGTGAGCCAGATCCCCTCTGAAATTCTTAACGACGAGGAGCTCAACAAGGCGATTGCCATCCTACCATCCAACTACAACTTTGAAATCCACAAGAGTGTGTGGCATATTCGGAAGTCTGGGGCAAAGCGCGTGGCATTACAGCTTCCCGAGGGACTGCTACTTTATTCCTGTATTATCTCGGACATTCTCGAGCAGTTCTGCGGTGTTGAGACGATAGTCATGGGCGACGTAACCTACGGTGCCTGCTGCATTGATGATTTCACGGCTATTGCGCTAGGCTGCGATTTCCTCATTCACTATGCCCACTCATGTCTTGTTCCTGTGGATGTCACCAAGATCAAAGTTCTTTACGTTTTTGTCACCATCAACATTGATACTGAGCATCTTGTCAACACCCTCAGTCACAACTTCAAGTCAGGTTCACGACTGGCGCTTGTTTCAACCATCCAGTTTAACCCAACGATACACGATATCCACACACGCTTGCTGCAGGATCATGGCATCACTACTAATACCCCACAGACCAAGCCACTTTCCAAGGGCGAGGTACTAGGCTGTACCTCAGCGAAACTGCCCAGCAAAGCTGTCAGCACCGACGAGGGCTGGGATGCCATTGTCTACGTTGGCGATGGTCGCTTCCATCTCGAGTCGGCCATGATCCATAACCCGGATATCCCCGCGTACAAATACGATCCCTACAGTCGTAAATTCACCATTGAAGAATACGATACTGTTGAGCTTGACCACGCCCGCCGCGCCGCCATAGCCGAATCGCGCTCCGCACGTAAGGTTGGCCTCATTTTAGGTGCCCTTGGCCGCCAGGGCAATAACGCTACCCTCAACATGCTCTACGAAAAATTCCGTGAGCGCGATATTCAAATTGTTCAAGTTGTCCTGTCGGAGATTTTCCCCGGTAAGCTTGCCCAGTTCCCTGATGTTGATTTTTGGGTACAGGTGGCGTGTCCACGTCTCTCTATTGACTGGGGATACGCTTTCCCCAAGCCACTCTTGACTCCCTATGAGGCCATGGTTTCATTGCAGGAAGATGAAGATTGGAAGAATTTGGGATATTACCCAATGGATTACTATAGCAAGGACGGCTATGGTCGCGGTAAGAAGCCTATTAGAGCGTGAGACCTCTAGGCATTTATGTGTAGGTATTGTTTTTTTCTTCTATACTATTTATTTATATCAATGATTCGAGAGAGTGAATGAAAATAGTATGTGATACATGCTTGTTTGATTGGTCAATTAGTTCGTGATTACATTCACCCACCCATAGCTCTAATGGATGGGAGAAATTAGATGATGTAAACAAGAATAAAACTGAAGAGTGACCCACAGGTCAGCCCCAGCGAGATTGCCAGCGTCATGAAACTGCCCGTGGCCTCACGTTCCGCCTTTTTGCGCTCATCATCCGGTTCCTCCAAAGGCAAAAACGTTTCGCTGTCAGACCGAGAGCTTTCGTACTTGTCATGATTGATTGTTGACGCCTGCATCATGATCCGCGTACTAAGATGCCCATTTGTGAGCCCGAATAAAAATTGTAAAAGCATGTACCACAAATCTGAGTTAAGCAAGGCACCCTTGCCATTAATGTTGCATAAAAAGAACAATGGAACAAACCCAAATCGAGCCACTGCATAGCTCAGATAAAATTTGCTTGAGTGTGGTGCTGCTGCAAAGAATCCAACTCCACATATGACCCGGCCAACGAGATCGCCAAAATTCCACATAAATAAAGCAAAGCTGCTGAAGATTAATTGATCATAATCGCTATTAATAGGCTTTACCACGGGTAAAAAGACCGGGAATAGTAGCGAAATCGAAAACGTAAGAAAAATATTAAGGGCTGGTATCCGCAAGCGCTGGTAAACAAGCTGAAAGGGCGAAATAGCATTGTTAGCCGGTACCGCCAGTATTTCTGCTTCGGGCTCATCGCTATGCGGATGATTGCTAGGGTCCCGCGCACGAGATGTCTGGTCGAGTGAAACCATTGAATATATATTGGTCCGCCCTTGCGAAAAAAAATTCCCCAGCGAGGGAAGTCGCTCTGGCATTTTTTGTGCCAGTAGGTTGTATAAGCAAAGTGCCAGCACTGATACTAGTGACGAAACAATAAATGAAAAAAATATCGATCCGGAGTAAATCGCACGTTGTCCTTCCTGCCCCGTGTTGTCCTCGGTCCTGCCGCTATCATTATTATCACTGCTGCTGCTTTTGTTTCCCTGCTGCGACAAGATGTAGACCACTGATGGCAGGATCCCCGCAACAGCCTGTCCCACCATTATTGCTTGAGTATAGATTGGCTCAAACAAATTTGCAACCGCAAATGACCCATTTTGCGTGAGCGCAGTCCCAATTGTTGCAACAAAAATGACAAGCATAACAAAGAAAAAATATAGAAGCTGATTGCCACTGGTATTGAAAAGGCATGAAACCGCTAGTATCACGAATGCCAATGCAATAATCAGCTCGCCGAGAATGATACGCCGCGAGTAGATGGCAGTGCTATTGGTATTCTCTTTCGTCTTTTTAAATACAAAGTAAATGAATAGCAGTGATGATGTGAGAGTTGAGATGAACATAATGTTACTCGCGCTTGTGCGTTGAAGAGTGGGGTGGTCCCCCAGGCGCCGGTTAAAGTAGGGCACCGCTAAGAGAAGCGAGTTCCATGGCCATAAGAAAGATACTCCAAGTGTTGCAAACGTTGAGTACTGGAGTTTGCTGGTAGTAGACATTGATTTCCGACAAAATAAATAAAGAATAGACAAAGACTTGTCGAGGAAACACTATATGTAAGGGTATTAGAGAGAAGGAAGGGGAAAAAATACCTTGGTCAGAAAGCTCGCCGGAGAGTTGATGTCTGGCGAAGGGCAAGAAATTGGTTCTGATTGACGAAATCTCGAATTTATGACAACTTTTTGCGTCAAACGAGACAGATTTTGAAGGTTTAAAAGAAACGGACTTGTGCCTAGAATTTATAAAGTAGAAATACTATATTTCAAGGTATATTTAATATGTTTTATGGTTCATATTTTATTGGCATGTTTATATCCTATGGCTTAGGTCTAATTTCCCATGTCGTAGCTTGCAGGTATCAAAAAATACGTACGTCTCGAAGTCTTCAAAGGGCCATAGAAAAAAATAAAGTGGCAGTAAAAATAGAAATTTAATAACATGTTAATTCCATCAGAAAAGCCCATTTACATATGAAAATACTCTTAGTATGATCACCATCTGTTATGCTCCTTCAGAAATAATTAAAACACGTTTAATTGAATGTTGAGGTGTCTTTGCGACGCGCTTGAAAAAATAATGTGAAAATTGGCAAGAGCAGGGCCCCTGGATATATGCATTGGAATTCTGCATTTGTCCGTGACGTTTCGCTACATTATCCCTTTCTTTTATTACTCTAAACCACCTCTACAACCTACAAAGTCTTAGTATGCTAGCAATTAATTGTTGTTGTTTTCTATAGGTGGTCGAATGGGGGAAGTCATTGTCTTCTTTTTTTAAATTAAAGTCCCACCTTTTGAGTTTTTTGTTCTTTTCAGTTACGTGGTCAAAAACATGAAAATCTAAAATAGAAAAAAAAATAAATAAAAATATAATAAAGCACAAATTTCATCTTTTCTTTCTCCTTCCTTCATCCCTACGTCTTCTCTCTGCACCCGCCCCTCACCCCTCTGTATAAATCACCACAATGGCTACTGCTGTCTCATCAGGTGTCCCCAGTAGGGACATCAGAAAGCGCGGTAACAACCTTTCCTCCGAGCCCGCTTACTCTTCGCTCTCCGAAAAGGAACAGGAAATCCTCTCGTCCCCCGCCAAAACCAAGGAAGACTTGAAAGGAAAAGAATATGACGGTTCCCTCATCCGCGATTGGAAAACTGTTGAGGCTATTCTTGCGCCTATTATCTTTACCGGCCTAGCACTCTTCACGAGACTCTATCAAATCGGTAAATCAAACACAGTCACTTGGGATGAAGCCCACTTTGGTAAGTTCGGGTCTTACTACCTGAAACGTGAATACTACTTCGATGTCCACCCTCCCCTTGGTAAGATGCTCGTCGGTCTCTCTGGTTACATTGCTGGTTACAATGGCTCCTTTGGATTTGACTCGGGTGCCACCTACCCTGAGGACTTAGACTACACTACTATGCGTGTCTTCAATGCCATGTTCAATGTTTTTTGTGTCCCCCTGGCCTACTACACGGCCAAGCAATTCCGTCTCTCTCTCCCGGCGGTTTGGCTTGTTACTTTAATGATTCTCTTTGAAAACTCGTACATCACTCTCGGCAAGTTCATTTTACTTGATTCAATGCTCGCCTTTTTCACGTTTGCGACTGTCCTTTGTTTCTCCAGATTCCACAACCTCCAAAGAAAGTCCTTCTCTGCTGAGTGGTGGTCTTGGATCTTGCTCACTGGTGTCTCAATTGGCTGTGTCTGCAGTGTCAAGATGGTTGGTCTCTTTGTTACCGCTGTGATTGGTGTCTACACTGTTGCTGATTTGTGGATCAAGTTTGGCGACACCAAGATGCCTATTAAGACCTACCTCGCCCATTGGGGTGCCAGAATTGTTTCTTTTATTATTATTCCCTTTTGTATTTTTGCTCTTTGCTTCAAGATCCACTTTGTGATTCTTAACCACACTGGTCCTGGTGACTCAAACATGAGCTCCCTTTTCCAGGCCAACCTCATTGGCAGTGATATGGTCAGTGGTCCCGCCAACATTGCTTTTGGTTCCAAGGTCACTATTAAGAGTCAAGGCTTGAACGGTGGTCTTTTGCACTCTCATGTTCAGACTTACCCCGAGGGTTCTGGCCAGCAGCAGGTCACCACCTATCACCACAAGGACAACAATAACAACTGGTTGATTGATACTCCCCGTCCCGAACCTTACTACACTGACGAGAGTGAGATTGTTTTTATTGGTGAGGGTGACCACATCAGACTTTTGCATCCTGGTACCGGCAGAAACCTTCATACTCACAACGTTCAGGCTCCTGTTTCCAAGTCCAAGTGGGAGGTCTCTGGTTACGGTAATTTGACGATTGGTGACGAGAAGGACAACTGGATTGTCGAGATCGTTGAAAACCCAGGTGCCGAGAACAAGTCTTTGATCCACCCTCTCTCCACCAGTTTCAGACTCAGAAACCAGGTTCTTGGCTGCTACCTTTCCGCTGAGGGCAACCATCTTCCCGCCTGGGGTTTCCGCCAGGGTGAGGTTACTTGTGACCCCAAGAACCATCCCCGTGACAAGAACACCTGGTTTAATATTGAGAACCATTGGAACGAGCGCTTGCCCGAGGGTGAGAAGAGATCTCTCCCCAAGACTCGCTTTATCCGTGACTTCTTCCAGCTCAACGTTGCCATGATGGCGTCCAACAATGCGCTCATCCCCGATCCCGATAAGAAGGATGATCTGGCTTCCAAGGCTTGGGAGTGGCCTACCCTTCATGTTGGTCTCCGTCTCTGTGGCTGGGGTGTCAACAATGTCAGATACTTTTTGCTGGGTCACCCCATCACCACCTGGTTGACGACTGCGGGTATTGCCATTTTTGGTATTACCACCCTTGTCTATCTTGCCAGATGGCAACGTGGCTACAAGGATTTCACTGATCTGGAGATTGAGAAGTACGCTGTGGCTGGTATTATTCCTGCCCTCGGCTGGTTTTTCCACTACCTGCCCTTCATTGTCATGGCCCGTGTCACCTATGTTCATCATTACCTCCCTGCCCTCTACTTTGCCATTCTGACTTTTGGTTTCCTGGCTGACTTGTTCCTGTCTCGTGCCAACAAGTACCTTTCTGCCTTTATCTACCTTGCTCTTTATGCTGCTGTTATTGGCATTTTCTACCATTTTGCTCCCATTTCGTTTGGTATGACTGGCGAGCCCGATAACTTCAAGTACCTCAACTGGCTCAGTACTTGGAACATCTAAGGGAAGAAAAAAAACAAAAATTTTAATTAAAAAAAAAACAAAAAAAACAAGCATGATGCATGATATGTGATAGGGTATATCAGAATTTCAATGGAAAATGGAAACAAAAATTAATAATATTTTTCAACTAAATAGCCAACGACTAAAATCAATTATTCTAAGCAAACGGGTGGAATGAATACTCACAAAATAATAATAATAATAATTGATTTTTTTTATTTTTATTATATATACTCCCACAAAGTATAATCCATATATATACTATTAAATATTTATTGAATACAGTTGTCAGATCCCAAAGTTCATGTAGCCCGAAATTTCATTTATTGTCAAAATGAGTAAAAGATATATACATGTAGATGGCCCAGCAACTGCTCAGTCCCTTTGCTGCTACTGCTGTCATTATTGCGCCGCCTCAATGGCCTTGATTGCCTCTTCTGCCGTTTCGTAGCCCTCGTTGGTAAGCTTGAAGTTCTCATCAACGGTAAAAAACCGCACGGGTCCCTTGCCATATTTATCTTCCAAAGCACCGTACAAGGTATTGCCGTAGTGTTCAAAGTAATTGTCAACGGCAGGGGCAGTAATACGCGTAATGGTAAGGTTTGTAGGCAACTTGTCCTGGTTACGCGTCAAGTGCGAAACTAGTTTTTTTGTTTGCGTGTTTTCCGCGTCGTTGCCAACAATAAGGACCGACTGGATGCCCTTAACCTTGGCAACCACGGCGCCGAGCATACTGCAGTAGCCAAAGGGCTGCGCCGTCAGCTCCTTGCCAAAGCAATGCAATACATCAAGGGCACACTGTCGGAAAACATTGCTGCTAAGAAAGCCCGCCAACCGGAAAAGGTTGTCAGCACTAACGCCGTTTGATGAGGGCTCTGCTGAATCAAAACTGTTTTTCGGGCATAGGAAAAGCTCATCCCGTTTATTATTATTGGGCACCGTGAAAAATCCACCATTTTTGCTATCCCAAAATTGGGAAATTTGGTGCTCTTGTAACGTTTTGGCCCAATCAAGGTAGCGGGGATCAAACGTGGTTTGGTAGAGATCAAGTAAACCGGAAATCAAGTAGGCATAGTCCTCGTTGACCGCTGGAGTCGACCCGGCTTCGGTGCTAGGCTTGCTGTAGGAGTACATGCGGAATAACTTGCCTGCTGCGGCAGCCGGTTCATTTGCTGCCTCAAACAAATTGGTGTAAATAAAATGCGCACATTTCTTCGCCGCTGTGAGTGCCTGCTCACTGAGTGCTGGATCCGTTGGCGCCAGCAGATGACTGGCCTGTGCCAAAGCGCCAATCGCGGCACCATTCCAGCCCGTAATTACTTTTTTATCAACGGCAGGGCGTTCACGCGTCTGGGTGCGATACTCCTGCAGCTTGGCCTTGGCTGACGCCAAAATTTCCTTCACCTTATTTTCATTCTTGCCAAATGTCATACCAATCTCTCGGGGTTCAGCGGTAACGTGCAAGGTGTTTTGAAGCGAAAGGTTATTATAGACATCAAACTCGCTATCAATATTGCCAAGCTCCTGGACATTCCAGTAGTGTGCAGCAATATCATTCTCAATGCGCGTCAAGGGCCGCGCAAAGTCGTCGGATTGCCAAAGGTAGTATCCACCCTCAATCTTGTTGTACTCGCCAGATGATTCGGGCTCGCTCTGCATGATTGCACGAGACGGCGCCGAGTCCGAGTCCTCGGCAGAATAAAAACTGCCGTTCGTGGGGTCGGCCATGTCAATAGTAATATACTCAATCAGACCCTTGATGTCTTCAAAGAACAGCTCCTTATCCTTGGGATTGGTGGCCACCTGGTAGGCCTGGACATATGCAGTAAGCAACAGTGCTTGATCAAGAAGTAGCTTTTCAAAATGGGGGAGACTCCAGTCCATTGTGACCGAGTAGCGCGAAAATCCCCGTCCAAGATGGTCTTTAAGGGCACTCTGTCCAATTTTCTTAAGAGTAAACAAACTCTTATCACGCAATGACATATCTGTATCAGTTTTGCTCTGCAGCAAATCAGAATACTTCATTAAAAATGAGAGATTGTGTGGGCATGGAAACTTGGGGGTCTCGGCAAAGCCGCCATACTTTGCATCAAAATGCTTATTGAAATGCTCCTTGACGTCTTCGAGAATTGAGAGTCGTAGCTCGTCATAAGACGCGCCGCTTTGGGCGTCGTGGAGCTCAGTAAGTCGGTTTTTGATAGTCTCAGCAGACTCAATGCATCTTTGTGGCTCCTTGGCCCATATATTGACAACACCTTCAAGCACCTGGCTAAACGTAGTACTGGATTGCGCTGTGGGATGGCTAGGCCAGTACATGCCGCCGTAAAATGGGCTAAGCGTGCCGGGGGCCAAGAACACGTTCAGTGGCCAGCCACTTTGGCCTGTAGTGGCTTGCATGTACATTGTATAAATAGCGTCAACATCTGGGCGTTGCTCTCGGTCGACCTTGATGGGAATAAAGTGCTTGTTGATGACTTCCGCAACCTTAGGGTCCATGTAGGAGTCGTGGTTCATGACATGACACCAATGGCAAGTATGGTAGCCAATGGAAAGGAAAATAGGCTTTCCAAGCTGTTCAGAAATGTCAAGTGACTTTTTATTCCACTCCTGCCAGTGAACTGGGTTGTGCTGATGGTCACGCAGGTATGGTGACTCCGAGTGCTTGAGCTCGTTCTTGATGAGCGAGGACTCAATGGTGGTAGCCAGTGTGCGTACAGGAATCTTTCTTGTTGTCGCTGCAATGTGTCGCGAGCGAAACAAGAGGTGAGATAATGTCTTAGCTCTAAGCATTGCGGTATGTAGTTGCAGCCTGGAGGGATGGTATGATGGTGATAGTCAGATGGGAGGAGGAGGGTTTGGGGGAAGGGAAAGCATGGCCAGTTTTGCTCTTATTTGCTGAAATAACCGAGGAAATTTTAAAAATCTTCCAAAACAGGACAACATCCATATTCAGTAAGTAATGGCATTTATATACTGTTAAAGGTCACATTGCGGTAAGAAAACTTAAACTTGCTTTTTAGAGATTAAAACGTCAAATGAGGAATAAAGGAGCAAAATAAGCAACGTCTAACGGTGAATTGCGGATGCTGCGAACACTTGGCTGCGTGTTTTTACAGCGATGAACCTGAATACAGACATATATACATCTACCTGTGTACACATGTTAAAGGTTATATAGATGCCGTTGTGTTTATGTAAGTGGGTCTTTATTTATTATGTAACTAAACGGTTTTTCCGTGACCAAAAAACCTCTTTAGACCGTCAGTAAGCTCAGTTTTCTGACCGTTTTAAAGAAAAAATAAAATAGAAGTTTCTATGAAAGTCGTGGAAAAAAAAAAAAAAATGAAAGAAAAATATTCTATACTCTTTCTTTTTTTTTTTCTTTTTT
>Ga0160505_100908_pt1 | contig 15029 bp, 8 predicted proteins | sample DIDeMG_FD_108225 | JGI IMG/M metagenome (GOLD analysis project Ga0160505, IMG submission 108225) | Enriched chicken feces microbial communities from UW Madison campus, WI, USA - DID2874_E49_Stillage MG | ecosystem: Host-associated > Birds > Digestive system > Large intestine > Fecal ... | reverse complement strand
TTCTTGGTTGTATCATATAATCTGACGATCTTTTCCAAGTTCTGGTCATCCACTTGTGAGAACGCGAAACCTCTTTGCTTCTTAATTCTTTGCACCTGTCTAACCTTACGAATGGCCTTCTCGAACTGCTCCATCCGTGGTCGATAGTCCTGAATGTTGTACTTTTGGATCTCTTGCACGTAGTGGTAGCTTTCTGGGTTGTAGCTTCTCTTGAAAAACTTCCAGGCGAAGTCACGGAGCAAGCACAAGATTGCAATGCCAAACACAGCAGCCCAGAATGTCAAACTTGGATAGGTGTGCGCCAAAGCTCCATAGTATTCACGAGAGGTACGAGCCATTGGGGCAATAGTAGCATACCCTGGGAACCAAATCAACCAGAAAAGGAACGAACCTGGGATGGCCAATAAAGTAAACTTGGTCCACAACGTCACAACCAATGCCGCCTTACCTAGTGCTGTTAACATACAAGTGGTGTAGACCAAAGTGCCCCATGCCCACTGATTAGCAACTTGACCATTTGGCAAGTAATTGGAATACCTGTTAATTGACATGAGACAAATGAAGATGATTCCAGAGTGATAGAACCCATTAAGAATCCAACCCCAGAAAATCCTGACATTAAAAAACTTTCTCTTCTGGCCCAATTGATACAACTGTGGATATCTATCCAACAAACGAGCGCTCACAAATTGATCGAAAACTCCCATAACAAATGGTGGGAACACAGTAAACAAAACGTTGTATAAGGTCAATGTCCACGATTCAATAAGTGACTGTCCAGAAAAGCCGTTCGTGAAGACAAACCAAAACTGGGTCATATACAATGCAATGTTCTTGTAAAATGAGTACAAGATGGCATTTGAGATACGCTGATAAGACCATGCACCATGAACTAAAAGCAACTTCTTCAAATACTTGAACTGACCAATGGAAATATCGGCACTTCTGGCTGCTTGCATACCTTCCATACCATTGATACCGACACCAACATGCGCTGCTTGAATCATAGACACATCATTGGCACCGTCTCCAATAGCCAACAAAAGTGACCTCTTCTTCTTTCTCTTCACCATTTTCACGACCAATGCCTTTTGTAATGGAGACACTCGACAACAGATGACAGCTCTACACCGCGTAGCCAATCCCAAAAAGGCATCCTCCAACTCAGGCTCAAGTGCGAAGCCAAGAGAATGCCCATCGATAATTAAAGCCAATGAGGAATCAAGAATAGATTCGTCCACGTCGTGTTGGTGTTCATTGATCGCATCCAATTTCTCCTGAAGATTACGTTTTGTGTCAGCCTTTGTTTCTTCGTTGATGATCAAAAGATTCATATCTTCACTCAAAAGCTTACATGACATACCAATGTTGATGGCCGTCTCTTGTCTGTCACCGGTAAGAACCCACACTTTAATTCCAGCGTTCTGTAATGTGTGAATAGTTTCTGGCACTCCATCCTGCAATTTATCTTCAATGGCAGTGGCACCCAAAAGAAAGAGATCTTTCTCAATAATCTCCGCAACTTCGTCTAATTGGTCGGCTCTATTCTCTAAAGCAGTCGATGCCTCATAGTACTTTTCTGCCCATTCCTGATACTCTTGTTCAGGAACGATTCTAGATGCGATACACAAAGTTCTTAAACCTTCTGAGGCAAAATCCTCCAAGTGTCTAATAGTTGCATCAACAAAAGGTTGGGGCTCCATCTCTGAAAGACGCTCCAAGATAACTGTGTCAGCACCTTTACAGAACAATCGAATAACTCCGTCAGGACATCTGAAAATGGCAGACATTCTCTTTCTGGTAGAATTGAATTCACAAATGTTTAAAAGCTCATACTCAGAATCGCTGTTGGTGATCTCCGAATGAATGGTAACTCCCTTGGGTCTACGGATCGTGAATTTGTAACCCAAATCAGCGGCACCTTGAACCAACGCACCCTCATCTGGAGAGGCAGCTTGGTATTTGATAGCACCTGTGTCATCATTGACCTCAGGAATAACCGTGTGACACGTGCTTAACAAAACGAAAAACTCGTTGATGATTGCTGATTGTTGCAGAGAATTATCTCTCAAGTGACTTTGCATGTCAGCAAAGCTATAGAAACCAATCTCAATACCATCAATCAACTGAGCCTGTCCCTCCTCAGGAATCTCCTCAGTGTAGCATTTACCTCCAATTGTGCAAGATTTAAACTCCATTACATTTCTTGTCAAAGTACCAGTTTTGTCGGAGAAAATGTAGTCTATTTGGCCAAGTTCTTCGACTAAAGATGAGGTACGTACTCCAGTAGGGGTGTCAGATTCTGCGTAGTACATGTCCAAGTCACTACCAATCATGTAGGCTTGGTAATACTTAATGATTTCAACAGTAACAAACAATGAGATAGGCACCAAGTTCGAGTATAAAATCCAAAAAGTTAATATGTCCTTGAAGAAAAGTTTGACCATAGATGTTCCTTCCAAGTACAAGTAGCTCAATTCACTCTTGTCGATCTGAATTTTAGCCACGTTACCCACAGTGGAAATCAAGGACAATGCAATTAAGATGGAGAATAATGCAATGATTTGCAAGTTGATGATTCTTTCGACATCAGTACGTTTGATAGGCGCAGCTGTAGCGTTACGCATCAACTTGGTTTCGTGGCCCGTGAAAACGACCACACCGTGAATCCAAGGAGTATTACGCAAGGTTGCACCTCGAAGCAACAACTGCTCAGGAGAAAGAGGGATTTTAGGGACTGATCCGAAGTTCTTAAGAGTACCTTCATATGTGTACAAGGACGAGTTTGGTTGTTCGGACAAGACCTCACATCTGGCAAGTTCACTGACCAATGATTGTGGACTGACCATATGAGCCGTTTCAGGTTTAGCCTGCTTGATTTTGAGATTAGTCTCACCGTCCAAATTGGCAGTTTCGATGTAGCACAAACCCTCGGGCTCAGAAGAACTCAATAGAAGCAAATCAGCCGGGAAAGGCTCCTCGTTGTTGACACGAACAACGTCACCCACATGTACCTGGATCCATTTTTTCAAATGAAATTCTCCGCTGGCCAGATCTAGCACTAATACTCGTGTGTTGTTAAGCTCTTTGTCTGCGTTTGCACGCTTGATATCCTCCATGATCTCTTTGATGGCCGAAACAAGAAGCACCACGGTCAATGTACCAATCGTGGTGTATCTATTGGTTGGCGACACATCCGGAACTTGTTGAATGATTGACGTGAAAAGGAAAAATAAGTTTGCATATTTGCTAAACTGCTCAAAGAGAAACTTGGGCAAGAACGTTGCAAAGTTGTACTTAGTAGTAGAGATATGGTTACCATAGTAGCCAAATGCAGCGTTTTTGGAGCGATCCAATACGAAAATCTCTCTGGGCCCCAAATTTGCAGTTGTCTGGGCCGGTTTCTGTCGTGTGAACACACCCTTCACCTTACCAAAGATCTTCCGGATGTCGAAATCACTCAGACCATTCTGTAAGTTATTGTCCTGAAGACGATCGGTGTAGTCGTCCATACCCATATATGAGGCATCGCCCTGGCCGTTGATATTCGTCCGCAAATTAGAGAAAAAGCCCTTCTTCTGCTGTAGCGGAGGCTCATTGGATGTGCTCAAGAGCGGCACCTGGCGATGTGTCGAATTGTCAGGATAACTCGTTGGCCCGTTATAGTAGCCGTCGTTCTCATCATCCAGTAACATCAAGCTGTCTGCGAATGGATTTTCGGAGGCGTTGGTGCCTGGCCGTCCAGGTTGGGACGACGAAGTTTGATACTGGTATGGAGTATCATAGTCAGGGTAGTTGTCGGGAGAGAATTGTTCGTTATCTCTAGTGGACGGATACCGGTCTAGATCCAAGTCGATCAAGTCGCTCCTGTCCGCAAACGGATTTTGATTATCCTTTGCCATAGGTGAATGGTGAAAGGGTATCCAGGCTATGGTGTTGATCTAGTGACCGCGACGTGTATATAGGAAGTGGACCTGATGGCTAGACGATGGGCAACAGTAAGAGACTGAAGAATTTAGGGAAGATTTAAGTTGAGAGCTATGGTATTGAAGAGATTATTAGAAGGGACTTAGTGACTTAGCGATGCAAGGAACTTGATAGGGTTAAGGTTGGGGTGAATTTATTGGAATGGAGTAATATTCGACCAAGATGCAGAGGTGTTTATTTATAGGTTGAAATGATAAATGGAAGAGAATGAATAATTCTGGGATTGGGGAAAGGAATTAGAAAGTGAAATGAAGGTAATGATCACTCTTAGTCGCTAATACTAAATTTGTAGATGTGATTTGGTAAATGAGGACGGTTTAGTAATTTAGTCCTTTTCTGGTCGTGTCCTCAGGTTAGGTGCTGTTACAAGGATAATTCGCAGCCAAAGTATTTCATGAGGGAATCAAGATTCTAGGAGGATACTACAAATTTGAAAGAATAGAGAAGTTTTTTTTTTTTTAATTTTTATTTTTCAGTCTTTCGATTCTATGATGAGTGTTTCATTTTTGCTAAGCAGTACATTTTTTCCCCTTTTTCTCATTCATGAGGAGAGCTTAATACCATATAAAAATGGACATTGTTAAGTGGAAGGTCTGCGGTCAGTTTGCACTGATAAAAGATACTCAGTGGTGTTTATTGTGTGAATACGAGAAATTAGTCGCAAAGGATGAGAAAGGGATCAGACGAAATAATAAGGATGCAAAATAGGGCATACCTGATAGGACTTTAAGATGGAGGTGAGATGATCATAGTATTTTTTTGATTCCCTATAGGTTCATTGTTTCGTTTATATCTCAGAACATTTGCCGGTTCTACGAGGTTCCTTCAATTGATATAGATTCTCTTAGAAATTACTCCTGTGGTGATACCTCGGAGCATCATTTATCCGTACTTGCAAGCTGATTTAAAAGTTTAACCGTAAATTCAGGTTGCCTCATCCGACTATGGAACATCTTCATTGGAGAACAAAAGAACAAATCAAAAAGAAATCAATGTACCCGTGAACGAAGGACGAAGATTCAATAATTGAGTTTATAAATCATTGACAATCATACTTAACTTAGAGTATAACAATAATGCTTGCATCACTCAGTGACATTCTTGCACCATGGATTCATGACAAATCGACAGCACCTTCGACCATTCAATCCACATCAACTTCAGAATTCATTTCGGCCGCTTACCAAACCTTCTTAGTCACCACTGCGTAGAAACTTCGAAGGCATATTTTCACCGCTCGAATTGATCATAACCATGTGAGTCAAAAACCCTTTAAATTGCACTACCAAACACATAGATTTCATTCAAGAAAAAATAATCAAAACTATCAAAATTGTCCAATGTATTTGAACTACCTAACATGATTCTAACCGTCTACCAACTCTTATTATCTTAAACAATCTCTATTAAATCTTCCATTTATTCTTCTCTCATTGCTGTCACGGGTCAATGGAGCAACAGCTGCTGTCACCTAGTAGGTGGGCTCGGCCCGAAGGAACCCCGCCATCGCACTCCACATTCCATCTTCTCCATCCATCATCGATCACCGATTTCCAGTTAATGTTTTTCTTCTACTGTTATTTGACCCGTTGAAATCTTTCCGTTTATTTTTACTTACCCTCTCATATCCATACTGAAACTTCCGCATTCAAATGTATATATATATATTTATACTTTTACAAAATTATGCCTCCCATTCTTCCCTCCTTTCTTTGCTAATTCGCGACTCGGCTTTGGATCTCGCTTGTCTACCAACCATGTGTAAACTTATTCATATTCAGTGAACTCCAAAAAATCCTCCTATCCAACACTGCAATTATCCAGTTACCTTCTATTAGTTTCAAGAATTTTCACCCTTTTTTTTATGTAAGTTCCCCCCATTATTGCTCATCCTGAAACCCCAGGGCACGTCCGCCTTGTCTTCACGCCTCGCACCCGATTTTCTCCCGGTCAACATCTCAAAACCATATACATTTCTTTCACAAAGCACTCGGGTTTTTCTTTACCAGATTACTTCATTTCCTGACGGGAAAATTATTTTCATATTTGAAACGCTTATAGCTCGTGTTTGCCTTGTTTCTGTTTTCCTTTCTGCCGCTTCAACTTACTCAGCCAACAAGGAAATTCCACCAAGTTCTAAGTTTAGCTCAGTGGACCATCTTCGCAAACACTCTTTATATCACACCTTCCTCACATCATGGTCCCCCAACTAGCGACGCCGTCCAAGCTCTCACAGCTAGGCCATGTTTTGAAGAAATATATGAAGTTCATCGGGCCCGGCCTCATGGTCTCCGTGGCATACATGGATCCCGGCAACTACTCCACTGCTGTGGCTGCGGGCTCGGCTTACCAGTACAAATTGCTCTTTTCCATCTTCCTCCTGAACTGTCTAGCTATTTTCTTGCAGATTTTATCTGCCAAGTTAGGTGCTGTCACGGGGCTAGACCTTGCTGCCAATTGTCGTGAGAATCTACCTCCAAAGCTCAATCTATTCATCTACATCTTGGCTGAAATCGCCATCATCGCAACAGACTTGGCTGAGGTGGTCGGCACTGCCATTGCATTGAACATTCTCTTCAATCTTCCTTTGTTTGTTGGAGTCATTGTCACTGTTGTGGATGTTTTAGTGGTTCTCGCAGCGTATAGACCCAACGGCCCTCTCATGTTCATCAGGGTATTCGAGGGCTTTGTTTCTGTATTGGTGGGGGCCACCGTGGTGTGTTTTGGTATCGAGCTTTTCCAGGTGTCGAAGGAACCCAATTTTTCTGCCATCGAAGTGCTCAAAGGTTTCCTACCCAATGAGAAGGTGGTGGACATGAGCGAAAGAAAAGGTGGAAACGGACTTTTCCTAAGTTTGGCCATTCTCGGTGCTACTGTCATGCCCCACTCTTTGTATCTCGGTTCTGGCCTCGTCCAAGCCAGACTTAAAGACTATGACATCAAACACGGCTTCCACAAGCCAGGAAAACCGGCCCAGGTGGCCGAGGCGGCGCCCCTCCATGAGACCAATGATACCAGTGAAACTTCCATCGACTTCTCAAGTAACGACTACGCTCATGCCGTGGGAATCGTTGAAGAGGAAGAGTGCTACAAGCCTTCTATCCACGCAATTAATGATACAATGACCTACACGATTGTGGAGTTGGTGATTTCACTATTTACCGTGGCACTTTTTGTCAACGCAACCATTCTTATTGTGGCTGGTGCAACTGTAGGCAGCAAATCTAAAAGAGACGATGACGATGACTCCGACAATGACTCTGATAACGAGGGAGACGGCTCGGAGGGTGGCGACTTGTTCACCATCTACAACTTGCTCTCCACTCACTTGTCTCCCACTGCTGGATTCGTGTTTGCCTTGGCACTTCTCTGCCTGGGCCAAAGTGCTGGAGTTGTGTGTACATTGGCTGGCCAGATGGTGCTGGAAGGCTTCTTACTGTGGAGCTTTCCACCTGTCATTAGACGTCTAGTCACTAGAGGATTGGCTATTGCTCCCTGCTTGTTTGTTGTTTCTGTTGCTGGCCGTGAGGGTTTGGCCAGCACCTTGAATGCGCTGCAGGTTGTGCTTTCATTATTGCTTCCTACAGTGACAGCCCCATTGATCTGGTTCACATGTTCCAAGGAGATTATGAAGGTGCCCATATTGGTTCGTGAAGGAGACGAAGACTGCGACACAATTTACGAAACTGACGAAGTCGACCAACACGACCTGGCTACACAGTCTACAATTTACAGCCCTAAGAAGTCAGCACGCTACAACGTCACCGAACCAGCCATTCGCCTTCAAAATCTCAAGAAAGCACATCCTTGTGCCGGTTGGGAAGACAGCGATGACGAGATCCACGAACAGCAATTGCTTGTTCCACCCAATGGGGCCAGATCACGGTCTCATTCTATTACTGGAACGGGAATGATGTCTACGAGTTCACGAGGTGCTTCTAACGACGAAACGTTCCATGGTTTGGACGAAGAAGCAAACCTTTCAGGAGATGATGTGTACGTTGTACGTGGTTACACAGACATGAGTAACGGCCCGGTCATGACTGTGCTTGCAGTTCTTGTGTGGGGATTTGTTACATGTCTCAACATCTTTTTGTTGGGAAGCATGGTGCTTGGGTACGATGTGCCTTTGTAATTGCATTAATAGATAGCATGGTTTCAAAGTGTAGGTGCGAACAGAGACTTTATTGATATAGGGGTTGTATATTATTATGAAGTCGACAATATTGTTAAGGTTATACAATTGTGGTCATGTAATCTCCGGTGATTTACAACAAGTGATTATAGTGGTTATCGGAGACTAGGGTTATCTACTTCGAATACAGGTCTGAGTTTGAAATGGAGATCCTACACCCGTACATCCATCTCTTAATTGATCATCGATCCTAACTTATGTCTAAGAACAATAATCCCCAATTCCAGAATCATTAATATGAAAAAGCTCCATTATAAATGTTGAACACTTCGAAGAAAATATTGTCATCAATTTTATCACAAAAATCAGGTCCAAGACTCAATTCTACAGTTTGATTATCGCACGACCTTTTCACCACCTCTTGAATCCTAATCGGTAAATTAAGTCCAACTGCAAGATGGAAACCTTCATTCAGTCCACATCAGACCTCTTGGAGGCGTTTCCAGGAGCTACGGTTCTGATCACATACTCTAATGTCAGCAAGAAAACCAAAAGCGAAGACGCCAAAAGAGCATCCAATGTGTTGAAGTTCAAGGTTTACGATTCCCACCTGGGTAAATGTATCAAATATTCAACACACAAATCTAAGGAATTGTCGAGGTTGTTGACATTTTTGGGTCCTCATGGTGTCAGCATGAAAAGAAAACACGATGGTGGTGATGTTAGTGAAAAGAAGCAGAAGTTGGGCGTGGGAGCTGCTAGTGTCATGAGTAACGTTAAGGTTGAGGAGACGGAACATGAGACTGTGGAGTCTAATGCGGCCACACCAGCTCCCGAGGAGGGTAGTACGGCTACGAGCTCGAAAAAGAAGAAGAAGAAGGGCAAAAAGAAGTGATGAGTGATGACAAGAAACAGTGACGCATGTAATACAGTAGCAGAAGTATATAGCACCTGGATATTATTAATGGCGAGCTTCGTGAAAAGCAACCTTGGGTCAACAAGGCAATTACATGCACAGTAGAACAGGCGTAAAGACCAGTAAAGGGGATGAGGCAAAGCCGGCGAACCAAAAGAAGAAACAGAGACTCTAAGAACGGAACATGCCCTTCAAGCGAGTGATCAAGCCATCGCGACGACTAGGACGCTTCTCGGTGGACTTGACAGGCAGAGGAAACGAGCCCGGAACCTTCAAAATATCCACAGTCTCACTGTCTGGCTGGTGAGGCCGGCCAGTAAAAGAGCTATTGCGAGAGTTAGGGCCAAGAGTGGTAACTTCTGAGTCTTGGGTTGTTCCGGATCCTCCTTGCTTGGCAGCAGCAGTTGCTCCGGAGTTTGAGTTTGTTGGGGTGATATCTTCGGGGGCGTTACGATTCCTCGCCGAGCGATTACTCGCGTCGAAGTCGTTCTCTTCGTCGCGAGAGATGTTCTCGAATGCAGATCCTTCAGATTCGGGAACAGACACAGCTGCATAGGACAGGTCGGAAGTCAGCACGTTGGTAAGCTTCTCGTCACCTTCACGGGACTCCAGCACGAGATTTGCGTGCTTTTCAGCGGGGAAAGCAGTCTCAACAGGAGTCTTGACAGACTCAACAGTCTCGGAAGTCTGAGAAACTGTAGCAGCAGGGGCTTCAGTAACTGGAGTTGTCTTGGCAGCAGAAGTCTCAGCAGCGGTAGCCACGGGGGAAGGAGTAGCCTCCTTGGTGAACTCCTCCACCTCGATCAACTCGTCAGCATCCACATAATTGTTTGAGTTTCCATGCTCGTCATGTTCAAGCTTGTAGGAGTCATGGGTGGTCCATTCGGAGTCGTTGACCACGAACTTGAACACCAACTTCTGGCGCTCGGGAACACGCAAGAGTACCTCGAACGCGTCGAACTCGGCGTCCTTGGTCAAAACTCCCTGAGACTGGGACCAGTCATCAAAGTTGCCGGTGACAACAACGGAATGAGTCTCTGGATTAGCAGGCCTATCGTTAGTAGGGATGTAGGTGAAGATAGATGAAAATAGATTTGAAGGACTTATCAACAAGGAGGAAAATCATTAAGGAGTAGACCATAATGTTGATAACCAATATGGCTGCGTCAAATGATATCGATCGCATATAGGATCAGAAATTGAAGGGCCTGTGACTCCGAATCATCGTTTCATCCGCCACAAATGTACTTACCACGTAAACTTATAAGTGTAGTAGGTCATGGGATATTTATCACAGAAAAGCCAGATGTAGAAGGAGAATTGGATCAGGAGCTAGATCAATTAAATATGGCGAAAAAGCAACCCTGAGTGGAAGCAGGCGGACTGCAGAAATGCACACTTCTCTGCGCCGCAGTAGATAGACTGGATGGGGGTAGTGGTGGAGATGTTGGGGGGCATTTTTCTTCTTTATAACTTTTGATTTATTGAGCCGATTTCATTGGGCCGAGCTTAGGAGTTTAATTAATAGAGTGAGTATCAATGAGCGTCTGGAAATGTATTTCCGAGATGATTTACTATAAAGTTCGTCATTTTAATTGCCAACATTTTCAAGTCCGAAAGCAGATGGTGCTATATTCGTTAGGGAACACTCCTGCAGGCTGCGATAGGCATGTATGGCCATATTCGGGGCGTCCAGTGCCGACACTATAAACAGGAAAAAAGATTAGTGAACTGTTTGTTTATTTTTTAGACATGAGTCGATCGGGATCGAAGTGAGAGAATCACGATGAGTGTTGACATTTTAAAGTTGATGTTTTGGTTTGATTGGGCGTATTTATTTCTCAGTTTCTATCTTTTTGACCTCTTTTGTTTTAGCGTTTTATTGTAGGTGGGTCTGGCCAGGATTTCAAGGAATAGAGTCAAGAGATTAACGCGAAAATGAGACAATGTTAAAAGTTAATGGTCAACTTTATGAAGAAATCATTTGGAACAGATGGATACACTTAAGGAATTGATTGAGCAAAACAATTAGAGAAACGAAAAAAAAAAAAAATGAAAAAAAAATGAAAAGTCGAGGAAATTTGGACTAAATTAGGAATGGCTTTACGTGAATCGTGCAAATTTGCGTTGATCTGGTGAAGGGATTTGCGAAGACTGATTTTTGAGTTTATGAATACTTTGTGTGGCTCATAATCGACCGCTATGGCCGAATACAACATCGAGGGCGGAATTTCGAATAATTGCTTGGGTTGTTCTATTGTGTGTGGGATAGTACCATCAAGTATAGAATCTCACACGAGTCATGTAGGAAAAAGTTGACTTTTTCAGTAGTCAATGAATGAATATGAGAGATAAGACTGTGGAATTTGTCTGGATGATAACTCTACAAGGTTTTATAAATAACTCATCCGTAGAACTCCGGAAACCTAGACTTGGTAAATGGACTACAAAGTGAGAATTATTAGTCTGGACCAGAATAGAATTATAAGAGACTCACGAACACTCAGTTTAAAAACAAACTCTAAGGATAAGGGGTAAAGAACGAGTTCGAAGAATAAGCGTTAAAGAAAAATTTGATTACCAAGTTTGTAATCTGAATTCCACGGAATCCTGTCTGCTTGTGTATATTCTCTGTTCTATTCACTCCAACTGGGTCCTTTTTAAACTCTACTCAACAGTACTCTACATAATCAACTTTCCCACGTAACTCCAACCACCATGGACAGTTCAGACGACGTTGCCAACATCCACCAACTGCAATCATCCATCAATGGCCATCTTGCAACCATAAAAAAAAACTTGGGGTTTCACCTGTTGACTCTAGATGTGGACTACTCCACGTTTGACAAGTATATCAGTGCTAAAATCCACAAACATCTACCAGAGTTGGGTGTAAATGAGTATCTTGAGAGTTTGGCACGAAATACTGCCAACGAAGACATTGTAGTCAGCGAAATTCTAGCGGATACCGTTGGAGAGTCCGCGGTGCTTCAATTTGTCTATCTTCCTGAAGGAAACGAGCCTTCGACAATAGTATTCGAAGAAAACATTGTCAAAGTAATTCACACACCAGGAGGAATCGGAGAGAATGTCGAAGATTTTGGAAAGAATATCCAGGATGCTGCTGAACAGCTGTTGAGTTCATGTTGCGGGTGTAGTTGAAGGATATCTAATCATTCTAGTAGTTTATGGTCCGTGATTAATTTTGAGTATTCTCACTTGACTTCTAACTGAAATTTTCATTGAAACCTTACTCCTACAAAATGGATGAACTACTGAAATTATGAATCACCAAAATCATCAATTACAAATACTATTTATTACAATAATAATAATTTTGTAATTATGGATTACAAATTACAAAATTTCAAAGATTACACACTCTTCATTGTTTCGACTATCTATAACAATCAGGACTACATTAGAAATCTACACATGGCTTACACCTCACTGCACTAAAGGTGACTTGCGTATTATTTTCCGATCGGCGTTGACACATAACGTTCACACATACCCACTTATCAACACCAAATGGTATCCCATTCAGTATGCCATTCTTATTATCCGATAACAATATAGCGGAATATCTGTGATGGGGAACGTCTGTGATGGGGAACGCCCGTAGTGAGAAATGTCCGTGCGTTAGTGTTGACGGAAATTGAATCCCCACATTCATCCCGTCCATTCCGCCAACTTGCCCATTTTCAAAATCCATTTCTCCGTCCATGTTTTCAACTCAAGAAAACCTTTACTGACGTCACGAATTCCCCTCAAAATTGCCTTTCCAAAGACATGCCGAAAGTTATGGCTTTTGTCCCCACTGGTTCTGGAATCAGCAATGTAATCAATGTGCATGCTCAATACAGGCTCTTAACTAATGAATAGGTCTTTGAAGTATATAAAGGGGAACTCCCCAAATGAAAAATTTCACTCATTAACAGTCAATTGATTTTCGATTCTCTCAGTTATTTCAATTTTCTCTTTTGAATTCCCTCAAACTCCGCTTATATACTGTGAACTGTCTATTTCAAGATGCCTTACTTGAAACTCTCTGATGGAACTGATTACTACTACAAGGACTGGGGTACTGGTACGCCAGTGGTGTTCAGCCATGGTTGGCCATTGAGTGCTGATGCTTTCGAAGATCAAATGATCTTCTTGGCTCTGAAGGGATACAGAGTCATTGCTCACGATAGGAGGGGCCATGGAAGATCTTCGCAGCCATGGGAAGGAAACAATATGGACCAGTATGCTGACGACTTGGCGGAATTGGTCAAACATTTGGACTTGAAAAACGCCATCCATGTGGGTCATTCGACTGGAGGTGGAGAAGTCGCCAGATACGTGGGTCGTCACGGCACCGATAGAGTTCAGAAGGCTGTCTTAATTGGTGCGGTGCCTCCTCTCATGTTGAAGACTTCCAGTAACCCCAATGGAACACCCATCGATGTTTTCGATGACATCAGAAGCAACGTGTTGAAGGATAGATCGCAATTTTTCAAGGATTTGGCTCCAGCTTTTTACGGCTTCAATCACAACAAGGATCAGACTTCCCAAGGTTTGATTGACAGCTTCTGGTTGCAAGGAATGCAAGCTTCCATCAAATCTCTCTACGATTGCGTCAAGGCTTTCTCTGAAACGGATCAGACCGAAGATTTGAAGAAGATGTCCATTCCAACCTTGGTGATCTACGGAGATGACGACCAAATTGTGCCTCCCGTCGCATCGAGCGAGGCTGCAGTGAAGTTGTTGCCTCAAGGTACCAGCAAGGTCTACAAGGGTGCTTCTCATGGATTATGTACCACCCATAAGGACCAGATCAACGAAGATCTTCTTGCGTTTATTGAGAAGTAATGAATATGACGGCCATAACCAGCAACCAATTGGTATAATTAGACCCGTAACATGCCAGTCCGGTAATCTGTCTCTTACACCTTAACGCTCCCATTTATGAGCCTCCATTCCATCAGGTGGACTTGTTTCGAACGTCTTATCCTTAGCCTCCGCCCAATTCGTTGTCAACACTGTACCATTAGACTCAACATAAGATTTCATCATGGCCCTTCTAGTATCGTCGTCCACATCCTTGTACAACTTCGCAAAAAAATCATCCCCACCCTTATCTTCTTCTTCTTGTACTTGGAAACTTGACCAATTGATGGCCTTCTTTGCTGATGATGGATACGCAAGTCCACCAGATGATTGTTCTTGTACTGGAGCAGAATCGGTGGTTCCATCGCCCTCCAATTTGGCCCACTTGCCCGACTGGGCTTTGTATAAGGTAATTTCGAGTTTGGTCGAATACACCTTGAATGTGGACTTCTCAGTGTCAATGGTACCGAACAAAGGCTCCAAGTCATAGTTATACTCCGAGTTGTCTGCACTAGGGAACGATACCGAAACCGATCTAGTAGCAAAATCCACGCTTAGTGTGCTCTCATCTATATTCTTCGCATATATGGTTATGGTCACCGTGTCGTTATTCTGGTACCAGTCATCTCTGATCTTCACCTTCAATGGAGCATTCTTGTTGATTGTATCGACCAGTGTCGATTTCTGCTGAGGTTCTTGGTCCACTTTGGCAGTAACCACCGTCTCCACGGTGTTTCCCGTCTTCTTGAGCTCCCTCTCGGCCTTTGCCAACCAGATGCCCAATCCTGGCTCGGCGCATTGGTATTCCTGAGCCTTCTTGAAGTTCACCACTGCACCATCGTAGTCCTTCTCGGCGTAATTGACAAGCGCAAGTCGATAGTGGCACGTGGCCTTATCCGATCTCTTGCCGCGTCTTTCGGCAATAACGAACGCCTTGGTGATGTCGCTTTTGGCTTCAGCATAACTCGAAAGCTTCGTATACACGGCTGCTCGTTTGACTAGAGCTAGATATGCGTCGGGGCTTTCTTTTAGAGCAGCAGAGTAGTGGCTAATAGCCGTCAAAAGGTCTTTCTTTTCTGCAGCTTCATCGCCGTGCTTGATATGGATTTCGACTGCCAT
>Ga0160505_100907_pt1 | contig 15045 bp, 20 predicted proteins | sample DIDeMG_FD_108225 | JGI IMG/M metagenome (GOLD analysis project Ga0160505, IMG submission 108225) | Enriched chicken feces microbial communities from UW Madison campus, WI, USA - DID2874_E49_Stillage MG | ecosystem: Host-associated > Birds > Digestive system > Large intestine > Fecal ... | reverse complement strand
GACTTTACCCACGACACGACCTTTGCTCAGCGTAAGTTTCCTCGTCGCAAGCGTCAACTTACACCCAGTGCTGCCGACGATCAACCTCACGACGTTCTCGGCCCTCGGCGCGCCTCCCACCGACCACATCCCCGCGCACTGGCCGTTCGTTTCGTCCAAGTTTGCGCCGTTCGCGACCAACCTCCAGGTCCAGGTGCTTACGTGCTCGGACCGCGCGGCGTCCGCCAGCGCAGCCGGCACGAACTGGTGGCCGTTCCACGAGAACGACACCGAGGACGTGCGCAAGCGGGCTGCTCAGGACGGCGAGGCTGAGACCACTGCTGAGCCGCAGCCTGCGCCTGCGGCGGACGCACACGAGGAGCCCGAGGCAGACTCCAAGTCGCGCTACGTCCGCCTCATCCTCAACGACGCCCCTGTTCCCCTCACGGGCATCAACGGGTGCAAGAAGAACGACAACGGCCTGTGTGCCCTCGACGCGTTCGTCTCGTCGCTCAAGACCTTTATTGGCGAGATTGACTTTGCACACGACTGCTATGCTGGTGAGTTGAGAGGCATGGGCGTCAGCTCACCACAGACTACGAGTACAATGCCGACGAGGTGCTCCGTGGCCAGCCCAACAAGTAAGCCGTAGATGATTCAGTCCTGTATGATCGTGGCATCCTTCTGTTCATTCCATTTCACGCCCGCAATACCATACCATTTCCCATCCACTCAACCCACCGCACATGGCTCCGGTGCCAATCTTGAACACTATCAACTTCCGTACGATTTCCGACCACTTCATCCACCGGGCTTCCGGCTTCTCACCGTTGTAGAACGAATGCATTTTGTGCGGTATTACGATGCAGGTGCAGTGCAAATGCAGATGCCTTGAAGGGATTGGTTTGGTTTGGTGTCTATCAGTCTATCGTACAGGCCGCCAAGGCCGTGAGCGGGGTGTCATGATCTGATCCCTTTTGAAGTCTTCCTCTCCCACTGTCCGTCCTCGCCACTCTCTCAAGTCTCAAGCCAACGCGCCCTCCCTCAACGCCCTCCGCTTCGCAAGCTTCTTGAACGCCCACACGAGGTTCTCATACACTACGAAGGTCGTGCACGTCCCCGGCAGGATGCGGATCGCGTTCGTGCCGAGGCCCTTGTAGAACGCGAGCGCGCCTTCGCGCCTGTACGTGCTCGCAATGACTTTCGGGATCGTGTTGTCGCTGCCCGGCGGGCCGTTCTGGATCCGCGCGCGCACGACTTGGTACGGGTACGTGAGGGCAATGGCGACGAATTTGGAGGCGCCGCTTGCGAGGATGTACTCGGTGTTTGTCTGGGTGTTAGTGCTGCAATTCGGGTGGACTGAGTGGGCGTGAGGTTGAGTCGAACTTGAAGAGAGAGGTATTGCAAGCCGCGTGTGACACCTCGCCCTAGCTCTCACTTCCCCTCGCCGCCGACACTCACCAGCTTCTCGTCCTCGTGGTGGAACTCCCTGCCCGCCGCATGGAACTTTCGCCGCTTGACGTCGATCCGCCGCCGCTTAATGTCCTCGTAGGCCGCAAACTGGATAGACCCGTTCGAGACACCAATGAGAGCGAGCAGCGAACCGCGGTACAGGCCGCGCATGCCTTCTGCCGCGTAGATGCGCTTGAGCGAGCCTGGGCGTCAGTGTTCTGTCCTAACTAGCTACTGCGCTTGCTCTCTTCCACAGCCCAGTTCTACGTCTCCACCTGCGCCTCCGCCCCCATCGCCACACCCTCGCCGTCCACTCCGCCACACCCTCCTCCACTCGGCAGGTGACTCACTCCAAAGCCCACTATACGCATTCGGGTCATTCGCCGGCGTCGCAAACACACGCGTCTTGACGACCCAGATGGGGTTGGTCAGCATGGCGGTGATGGCCGACGCCTCCGCTGCTGCCAGGAGGTGCTGTCCCGAGGAAGTACGATAGTTCGGGTCTCCGCCCTGCATCTGTTTCTTGATCGTGTTGTAGCTGCGTGTCAGTGATGTGAACTAAAGCGGTAGGAAGGGGACATGTTCTCTGAAGATGGCTCACGCAGACCTCTCGCTTGGCTGAGGAGACACGGACAAGGCGAGACGAAGAACGGGGGTGCTCCCTCCAGATCCGGACCTCTAATAATGCCTCCCGTCGCCTCTGCCCCATCCCACGTCCCCAACACCTCTCCCCCAGCACGCCCTACTCACAACAAGAAATACAACCCCCAGCTACCCGCTCCACCGACGAGGTTCGGCCCCAGGCCGCGATACAGCCCCCTCCACCCGTCCGCGCGCACCGCGTCAGCGAGCACATCGTACAGTGCCCGCCCGAACCGCTTGTGCTGCACCTCGCCGAGCTGGAATCGCACCTTTACGAGGTCGAGCGGATGCATTACGAGCGTCGCGACTGTGCCGGCGCCGAAGCCTGCGACGGCGTGGTCCTGCTGTCAGCTGGGGAAGGGGGAGAGGAGGAGAGGAGAGGAGGAGAGGAGAGGAGGAGAGGAAAAGAAGACGGCAGGATAGGAGGATGGGAGGATGAGAGGTGGGAGATATCTGGGCTTGGACTCGGGCTTGGGGTTTCAAGGCCTAGAGACCCAAGGAGACCCAAGGAGACCCATATAGCTCGATGTTCCTCTCTCTTCCTCTCTCTGCTCTGGACTCACGATGGACGCATCGCCAAAGAGCGCCGGCGCATTAGACGCCATACCGGGAGATCAAGTCGAACACAGGGAGCGGCGGGTACGTCGTGATACGCTAGGCGATTTATTTTTCCGTTTCTGCAGTTGAGGATATGCAGTAGCAGCGGTGCGGTGCAAGTACCGAGTCGCACGAACAGATGTAGAAACAAGAGGCGGGGTGGACGCGATATGAAAGATAAACCGAGAAACGATAAAGTCAAACAACAAAAAAAGTTGGCGCCGCCTCTGCGGTCGGTCATGTGGGTGGCTATGGGAATTCGGCAATGGGACGCACGCGGCTAAGTCCCGACACCATGCCATGATTACGCCATTGACCTTTGGGCCGTCATCATCTGCTGCATCTAGCTTCTGTTCATTATACTGCTGCCACATGCATCTGCTCGCTATCACGGTGCACGCCGCCTCCGCTGCGGCCCCGCTTCACCGCCCGCTCGGCCCCGCTCAGCACTATCGCCTGCGGATTCGAAAATACTGAGACTAAATGAGGATGGGGAGGGGTGTCACCGCGGAGTACTTGAGCGGGGCGCCGCCGGATGCCGTGCCGTACGCCACCACGCCATGCCATGGCATGCGTCATGAGATCACGAGTCGAGAGTCAAGTTTGACAGTCGAGGAGTAGACAACCGCGGCCTCCTCCGCAGGCTACAGGACACCCCAGCCTGTACCGGGGAGACAAAGACTACAGTTCATTGATTCCTATTCTCCTTATCCCTCTACCTCTACAGTACTCAGACATCAACAAGCGCCTCAGAAACGCAGTTGGCCCTTGTCCACTGCACAATTTCCATTATCTCGTCCCACTGCCGCGCCAACAACCCCTCGTCCTCCTCCCCCTTGCCCTCGGTCGCCTCGCACGCGTCCACAAACGCCGCGGCGTCGCGCTTCGCGAGCGGGTGCGTCGTGCGCGCGTACCAGCTTATGTCAGCAATCAACTTCGAGAGGGTACTGCGCGCACTATTTCGAGTTCCAGTAATCGCCCTCGCGCCGGTGCAGTGTTGCGTGCAGGAGGTCGGCGGTCGGATCCTGTCAACAATAAGCAGTGCGCCGCGGTCTAGGTAGGGAGGGGTGCTCACGCCCTCGTTGCGCTGCGCTATCGCGTGGCAGCGGTCCAGGTCGTCGTTGGCCAGGTGCAGTGCTGCTGTCAGCTGAGATGGTGGTGAGACGTATTTACCGGCTACCACGAACTCGTGCTCGTGGTTCCCCAGCGCCGTGATTGTGGACGCGAGGTCGGGGTCCCATGGCGACGTTGGCTTGAGGAGCGGGAGCGCGCGCCGCTTGAGCTTTGCGACGATTTCGTCTGTTGACATTGCCATCTTTGATGCTGATTTATGTATTTGTGTCTTGTTGTGAGATGGGCGATGAGAAATGCAGAGATCAGAAGGAAGCTGTTTAAGCACTCCGGACCGGCCCGGATTCCCCCGCCACTGTATGATATCATGCCGGTTCGGCAGATGTTGGTACACATTGCATGCCCAGTATGCATTCTGATCTGATCTCTCCCAGTCTACATCCCTCCATCATGCGCTACTCTACGAAAAGTCCTGCGCGTCGAGCTCGCCAAGGAGCATGTTCGAGTCCTTCGACCCGGTAAGAATGATGGGCTCCCTGCTGGGTCAGTAAAGGTCTAACGAAAGCTACCCACTTGGGATGGAAGTCGACGCCAGTGACGGTGCCCTTGTGGCCCGGGAGCTTGTAGAGGATCTTGCCCGTCTCGACCTCCCAGATCGTGACGCTGCGGTCGCCGCCGCCGGCCGCGATCCGCGCCCCGTTGTCGTGCTTGGACCACGCGCAGCGGATGAGCGTCTGCTCAAATCCGGCAGGCGCGCCCGTCAGACTGCGGTACACGCGCATCGGGTCCGACGAGAACGGTCGCACGTCGTAGATGATCAGCGCAGAGTCGAGCGAGTACGTCGCGAGGTAGTGTCCGTTCGGCGAGAGCGCGAGGGATGCAATCTGGTGTAAGTTGCCGGGAGTCAGGGTCAACTCACCGTGTCCGTGTGGCCGTGGAGCGAGTACAAGACCTTCTGTGTCCGGAGGTCCCACACCTGAGGGTTAGAATGTCACCGACCATCAAACCTACCTTGACCTCGTTATCCACTCCTCCAACAAAGCACTGGTTTCCGTCCGCGCTCCACTCCACTGCCGTGACGGGGCAGTCGCGCTCGTCGTCAAACTCGGCCACGGGCTCCTTGGTGTCGGTCGCAAGGTCCCACACACGCGCCAGTCCGTCGTCGCCGCCTGTCAACACCAGCTCGCGTCCGCCCGAGATGGCCACCGCGATCGAGTTGAGGGGGCCAAAGTGCGCCGCATAGCGCGCTATACGCTCGCCGTTGCGGAGGTCCGTCGCAATCAGGTATCCGTCCGCACCTCCCTGACTGTCAGCGTTATACTTAGCAGCAGCTAACGCACCGAGTAGAGAACCTCCGAATCCAACGAGTACGCAATGTCCAAAACGGCCTGCTTGTGCACGTTCGGGAGAATGCCGTAGTTGTCGTGGGGAGGGTATGTCTTCCACAGGGCTGCCGGTTAGCACATATCGGAACTCGTCAACCTACAGATACTGCGGTCCACCGAGCACGCCGCCAATGTCTGTCCGCTCGGGTCAAACTTGCACGCGGTAATCTCGCCCTGCAGGTCAGCGCGTCCTCATACAGGCAAGCCTAGAGGGATATCCATATACTCACACCATGAGCTCCAGCAAGCGACACAATGGGCGCCTCCAGCCCCGACGTGCGCTTGATAGTGCGCACGAGCGCGTTCTTCCTCTGCCCCTCGCCCGACGACGCGACCGTAAGCGTCATAGTGTTCGACTCGTCCTCCTCGTCCTCGACACGCGCGCGCTTCGCGACCGCCATTCCTGGCCCCGAGACAGGGGGCTCCTTGCGCACCGACATGAGGGAAGGTAGTGGAGAGTTGGGTCAAGTGAAGAAGAAGGCCCCTTGATGCGTTAAAGTGTCGGCACGCGGAGTTTTGAAAGTGCAGCGATCGAACGGCCGGAGGTGCCTTTTGTGTGCGATGCCGAGGATGCTGTTAGATGCAACGAGGTTGTGGATGTCAACAAGAAGGATGATGAGACTCGAGGAAGGAACGTCCTTTGAACATTTCGACATTGTTGGTACACGCGTGACAGTGGTGTGGTGTGGTTATTGTGCACAAGAGGGCGATCATTACGTGTAATTTGAACAAATAATAATTGACGGGAGTATCTATATCAGTTGTGTGTTGTGGCCCCATCCCTCCCATCCTGTCAGGGCCTGGACTGCATGGCATCCATCACTCTGCCCTCTGCCCTCTCACCCACCCTCTCACCTCTCACCCTGGCTGGCTGCATGGCCCAGTCGACCGCTCCTCCCTTTTGCCTTCCCTCCGCCTGGCGGCGACCCGAGTGTTGATGGTGGAGACTTTGTATATCCCAACCAGCCAGTCACAACGTCTTATTACTTCGCGCTTCTTGTTGATTCAACTCCATCACCCCTTCCTCCATCTTCTTCTTCACTACTTTATCATCATTCAACAGCCCACCATCGTCACACACGTCTCTCCCAGCTCCACAGATCACACGCCAATGGCGTCCCGTCGCACATCCTAAAGCCTCGACTCGACTGCCCGAGCTACACACCGTTCCTCGCCAGTATGGCGACTGCGACGACGCCGACGCGACGAGCCGCGTCGCGTTCGGCGGCGCCTTCCTCGTCGCGGTCGTCGCGCAGCAACCAGCGGGCCCTCAGTCGCGGTGATGTCCCGTCATCCCCTTTGGCGCGTATCATCGACAGCGATATCCCCATCGACCCCGCGTTACTCGGCGAGGAGGACGGGGACCTACAGGATGACCTCGACGCCGAGGGAGAAGTGGATGACGGTGTCGGATATTACATGCCGGTGCGTACCGTCGCGTTTGTTTTTATTTTTTGTGTCTCAAGCAGCTAATGAACTCGCGCAGGCAGAGGAATACTACTATCCTCCCGCACCACCGCTCGCGGACGCGTACAACAACCATCACCCTCCTCACATCGACACTGCGCCCCCCGTCTACCTCCCGGACATGCCTCTGGCGTCATCGTCCTCTCAGCTTGCCGTTCCTCCTCCTGCGAATGGACACAGCTACCAGCCCACCCCGACCTCGCTCGCTTCGGCCTCCCCGTTACCTTCTCCTTTATCCGCTACCTCTGACGGCGTGGTCGTGAAGCGGAAGCGAGGACGGCCGCGAAAGGACCCCAACGCGCCGCCAAAGCCCAAGACGACGACCGTCACACCGCGACAGAGCACTCCGCGCGCCGTCAACGGTACGCTTGCTAAACCACAGCCTTCGCTCGCCAAGCCCACGGCTGCTGTGACCAAAACACCGCGGCAGCCCAAGATGAGCTCCACTAGCTCGACGCATCTGCAGGTTACGCCAGTTCAGCAGCTCGCCAACGGCTCGAGGACACTCCCCATCACGCCTGAGACTATCTGCAGTCTCTGCGGCGGCACCGACGTGCGCAACCGTGAGGGCAACCGCGAAAAGATGGTCAGCTGCGTCAAATGCGGACGATCCGGTCACCCTAGCTGTTTGGGTATCACAAATCCCGAGGTCGTCAAGAAGATGCGGAGCTACGCGTGGTGCTGCATCGAGTGCAAGCCGTGTGAAGTGTGCCTCGACAAGGGAGAGGACGTGAGTGTTCTGGGTCGTGATTGTATGCTGACGGTACAGCACAAGCTCCTCTTCTGTGACGGCTGCGATCGGGGATGGCACAGCTACTGCCTTAATCCGTATGTGGACAACATGATCAGCGCTGACGACATCAGGCCGTTGAGCGCACCACCAAAGGGCATGTGGTACTGCCCCATGTGCAGCGGAGACCACAAGCCCACACCGTCGTCGTCCAAGTCGTCGTTGAAAGCCTCCTCCGCAACACCGGTGCCGACATCTGCCTCCCGGAAAGGTAAGGGACGCGCGGTGGAGGAAGACACGCCGAAACCGTCGGCCCCTCGCGACAAAAAGAAGGCAGCGGCGGATGCTGTCTCTGCCGTCCCCAACGGCTCGACACCGAAAATAAAGCAAAAGCTCAACGGCGTGCGGGACAAGGAGAAGGACAAGGACCGAGATAAAGGCAAGGAGAAGGAGCGAGTGGACAAGGACCGAGATGGCGACAAGGACAAGAAGGACCGAAAACGACCCCGCGTGCAGTCGCCGTCGGAGGAGCCTCCGACACCAACAGGTATCGTCGTTCGTCTGCGCGTGCCCAGCGGCAGCCGCAAGGAGGTCCAGGTCGAGGAGGAGGAAGAACAGGTCCCGTACGGGGGAGTGATCACCGGCGAGGACGCGGACCAGACGAACACCAAGATCCAGGAGGCGGACAAGGAGCTGTACAACAAGGCGCTCAAGGCATCGGAAGCACGACTGGGAGGACCTCCACCTCCACTTTGGGATCCGCAAGCCATGATGGCGTCTCCGGCGCCGCCATCTCGACAAAGCACACCGGGGCCACCGCTCAAGGCCACGCCGAGCAAGGCGACGCCAAGCAGAGCGACACCCGCAAAAGCCACACCCGCCCCGACACCCACGCCAGGCAGCGTCACCCCGTTGGCTGGATCAAGATCGCTCCGCGACCGTGTTCTCCTTCAGCAGTCCGCCTCGCTGAGTGGCGCACCTGGGGCATCTGGGACCGACTCTCCCTCGTCTGGGCGCCCAGAGAAAATTAGCAAGATCCGGTTCGGAATCTACGATATCGATACCTGGTACACGGCGCCATACCCCGAAGAGTACGCCCAGGTGCCCGACGGGCGTCTGTGGTTGTGTGAATTCTGTCTCAAGTATATGAAGAGCGGCTTCGTCGCTGGTCGTCATAGGGTAAGTTGTCATTTAGTGACCAAGCTAACTCGCAGATGAAGTGCAAGTCACGGCACCCGCCAGGGGACGAGATTTACCGCGACGGTGCGATTTCCGTGTTCGAGGTCGACGGCCGCAAGAACAAGATTTACTGCCAGAACCTGTGTCTGCTCGCCAAAATGTTCCTCGACCACAAGACGCTGTACTACGATGTCGAGCCATTCCTATTCTACGTTATGACCGAGGTGGACGAAATGGGCGCGAGATTTGTGGGATACTTTTCAAAGGAGAAGCGCACGCCGCAGAACAACGTGAGCTGTATCATGACTCTGCCGGTGCGGCAGCGCAAGGGCTGGGGCCAACTCCTCATCGATTTCAGTGAGTAGAAATTATATTCATCGCTGACTGTCAGGCTATCTGCTATCGAAGAAGGAAGGTCGCGTCGGGTCGCCTGAACGGCCGCTCTCCGGTCTCGGTGCTCTTAGTTACAAGAGCTACTGGAAGCTCACGGTGTTCAAGTACCTGTCCACCGCCACTGGACCCGTAACAATGGAGGGTGGGTTGAGTAGCACCACTCGACGACTAACCCGCAGATATCTCCGCCGCGACCTCTATGACGATCGAGGATATCTACGCGACACTGCTGGACGTCCAGATGATCAAGGTACAGGATGCGGTGGCACGCACGCCAATTATGCGCATCAAGCCCCGTCGTGGCCGTCCGCCCAAGATCCCGCGGCCTGTCGAGTACATTGAAGAGTTACCTCCTGCCCAGGCTTTAGACCCCAACAAGATCCCGGAGCGATACGAAATCACACCCGACATGGCCGTCATCGATGCCGCCCTGCAGAAGCACAACGCAAAGGGGTACTTGACGCTCAAACCCGAGCGTCTCAAGTACACGCCGTTCCTGGTCTCGCGCGACCCTCTCCCGCAACCACCCATTGCGGCTGCAGTCACCGGCGACCGCGTGGCTGCGGGCGAGGCGGACCAACCCCGCGGTGTGCCCTCCGAGACGCCGTCGTCGGGAAACAAGGAGGTTATCGCCACGCCAGCCGAAGCCGAAATTGCGCCCATCACCCCAGACACAAAGGACAAGGTCGCAGCTGGCGAAGACCAAGCGACGCTCGACCTCGTCGCCGCGCTCTCCGCTTCGCCTGTCCGGCATCTCCGTCGGCGGAGTATCGCCTCGAGCGAGCGGCCCGCCAAGCGCCGCCGCAGCGAATCAACGACAAGTTCCCGCCGCCGCAGCACCAACACGCAGGATCTCGAGACGCCGACCCGTTCGCGCAACCCCAAGCCGCAGCCCGCGCCGCGCTCGAGGCGCAAGTACGAGGACCCGGATGATGAGCCGTGGGGAGAAGAGGACGCAGAGGGGGAGGATGACGACGAGGAGTATGTGGAGGTGGACGACGACGATGACTAGGAGCCATGGGGAAGTGAACCTGCAAGCAGTACTGTAAGAAGTCCGCGTATGTTGAGATTGGGCAGTCTGGATTTTTTCATGTATTCAATACGTATTGTGTCTGCCTCACTGACAATGCTGGCGAGCGCTGCACCTGACTGACTGACGGAATAGCTGACAACAAAGCATGGTTCTCACTTTAATCCCCTAAGCCCCATGTCCCACGTGACGGGAGTGGACCAGATGCTCGCTGCCACCAGGTACATCTCACTTCCACTTCTCAACACTCCCTCTGTTCGATCTCCACCTATCCCAGTTCCGCTGATCACTGTGCCCGCCGAGTCACTGATCCGCGCCGGCCGCACAATCTCCGTCGGTGGTGATAGCTCAGCGGTAGAGTAGTAGATTGCAACGCGAAAGCGAGTCATCTATTGGTCCCGAGTTCAATCCTCGGTCATCACTTTTGGGCCCCTAGGCCCCTATGGCGCCGTCCGGCGGCGCGGGGTAGTAGACTTCGGAGTTGGGATATTGGGAGATGGGTGTGTCGAGCGGCAGGTTTGGAGTCTGCGATAGTGTGTGCGGATGGGACCGGCGCCGATCGCCCGGATGCAGAGTTACGGATCAGGGGTGCAGATCGGCGTATTCTGTGGCGAGAGCTCTGGTGGCGCCCTTCGGCATTTGATGTTACTCTTCCTCTATCACCTTTGACCTTGACCTTATTGGCCGAGGTGCTGCGCAATCCTGTCTAGTCATACGCCAGCATTGTCGCAGCGATACCGTGCAGCCGACGAAAGCGCCGTGAGCACAGCGCGCGATGTCTCGCTGCAGCCTCTGGCCCAAGTGCCTCGACCCTCCTCGATCTGCCTCCAACCGCCTCTCCAGCCTCCCATTATTCGGCTGCCGTCTTCAGGATAGGAAAACGCTTCGCAATAATGTTCTCGTCGTTGACTGAGTAGGCGATACACAGCAGAAGGTCCGAGGCGGTGGTCCTCGACAGACACTGTAGAACACGAACATGGATATGAACATGAACATGAACGTCGCGCTCGTCCTCAGTACGGCTTGCCAACTTCTCTTCCTGCTCCTACCTCATAACCGCGGTCCCTTCTAGAGTACACCAGAAACAGAGACGAGGAAAGGCAGAACTCGCGGCTGAGTGGCGCCATGGCGAAGGGATCGTCGGTGGTGATAGCTCAGCGGTAGAGTAGCAGATTGCAACGCAGTCATCTGTTGGTCCCGAGTTCAATCCTCGGTCATCACTTTTTAAGCCTCTCCGTGGCTCACGGACACGAGAGGTGGCGCTCGGAGCTTCCTGAGACCCGGGGAGCTCAGCCGACATCCCGTTTGAGGTGGTAGCGACGTTTACTGGTCGGTACTCGCCCGGTCTTGATCAACGTCTGGACTTGGGATGTGAGGTGCGAAGGTCAGCCACTTCCTCCCTCGGCAGAGCTCTCGTCGCTCTGGTAGGCACCCAGACTCCCAGAGACTCTTACTCGTGTCCCAGCTCTATAAACACTCAGCCACTAGATCGGGACAAGCTATCCCCGATGGCCGCTCAACATGAACCTGATCCACACCCACACGCCATCGGCGTTCAAAAGACGCCACGGGACACGTGCTGGTTCTGCAGGCTGACATATTGTAGAAGGAGAAGCAAGACGAGTCCCAGACAGTCAGTTCGGCGTGCGACATTGAGCCTTGCCCAGGTCAGATGACTCGGACTCGGCCTCGAGCTCGAAATCTGTAGTTCACCATGTGTGAGCGAGGGTCCCGCAATGAGGGAGAAAAGAAAAAGAGGCAGGTGAGTCCGAGCTCGGTCCCCGCGTTCCTGTGCCACACACACTCTCTGTCGGAGAATTGAACTCCGGTCTCCCGCGGTCATGCATGACAAGCGAGCATACTAGCCACTATACGAACAGAGAGGATGTTGAGTCTGGCGGGGAGGAGTCTGTGCGCGGACGGATTTGGTTCCTGTTTTTTTCTGGCGGATATGTGGATCTCTGCGGTGTTACGAGTGGGTCCTATTGTCCACAGACGGAATGGAGGGGGGAATGCGCTACCGGGCTGTACGAGGCTGCGTGCGTTGCTCGAGACGTGTTGAGAAGAGGGTGTGACGATGAGTGGGAGTGGTGCTCAATGCCACAATTTTCCGAAGGACACACATTTTCAGATCGACACGCATCGCAGATCCACACACACATACACACACACACACACACACACACACACACACAGAGCGCCCGTCCTCCACTCCGCTCATCTTCACCACCCCAACCTTCTCCATCCATCATTTCCAGCTCTTTTCCATTCAATGACAAAGGCAAGAAGAGCAGGAAAAACGCAAAAACTTAGTGATGACCGTGGTTCGAACACGGGACCAATAGATTATTCGCTTTGCACGTTGCAATCTACTACTCTACCACTGAGCTATCACCACCTGTGGCTGACGTGATTTTGGCGCCGATCGCGCGGCGCCGAGATCACCGTCATGCTTGTGCATTTGCGGATCATGCAGCTGGGATCTTCCTGCTGGAGAGTGTACGATGGGTATGGGAGGGGATCTGGACGGGATGGAGATTGAACTGCCTGTATACGATGAAGTTGGGGGTTGTGGCAGTCGCATTTTACCGTTCCACACACCTCTGTACTCGAGCACTTGCGTGAAGTGGCATGTACTGTACGAGCTGGACGGACATGGCTTCCGAAGCTACGTCCGCGTTATGGGAACAGCTACGAGACTGTGCTACGCTAGGGCGAGAGTGCAAGCGAGCTCAGCTTTGGCAGTTATTGGTCCAGGGATATGGGTTACGGTCGCGGTTTTGAACGAGACTATGTTAGGTGTAACGAGCCGCGAGCACGAAAGAAGCCACACGGACAGACAGGGGTGTGGCTTGCCATGGTAGAGCTTTATCCCATGCCAAGTAAACTACATGTTGTGATCAATCTGTGTACTGTAGAGCCATCGCTGGTGGTCGTCTCCTCAGGGGTAGAGATTGCCGAGCAGCCACTGCTGCTCTTGTTGAGCACGACTAAACCACGTGAGAACCCATGGGCCTGCACTGCCAGAGTTGTCTAGGTCTTTGTAGAAGCAGGAGGTGGCGCCGGCGCATGTTGCTGCAGCTGGGGGAGTGGATTCGGCCACTGACGAAGGCGGTCTGGACACATGATGGTGTCGTGGTCACCGCAGAAGCAGGAGCAGGTGGCGGCAAGCCACCCTAGAAGACGGTACGCTCGCCGGACATCTGACTTGGCAACGGGTGATGGGTGACAAGCACCATGTGGGATCCGGGTCTCTGCAGCGAGAGAAGTGCGGACTCCCAATCTCGTACCGCGCAACAGTCTCTATGCTTGACGCATGTGTTGATGATGAGCCACTCGCTGACGCCGGGTTGAACGGCGTCGTCGTGTGTGTAGAGAGTGACATATGGCCTGCCGGGACATGAACGGCATCGGAGACCGCTCAATGACAACAACTTGCGCAGGTGCCACTTTGCTGCCACTATCCATCTATCGATGAGCTCCAGTCGAAGGCTCGCCTATAGTACTGAATCGTACAGCATATCTCGGCCATTCTGACCGATCAGAGGTGTGCACATCCGCGTCTGATCTCTACTGTACTAGCACGCTCAATGTGCAGTCATATCTGATGTGACTCACAGTCAATGACAGCCCGATTCTGTCACCTCTCCGCGTCGCTGTGTGCGATGAGCAAACGCACACGCAGCGGCCGAACAGCAACTGATGACAGGGAGACATAGCCCGTGGGCCCATCATCCTATACGATACCGAGATACTGTACAGACATGCACCTGTGGTCTGCGGATAAACCATGTGGCAACCGTCTACCTACACCGTGGATGTCTTCACCGTTCCCATGTCCCCAGGTTTTGTTCGCCTCCTCGGCTCCACCCAGCTGGTTCCACACATCCCGTAACCCATCATATCATCTCATGTACGCGCGTCGCTCGCATCACAGACTCGTTGATGCATACAGGTGAGATGTCCACCATGTGCCTGCCGCCAGCGTAGCCGGCCGAGCTAATGACGCTGAAATGGGCGACGATGTTTTCGGTGATGTCACCCCCCGTCAGGATCGCTTTGTGCGACCCTCATACTATGCCAAACGTCAGGCGGCGTCATTTTCGGAGTGTGGCACAACGCACAACCACTCGCCTGTGTCCTGTCACCACTGCTCATCATTGGTCACCGCCATGTTATGTCGCCCATGCATCATGTCGCCCATGCGAGCTGCGCAGCCGTGAACAAGCAACCCTGGTGCGCACCGCCCTGTGGCCGGACTTCAGAGTGCGCAGGCTGCTCCACACCGTCGCATCTGTTGAGCTCGGTGAGTCTGGCAGCGCAACAATACATATACCGGACCTGCACGCCGCAATTCCTTTTTCCCCATCCTCCAACGTTATCTCTCAGCAGCACTACCTACACACAGAATGCGCACTCTTTCGACTTCCGCCGTCCTCCTCTCGAGCCTCCTGAGTGTTGCTGCTCAGGCTTCGGGCTCGGCTGAGCCCAGCACCGCTGGCTCCACCGGCACCCCTGGCACCAACGCCACCTCTCCTGAGGCCAGTGGCACGTCCTCGGCCCCCGCTGGTCAGTCCACGGGCTCGTCCACGGGCTCGTCCATGCCTTTCCCTGTTGAAGGCCTTGTCGGTGCCCTCTTCTCCAAGTAAGTGGGCCACAGTCACAACATATCGGAAACTAACCAGACAGCGCCTCCAAGTCGTGCAAGGACGAGCTCTCAAAGTTCCTCGACAACAAGGGCGACACCGGCAAGTGTCTCTACACCGGCCTCATCTACGCTGGTAAGTTTACGCGTGTTCCACAAGTAAGGCATGGCCATGGCTGACTCTCCACAGGTGCCGGTGAGCTCATCAGGCCCAAGAACCGCAACGAGTCGCTCGCGGTCCCCGTGCAGTCTTACCTCGAGACGTCGTGCAGCGGCACCCCGTGCACCAACCAGACGCTCACCGAGGCGCAGGACGCCATCCTCACAAACTGCCAGGAGGACCTCCAGAAGAGCAACGTCGACAACGCGACCGTCGAGGCGTACTTTGAGGCATACCCTGTTATCCGCGACATTCTCTGCCTCAAGACCACCAAGCCGTTCGACGAGAGCCAGAAGGTCTCGCCCTCCGCCAACG
>Ga0160505_100906_pt1 | contig 15046 bp, 11 predicted proteins | sample DIDeMG_FD_108225 | JGI IMG/M metagenome (GOLD analysis project Ga0160505, IMG submission 108225) | Enriched chicken feces microbial communities from UW Madison campus, WI, USA - DID2874_E49_Stillage MG | ecosystem: Host-associated > Birds > Digestive system > Large intestine > Fecal ... | reverse complement strand
CGAAAAAAGAAAAAAAAAGAAAAAAAGGAAAAAACATAATAGTTATTTTTATTTTATAAAAATCTTGGGTGGGTTTTTTTTTTTTTTTTTTTTCTGGTTTAGGGCGTATTTTAGTTTGTTCAACCAAAAACTTTGTGCCTCTTACTCTGTAGATAGATAGAAAATTAGTTTATTGTCCTTACATCAAATGGTTACATATAAAATTACAAAACAAAATGACATATAAAGAAGACATGAGATTTCAAAATATTTGTCTCTATGAGACTGGCAAAGTAGCGGTGTCAGCGCGCGCAATAAGCTCAGACGTTGGATGGCACCGAATGATGTAAAGACAATCAACAGATATTCTCTCTCTAAAATAAAAGGGAAACCTGCGATACGTAGCACCGAGTAGATCAGATAAATAGATAATCAGTTTATTGTCCTTACATCAAATGGTTAACCTGAGATACACAACACCTAGTAGCCCAGTAGATCGATACCAGAGACTCACACAGTAAAAACTTAACAATCTGTTTAATCAAGCGAACCATCAGCAAAGTAGTTGCGGTAATGAACCTAAGAACTTGTCTACTGCACCAAGGCCCTTCTGGGTATCAAGAAGAATCTTAGGATCAGAGTTCAACAAAGATCACGTGACAACTATATAATTTTAGCCTCTACACTTTCTTCTTCCCCTCGGACACCATCAACATACAAACTTACATTTTTGTTGCCAATAAAATAATATATCAAACTCAAAAATGCAGTAAGTAGCTTTTCTTAATTTTGCCTAATAATTATTACCTACTTTTACTTTCTATATTAAGTCTTGATTTTATACTGAATATCTGACAAATATACAAGAGCGGACTTAGCTCAGTTGGGAGAGCGCCAGACTGAAGAAAATCAGTCTACAGCTAATCTGGAGGTCCTGTGTTCGATCCACAGAGTTCGCATATTTTTTATGTTTTTTCATTTTTAATATTGAAGTTTTGGATTGCAATGAATTAATATCTGGAATGCGAGTAATTTTGATTGTAACTATTTGATGTAACTGATTATCTATCCAACTATTTGACGTAAGGACAAAAAACTGATTATCTGCCTACATGCCCCGTACCGCGCCCCGTCCCAATTATATAACCCTTACCCTCTACACTATATTCCCATCATAGATGAGTTCATTAATTTGAATCTGTTCACCATCAGCACTTTGATATTTATACCTCCTACATCTACAGAATATAATATTACGGTGTCATTCTGGCACACTCAATTGGTGACAAAATCTGAATTCTTTTTGCTAGGCTGCTATTTTTTCATTTTTATTTTTTTGTCGACAAGAATACCAGTGAATGGTAAAATATTACATACTGGCTACATCACCTGCGCTTCTAATCCGATCAACATACTCAGCACATTATCACGAAAATAAACTAGAACAATGTCGACTCCAGATGAAAATGTGATTAGCAACATTGTGGACATGGGGTTCCCACGTGAAAGTGTACTTTCTGCTTTCAAGGTTAGTATCTTGATGCTTTTGGCATGTTCTATATAAAAAGTATTCTTTTAAATGATCTGACTCTAACTGCTGGATCCTTTGATCTAGCAATTCAACAATGACACAGATAAAGCTCTCGATTTTCTGCTTAGTGAAGGGGTTGCAGGAGATCCTCCTAACGTAAGTCTTATGATGCTCTATGCAGTTATTGGAACGAAGAACTAACTAATTGTTTCTAGTATGGTAATTATGACAAACAATGGTGATGATAGGCAACGAGCACTAACACATTCAATTGCGATTAGGTGATGCTTATATGGAACAGACATTTATGGAGATTGGGCAGGATGAGCTCAATGCAAAAGCAGCAGGCCAGGAAACTGGCACGTTTGGACCCGCAACCAAGGACTATTATGGACCCAATGATTGGAGTCTAGTGCCTACAAGCGCAAGCGGGAACAACCACGGAGACGTTTCGTCAGTAGTTGAAATTACAAGTGAGCATGTAGGCAATTCTTTTTTGGCAATTAAGCCTGCTCTAAGGAAAACCAATGAGTGAGTACATGTATTCCTTTTGATGTTATATATGGATTGCTAACATTTTGTACAGGCTTCCGCTACTATTGGCTCACCCAGATATGCTCTACATCAGCCCGCTGCTGGTTATTTTACACAAGATACCACTTGCGAGAAAGGCGCTTTTGGAAAACTCGGGAAGTATTATTAAGCAATACGGGTTTAACGAGGACTGGTGGCGCGGCTATATCATAGACCTCACTGATGAGTTTGCGCTACGTAGTGAATCATTGCAATCATTTGCACATATGACTGTCGAGACACAGCGACTGATTGCATTTCTTGATGGTGGCTCGCGCCGGCCGCTTGCTTGCATAGACAATCTTGCCGTCTCACCACCTCTCCAGTCTACTCTTGCACTCAAGGGAGACGTCTCCGACATCAACCCCGTCGACCGCTTCCTTGAAGATCTAGTAAACTTTTGGGGCGAGAACGCTCCTGTCACTGATATATTTGATAGTACTGCTGTTAACTTGGAATACAACGAAGTGCGATCGTTTACAAACATTGTGACTGAGGTGTCGCACTCAGCAGCAAACAGCGGTACATTATACGATGTGGTCGACGAACTGCTATGGCCCTACAACACCCGGCCAGAGAGCTACCTCGCAAAGGTCAGCGATGTGATCACCCTCACACTGAAGCGTGAAGATGCACAATCCGGTGCAGGAATTGATGTGCCACTGTTGTTTTTCCCAGACCGTTACACACAGCCGTACATCAAGTATTTTTCAACTATACGTGAACGTCAAAAGAATAACGAAACTCAGCTCAGTATGCTCATAAACAAGCGCTTTCAGGCAGCCAGTTATATGGGAAAGGATACAAGCAAGTTACTGAAGATCACGTCAGACTACCTTGATTCGTTGACAAAGAGGGATGAAGCCGGATCAGATAGAGAAGAAGATGAGGATTCTGACGACCTATCGGATGACGAATTCGACTATAGTGGACTTGAAGCCGCAGCCGAAGACATGAAGAGTGTTATGGCGCAGTATAATTCTCGTTATGATAGGCTTGTACGTGACCGTGAAGAGATCCAGTCTCGCATTGATCGCGAGGCGAATTTGTTTAAGGGCGACAGCGCCGCAGACGAAAAGATTTTCCAGGAAGTATTCTCTGGCGAGCAATGTCCAAAACTCCGCACATTTATTTTGAGTGGTGTTATTTTGAGTCCTACAGAGTATTACTTCTGTCGACGCAAGGAAAAGCAGTTGATAGACCTTGACGAAGATAAACCAAATCAAAGCTCAGGCAACTCCGCCATGTTAGGCAGCGAGTCCGCAGTGGATAAGCTTGCGAGTGAAATTTACAAAGATTTCCAATGGTACAAGGTTTCGAAAACATTTACGGACGAGGGTGTTGAGGTGCCGTCAGCCGTTGAAGTCGAGGACCCGCGTGAGGTTACTGCTGGCGCAAAGACTGGCTCTGTCGATTTTGGATCGCAGGAGGCAATTCTTCTGTACGCAACACTTGAAAATGCCTGGGATACCAATGCGCATGGCGGGTATCCGCTGTCACCAGAACTTAAAGAGTTTATTGAACGCGATCGCAAATCGTTACTTGCTACACTGCGCGACCAGGAGGCTGCAACAGCAGCTGTGGCAGCAGCAGCAGTAGCAGCAGCTAATACACCCTCAGCGGGATCGACATTGTTAGAGAATATCGCTACACCTGACAGCCTGTTATCGGGCAGTACCGCCGGTTCTGGAGCAATTCCGGACGGCCAGCGATTTGCCCTTCAAGGCGACTCCAAACTTGGTGAAGTCAACATCAGAGCCAGCCCGCCCGTCACTTCTAGTACTTCCAGTTATAGTGCCACTATTACACCGGGGGCTGCTAGCACAATTTCTGTTAAAGAGCTCCCTGATACTGCAAACCACTATGACGACGACGACGATGAATATAATGGCAAAGGAGACAGCTATTCTCGCGCAGGCGAGGAAATAACTACTGGGTTTGACCACGGTGCCGACGCAATGGAGCTTGACTTTTCAGGGTTGAAGAAAAATTAGCAAAAGAACTATCAAAGGAATTAGCCGTTCATCATTAAATAGCAGGTAGTAATAAGTAGTTTACAACATATGACCAAATACAGACACCTGAGTTTATCTATGGTTCCACATGGTGATAGTAATAATAGGAATAATAATAATAATAATAAATTGCCTGCAAGGAGCTGTGATTAAAACATAACAAACCAAACGATCTAGTAGTAATAGAATATAGTATTTAATTTACAAAAGCGGTTTAAGGAACGGTTGCTGAAGAAGCTCCTGTGCCGTGGGTCGTTTATTAAAGTCAATCTCAAACGTTTGCTTAAGGAATGCCTGGGCCTCATCTGATCCCTCTGTGGGGATTGTGGGTGTTACAAAAGCACCAATTTTAAAAATGGCCTGGATTTGACTAAATTCAGGGAAAGGATGCGTACCCGTAAACATTTCAATAATGAGACAGCCAAGGGACCAAATGTCGGCTTTAAGTGTGTATGATGTTTGTTTTACAACCTCTGGTGCCATCCAGTATACCGAGCCCTGGAGCGATGCCCGGTTGTTTTCCGGCGTCAGGAGTCGTGCTTCAAGCTTTTTGGAAATTCCAAAGTCAGAAATCTTGATACCACCCTTATTGTCAACCAGCACATTGGCTCCCTTAATATCACGATGAATAATGCTGCGGTCATGGAGATACTTGAGGCCATGTAGAATTTGGCGCACAAAGTTACGAATCAGGGACTCTTCAAATGCACCATAGTTTGATAGCATTGTTGCAACGGAGCCACCAGGAACGTACTCAAGGAAAATGTTGAGATAATTTCCCTCGGAGTTGGATCCTAGGTACTGTACAATGTTTTCATGTTGCATTTCTCGCAAAAAGTTCATTTCGCGCTGCAGCGCATCAATCATAGTGAGCTTCTTCTGTTCTGTGTCCTTGTTTCCAGTGGGAAGCTCAACCTGTTTGACGGCCATGAGCTCACCAGTGATAGAGTTCATACCGAGATAAACCGTGCCAAAGCTTCCGGAACCAATAACAGTACCCTTGATCCAGCGCGACGGACCAGACTGCTCTCTGTTGAATGCGTCCATAAACTCTTCCTCGATATCGCGCTGCTCTGGGGGAGCAGGAGTCGTGTCGGGTAACTCAATAGCAGAGAGTTGCGTCGATAGCATCGACATGCTGCTCGACCGCTGGTCAACTTCGGGTAGACCCTGTGAAAACGGCACCGAGGAGAGTGGTGCCGACACCGGCGTGGGTGGCGAGACATTAAAGTCTATGTCATTTAAAACAGAACTGGAAGTCACATCATTGGAACTGAGTTTGTCGAGTGTTTCTGAAATAGATGTCGAGGATTGCGACATAACTGAGCCAGTACCATTGGACAGCATTAGATCATCTACTGACGGAACCGGTGGCACAAACTCGTTCTTATCATCCTGATATGCCCATGCGGAAGCAATAGACGACCGCTGGCTCACCCGAGACATTCGCGAGGCGCGGGACATGCGTTTATACATAATTGAGTTTCTAATTGTTTCCTTGAGAAGAGCCGGACCAACCTCAGGGAAGTATTCTTTTAGATTGCTTGAAATGAGCTCACTGGGAGGTCTCTGACCATAGAACTTGCGCAAGCGTTTGCGTGAGCTCTCGTTGGACATCATAATACCTTCTTTGCTATTATCAGTGAGGGTGTCTAAGTGCTGACCAGAGGAAGGTGTAAGAGTGCCAGGGTTGTAATCGTCAATGAAGCTAGATACATAATCGCCAGTATCGACATTTTGGGAGTGCATAACAGGGGCTTTGGACTCGACTGGTGACGAGGTACTGTCCCGGAAAATCTGTTGTGATTTAGATAGCTGCTTAATAGATGGCGTGGTGCCAGCCGCGCATAACATAAGTCGATTTCGCTCTCTGCGGTCTTGGCTGTGGCAGATGGTAACCAATTCGAGATCTGAAACAGGTCGAGTGGTAGTACCTAAATCGTTATCAGCAATAAAAACAGTCCAGTTTTCTGGGAGATCCTTGATACCGATCTTTTTAAGAGCCTTGCGCTTAATAGAGTCGCCATTGGAACACCCTGAAATATAAACTGTTTTACTATGGCCCTGACCGTAGATGAAACGCACGGTGCTCTGCTTAACAACATCCATGCTAAGAATGTTCTTGACGCTGTCAGCAGATCTTTGTGTCACAGTCTGCGGGCGTGTATCAGAGGCACTCACAGGAGCCGATAATGAATATTTAGGAGCTTGTGGAGGCATCTTTGGCTTAGGGGGAATCGGGTATCGAGCTGAACTTGCAGGGGCAAAATAAGCATCCTGTGGTGAGTTATTCCGAGAAGTATGAAAATTGGCCGAAGTTGAGTGACTGAGCCGACGCTGAGCACTACTGTTTTGTCGTAGGAGATGGGGCGAATGATTTGATGAGGGGTGAAAGGGGGATACTGCGTGAACATCTAGGGCTTTAAGGGCAGTGGTAAACATCTGTCCGGGTGATTGGGCTTCTTTAGCCCGTAGTCGTTTAAGACTCTGATGAATGCGAATGCGATCTCCGACCTTTTTGATCCCGAGCTCCTTTAGCGCGCTCTGGTCGCACTCAAGAAGAATATCGCCAAAGATGTCGTGTTCTGTAATAACGCGTTAGTAAAAGGGATGGGAAACGCAGTTGGGACAAGAACGTACCTTCAAATGCCCAGTAGTACATGCCGCAGTTCATACTTTCGAGCCACTCCTTAATCTGTGGAAGACCCCAGTCATTGGAGTAAGTTAGCTCTATATCGCTAAGACTGTTATGATTCGGCGCTAGTGGCTGGACAGGGCTTTCGAGCGGCGGTGAGGTTCCGTGCTCAGACGAGAGTGAGATCCCAGGGCTTAAGTTACCTGAGGTGCGTGTTGATGGTGTAAAAGCCGAAGACTCGCCAGTTGGAGAAGATAGATCGTTACTAAATGCAAAGGAGCTCCGTAGAGGAGAAATAGGTTCTGGAGGGGGCAAGAACCCAGCCATTATTAGTGAAGCAAGCTGTAAGTAAGAATTGAAAAAGTTAAGGAGTTGCGGAGTATGCGGACGATGGTAATAGCCTCAGGAGCGTGTCGAGAAGAGGAGGACCACTGGCAGTAAACAAATATAGTTTCAGGAGGTGAGTCCTTATATCGCAAATAAATTAGACGGGTGTGGCAGCGGCAGTCTGGTGATTAAGGGTGTGAGAGTTTGACAAAATGGTCTCAAGAGATGGAGGGAGAATGGGGGGAAAAGAGAGAAAAGAGGACGAAGAAAAGAAAAGAGGGAAACCAACACGCAGCAACTGGCGAAGCACATAAACAGCCACTTTCAAAACTAGTGGTACAGTCAAAGGGGGCAGCTTAAGACCGATGTAAAGAGTGTTTGACGCAGTAAAAAAGTGCTGCTGAAGATTGGATCTGGTTATATACCGCAAACAGGATACCGGTAGCAACAGGCAAAGACTATTGAAAGAGGGATGCAAAGGAATGGTCTGTTAAAAGTTGGACATGTTGGTGATTTCAGGAAAAAAAGGTCGCGAGGGATGAAACCTACCAGAATCAATGCACCAGGGTCGCCCAAACAGGGCAGGAGCCTTCTTCTTTCTTCTTTTGTTGGCTGTCTGCTTCGCGAAGCAGGAATGTTTTCAGTTGTGTCCTGATATAAAGTCGGGCCGCCGTTGCCCCGCTGCGCTATTTTAATGCGAGGCTACCCAATATTTTTCTGTTATCTCACTTGATCGCTCTTGTCTCTTTGCAATTTCCTGCAGCACTGTAACCAAATCCACGAGCTCAACTAATCAGTACTTGATTATTCAACCCACCCCCCAAGTATATAATGTCATTGGAAAAGTTCAAAGTTGGCATTGTTATCGTTTCTGATAGTTGTGCAAATGGCACCAGCATTGATAAGACCGGCCCAGCTCTACGTCAATTGCTCTCAAATCATCCGTCCTACGAGATCTCTCATTCTTCAATTGTTGCTGATAACGTTATCCAAATTCAACGTGCAGTACTTGCAGAAAAGGAGGGCACACATGCTCAACTGGTGCTAACGGCTGGCGGGACAGGTTTTAGTCCAGCCGACATGACCCCAGAGGCTATCAAGCCATTGATTGAAAAGGAGGCGCCTGGGATTGTGCACAAAATGCTCACAGACTCACTCAAGATCACGCCGTTCGCAGCCTTGAGTCGACCAGTCGCAGGGACACTTGTTGGTGGTGGCACGCTGGTAATAACGCTACCGGGCTCACCAAAAGGGGCAAGCGAAAACCTGGAGTCTGTAATTGACTTGCTCCCGCATGCCCTGAAACTTCTGTTAAATGCTGATTCAAGAGCACTTCATGAGAAGGAGAAGCCTCCTAAAACAGCCGAGCATAAACATACGCATACCCATGGCCATGACCACCACTCGCACTCCCACAGTCATTCACACACACATAGTCATGGCCACGCCCACAAACATAGTCATGGCCATGGCCACTCTCACCAGTTCCCCGTAAAACATGAGTTAATTTCACCATCCAGCAATGTGACTAAGCGTTCGCGTGAGTCACCTTTCCCTATGCTCCCTGTCGATACGGCGCTCGATCTGATCGCTAAACATACCCCGGCTCCAGAAGAGCCGGTTACCTTACCGCTTTCCTCACCTCTGCTGGCGGGCTCAGTGATAGCAGAAGACGTCTACTCGCCCGATAATGTTCCTAACTATCGTGCTAGTATTGTGGACGGCTACGCCGTAGCTGACGCGGATTTACAACCCGGTGTCTACCCTGTGGTGGCAGTCTCGCATGCAAGCTCGCATGGGGGAGAAAAGTCTTCCTTCCTTAAATCGGGCCAAATTGCACGGGTAACTACAGGTGCCCCAGTTCCTCCTGGAACCGTGGCTGTGATTATGGTTGAAGAGACTGAACTTATTAGCACTACGGAGGATGGAACTGAAGAGCATGAGGTCCGTATCTTGGCGAAAAACATACAATCGGGTGAAAACATTAGAGAAGTGGGCAGTGATATAAAGAAGGGTAGTTTGGTTATTAGCCAGGGAACCGTTATCAGTGGCACAGCTGGAGAGATTGGTGTACTTGCCAGTCTTGGTATGACTGATAGTATTAAAGTCTACAGAAAACCCATTGTGGGAGTACTTTCAACTGGAGACGAGGTGGTAGATACCCTTAATGGAGAGAAGCACTTGCTAGAATACGGTGAGATCTACGATAGTAACCGTCCAATGCTGCTAGAGACCATCCGAAGTTGGGGATTTGAAGCTATTGACTTGGGTATTGCGCGCGACGTGGATGCGGAACTTTCTACTACGATCCAGAAATCATTAAGCCAGGTCGATCTTCTTATCACTACGGGTGGCGTGTCAATGGGTGAGCTTGATCTTTTAAAACCGACGCTCGTGTCGGATGCAATTGGTGGCACTATCCATTTTGGTCGAGTTGCTATGAAGCCTGGCAAGCCCACGACTTTTGTCACCGTGCCAGCCAAGGATGATGGTCGCAATGCTAATAGCTATGGCGATAAAGTAGTCTTTGCGCTGCCCGGGAACCCCGCGTCAGCAAGCGTTACTTTTCACCTGTTTGTGCTTCCGGCGCTGCGCAAGATGGCCGGACAAACACCACAGAGCTTGCCACGCGTGCGGGTGTTCCTTGACCAGGCGGTATCGCTTGACCCGCGCCCAGAATACCATCGCGTACACATTGCACAGGATCCTACCACCGGTGCTCTTGTTGCAACTAGCACCGGCGGCCAGCGTAGCAGTCGCGTCGGCAGCATCCAGGGTGCCAACGGCCTGCTTGTTCTGCCCTCAAGCCACGACGCGAAGCGGAACCGGATGGAAAAGGGCGATATACTCGATGCAATTTTGATTAACAGACTATAAAACAACTAAATGAAAAAAGAGGTATTTGAAAATTTGGATGACAGGCGAGGGCCTGATTAGAATCAGACTTCGGGGATAGCTTCAGACGGAGGCCCCCCAACAGGTCGGTTGTGGCCATCGCCATCATGCAGTGTGTTGGTATAAATGAAATTGAGACTCCGCTTCGTCTGTAGCACGGTGCCAATGAAAAATCCAGAAGATGTGAATGTAGTTTTATAATGATCAAGCTGGTTTCCGTCCAGTAGTATAGAGTGCTGGGGCACAGAAGCGCTTGTTCTAGATACGGATTGGTCGCGGCTCATAATAGATAGTAGCGGGCCACCGTCAGCCCCTTCTTGGGTATAAGAATAAGACTTAGACAGAGCAGGTCGAACAGAAAACGGTGCCGTAATGGCACCGCTCCTGGTATTACCGTGCTTGCGCTCAGAGCTGCTGGGAAGAAGTGGTTGGTTTTCTGATGCCAGGGACTCATGTGAGTCTTGGGCGATTAGTGTCGGAACTGGTTTCGGAGTGACAGTGAGTTCACGGATTCCATTATGATCACCGGTACTTGATGTGATGAGCCAGACCCCGATAAACGTGAACCCGCAGCCAATAACAAAAAGTGCAAAATGGGCTGCATCGGTGTTTTTGAATTCCTGGAATGCAATAGCAGATCCTACAATTACCGAGATTGTGAAAAGAACAAAGTGCACGGGTAGCACCATAGTCGCATTAAACACTTCCAGCGCGGAATTAAGAAAAAGTACCTGTACCACTGCCGTTACAACTAGTACAAGCAGTAGAATGTACGTCAGGGGGTCTGCAAGTGCCTGAGGAACGGAATAATTGAGAAGACTGCTGAGGCCCTTGGTCGACAAGGCAGTGAACGCACCAATCAAGGCCACAAGCCCGAGATTTGAAAAAAGGTATGCACTTGAGGTCCGCGCCATTGCCGCTGCTTTCTGCCGCAAGACCAAAAGCCCTGCAATAAGAGCCGTAACACAGATGAGGTATATTCTAAACGAAAGTCGTGAAATAGTAATCATAAGAAGATCATGAGGACTGCCATCAACTGTACCTGGGCCAGTAACATGACCCGTAGGCGTCTCCGCAGCCCCAGGAGAGACTGAAGTAATAATAAACAAAATTCCCACAACAGTGACGGCAACCCCAAGTATGTTCCGCTGAGATATGCGCTCGCCAAAGAACACTGGTGCAATCACGCAGTTAGACACGAGCGCCAGCACGCCAAGCGGCGACACAACGGATGCGGGTGCAAATCCATAAGCAATAAAGTTTCCGGTTTCACCGGCAGTCATCAGAAGCACACCCAACCACCACCAGCTACTGCGAAGGTAGCTACGCTCTGGATCCTCGCTACCGGGGTGCCGCGATGATGTCTTAAGCTTTATATGGGCGTAACGCTGCACATTAAGGGCAACGCTGATGAGAATATTTCCAGCAACTGCGGACAAGATGCCAATTAATGGCCTAGAAAGAAGAGTCTCTGCGGGTACGGGCATCTCACCAACATGGCTATAGGGGCTCTATTGACGGACAGAAAGAAGAAATGAATTATGAGGAGGTAGAGTGATTTGTGTCATCGTTTCGCTGTAGTTCAGGAGACCCAAAGAGGCGTTGACAGTCAAACCGCGCGTTTTTTTCTTTAACCAAAAGGGTAGTTGGTGTTATGTAATCACTATTAAGTATGCTGAGTCACATTCACATGGGTACCCCAGTGCTCTGATAAGGACTGCCAAACCCATCTTGGCCCTGCGAAGCCAAACAGGCAATGGCAGGTAAACAGTAGCGGATTCTGGCGTCAGAGAAAGAAAAGAAAGAAAGAAAAAAGCAAAAAAGGAAACAGAATCAACGTCAAGGTAGATGATGCAAAAAGACCTGGCAGAGTCATTGTCTGTATTCTGGTTAATGTCATGACCATTATAGTGCACCTCCCAGTCATGCTCCCATCAGTGGCCACCGTTTGATATCAGCGGCCAATTTGGGTTCTGGGTGTATTTAAACCGTCCAGAATGCAATCTCATGGCCATTCCTTTCCTCCTTCTTTACACTAATTGCCACCACTGACTACATTTCCACCCCCTTTCACGACAGCTTCCATACCTTAACAACTTTTATTTATTTTTTAAACCCTTCCTTCTGGTTCACTATCTGCTATCATGCGCTCCAAGTATAAAGACGCCAACTCATTCGAGCATCGCAAGGCCGAGGCCGACCGCATCCGCCACAAGTACACTGACCGCATTCCTGTGATCTGCGAAAAGGTCGAAAAGTCCGACATCCCCATGATTGACAAGGCAAAGTATCTGGTGCCTACTGATCTAACTGTAGGTCAGTTTGTCTACGTCATTCGCAAGCGCATCAAGCTTGCGCCCGAGAAGGCCGTGTTTATCTTTGTTGATGATGTTTTGCCACCAACAGCTGCGCTGATGAGCACCATTTACGAGGAGCATAAGGATCCAGATGGGTTTCTCTACATTACTTACTCCGGCGAGAACACATTTGGTGACGCCGTGGACGCGCAGAGCTAGCTGCTTATGACGAAACGACTGTTGATTACCATGATTCATATTGCTTTTTATTATTATTTTTACTATTATAATTATTCTTATTCCTATTTACTATTACTGAATCTTGCCACCACGTATATTTGATTGCAATGGATCTATTTATTATGAAAATCTACATAGATATCTATCTGCGTGCAGTTGACGCATGCTCGCATCGGTTCCGCCCCCGCCAGCTGGAATTGACTTGCACTGTATGTGTGCTTACGTAGTTTGTTTTGTGTGTCTGAGTCAGCCGCTCCTTTCCCCATATAATAGATACTGATATTTGTACTTTTTGGCTGTTTTTTTTTTTTTCTTTGGCCCGTAAACTGCGGTGCTTGTTGAATCTGTCAGATACTGCTTCTTCTGTAGCTTGTTCTCTCTCCACGTTTCACTCTCCCCATCTCCATCTTGCTGTCCACTCACCATGTCTTCGAACAAACGGCACAGCTTTAACCCCTTCTCGCGTCTTGAGCGCAAGCATTTCACTACTATTACTGTCTACGATGATCCACGCATTGGCCAGGTTTGGGAAATCATCGACGCCCACAAGGTGCCACGTGAAGCCGTGAGCGATGAAAACATTGCAACTGCGCTACAGTCCAAATACAGTGGCGGCAGCGTCGAAAAAACTGCTGAGCTGCTACTATATTTCTACGACGCCATGACCGGCACAATCGTGCCCGTCACTACAAAAGCTAATGACTCTGATGAGGCTTCTGAGGTCTACTACTCAGAAATTCAGGGCGCCGACAACCGTAATAGCGTGTCTTGCTACCTAGATTCACTTATTTTCTCCATGTTTGCACGCCTTGAAAGTTTTGAGCCCATGCTTAAATCCACTGATGACCAAGTCTGCAAGCCTGGTGACCTTGTCGTTTTTCTCCGTCTTTATGTCAATTTGCTGCGGAGCGGTAAACTTATTACCACCGATATAACCCAGCTGCTACTCACGGCGATTAAAAAAGCCGGCTGGCATTCTAATTGCGCTGAAAGGCAGCAAGACTGTTGCGATCTTTTTGAGTTTATTTCTGATTACCTCGAGATGCCCATGATAACCCTTAAGATGGATATTGCCCACGAGGGTAAGGAAGACAAAAAGGACGATCATCGTCTCATCAATGAGCGACTGTTGCTTGTATCAGTCCCAAGCACCGAGGACAATTCACAGCCCATCCTGCTAGAAGAGTGTCTTGAGAACTACTTTGCCAACTCCATCAGCGTGTCGCGCCAGATTGAGCGTCGTCGCACGCTTGAGAACCACGAAAACCCACTGATACGCAACCGCAAGTTTTCTGTTAGCATCCATACCCAGGAGATCACTGGCTCAAACGTGCCATTTGACCAAGTTTCTTCATCTGACGAGAACCCTCTACCACGGATTGTGGTGCATGATGACGTTTCTGACTCCAAGGATACACCGCCGCCTTATTCCGCTGGTAATGTGTCACAGCCACACTCGATCGAGAAGCGGGCTACACCGCTGTGGAACAAAAAAATGGAAATTAACTTACCAGCATGGATGTTTCTGCAGTTGGTTCCCTTTTACACAAACCGTGCCGCGTCCGAGCAGAGCGGGGTTCCAATCCCTTCAGCCGCATCGCGGTTTGCAAATACCCGACCTGTGGTCGGCATTTGCCTTAAGCGGTCAGAGTGGAGTGCGTCCAATAAGTCGACGCTCAACAACCGTGAGGTCATTGTGCCCCAGGTTATTCACTTCCCATCATTTGTTGCTGACGACGGCGAAGAAGATGGTGATTCTAAGAGTGTCAAGTACGTACTCGTGTTGGAGAGCGCGATTTTCCACCGTGGCACGTCGACCGACTCTGGTCACTTTATATCCATGGCACGCGAGAATTGCGAGATTGGCTATCACAATAACAAGTCGCACTATCACAAGCATGAGGATGGCGATGAAGAGCATTCAGCGCGCTGGATTCTCTTTGATGATCTGCTGCCCGCAGGCGAGAAGGTCAAGGAGGTCAACTTTGACAAAGTATTACATGAGGAAAAGCCCTACATTCTTTTTTACCGGTTGGTCACTTTTGATGACTACCAGAATGAATCGTTGCGGCACAAGAGTTTTAACGAGTCTCACACGTCGCTACTGACAGTAACCTCCATCTCAGAAGAATCCGACGCGCCTGTATCTAGCTCGACTCCTTTTTCCAAACCATACAAGCTTAGCCCTTCGTTTATGCGACGTGTCAAATCGCGGCCGCCATCAGAACCTCCCTCGCGTTCGTCGTCGCCGATTCGACACTCCCTTGACGAAACGATGCGGCGGTTTAAGTTTGGCGACGCCGAGATCTCCTCGCGGCGCCGGGTATTTAAGAAAAAAACTTCACATATGGATAATGAATATCGTGATGAGAAATGTGTCGTGCAGTAGAAGTAGATTGCGACGCGTTCAAATCATGTTAATACTTATGGCATTTATATTTTATTTTTTTTTGGTTTTATTCTTTTATTTTTTTTTTTTTTTTTTTTTTTTTTTTTTTTTTTTCTTTTTTTTTTTTTTTTTTTTTTTTTTTTTTTTTTTTTTTTTTTTTTTTTT
>Ga0160505_100903_pt1 | contig 15068 bp, 12 predicted proteins | sample DIDeMG_FD_108225 | JGI IMG/M metagenome (GOLD analysis project Ga0160505, IMG submission 108225) | Enriched chicken feces microbial communities from UW Madison campus, WI, USA - DID2874_E49_Stillage MG | ecosystem: Host-associated > Birds > Digestive system > Large intestine > Fecal ... | reverse complement strand
GTGTTGTTTCCAAGGGTTATCTATTGTGCTGGTTTGTTTACGCTAAAAAAAAAAAAAAAAGGTTTAATCTACAATTCCTCCTTTTTTTTTTTTTTTTTTTTTTTTTTGGAATGGCCATACGCTGATGTTCTCCGCTATCATCGTTCTTTTGTTTACTATTCGTTTCTTTTTGGCTTATTTTTGATTCGCCTACTTTTGTTTTCAGTTTCTCTCCGGTGTTCTTCTACATTTTCATTTGTCTTTTTTTTTACTAATTTTTAATATTCTCGTCTCTCGCTTTATGTCTACACGATTTGATGAATCATGATATTCTCATGGGTCTGGACTTTTTACGGCCTTTTGTTTTCTACCCCTTTTCCATTTCTTATGTTTTTTTTTCCCTAGTATGTTAATATCTGTGCAATGAGCTATGTTATAATCCTTTCCCCCCCCTTTTTTTTTTTTAATTTTATTATATTTTTTTCCTTCAATTTTTTTTTTTTTTTTTTTGTTTTTTTTTTTTTTTTTTTTTTCTTTTCCTCTCTTTTTTTTTTTTTAATATTATTATATATTTTTCCTGCAATGTTTTCTTGTATGGTTCTGGTATGTGCCTTTACATTGGTCTTGTCCAATCGGTGAACTTGTTTCCTCGGTTTTATGTATACACACAAAAGAAACCCAATTCAAATATATCACTTGGTATTTTACATGATCACTTTTTACATGGTAACTTTTTACATGACAACTTTTTTAAATGGTAGGTTGTTATTTATTGTATATATACATATTCATGATTTTTATTATGATTTCGGAAAGACGTACTCTCTCGTTTTGGGTCTTGTGAAATGCGTTGCTATCATGTATATTGCGATGATCTTTTCTCCTCCTGTTTGCTTCTCCCTAATTTTCACATTTCCCCTCCTGTTTGCAGTTTTTGATCATGAGCATCTGCTCAGTAATTCATTAAAAAAAATTTAATAGGTTGTATAAATAATAGTACTATTGAAGAATTAAAATGAAATATGTAATGTGATATATCGTAAAATGAAAAGATTTTTTTTTCTTTCTTTTAAAAAGAAAAGCCATGAAATTGGCAGTCGGATTTGTTTTGGTCTTCAGGAGGTATTACAAAAGGAACAAACCGGCCGTGCTGGGTGAAAACTACCAAACCAAAATAAATAAAAATTCTCTAAAGAAAACAGACTGGTAAACAAAATAACAATAGGTATTCTTTACCTACCATTCTAGATCCAACGGGTCTTAATATGACTCAAGGTGCTGGTTCTTTGAAGCCCCATGACTGTCACTGTTACTGTTGATGTGGTTGGTCAAGTGATTCTATAAACACAAACCCTTGTGGTGAAAGAGTAAATGGTAGGTCTACCTCGGAATTGGTTTCATCAAAAATGAACTGGGTATTGGCCTGGGTATTATCGTTATTTTTGATGCTGCGCGGGCTGCTTCCATTTGATCTGGTCGAGAGCAGTTGTTGTTCCCGACTTCGATTGGACGCAGCGTGGCTTGGGGTTGGAGATAGTTTAAGTTGACCAAAATTATTTTTTGGCTGCACTTGTTGTTCTGACCTTGTTTCTGGTTGCTGGTAAAGCTCCTCACTGACACGGCGGACAGAATACTTACCATTGATATTGTTTGGCGTTGTGGCCGTTGGGATGTATAGCGGGGTACTCGTCGTGATCGCTGGGTTCTTATCGTCATTAGTCGAAGCTGTGGACGTCTGGATCGATGTTTCCATGGAATGGATGCTTTCATGGAAACCCGTTTTCTCATTGCGTGAAGTACGTGACGTCGTGCGTGAAGTCAAGTTCTCGTCATCAAAGCTCAACCTGCCCTCAGCTTGACGTTTCTGTTTTTCCTTTTTGGCCTTTTTCTTCTTTATGCGGTTGCCGCAGGTCATGTTGATCAGCCCAACGCATGCATTGATCATGATCAGCACTGCCAACAGTACCGTCATGATGGCCTGCACCACAATCAACGCCATGCCAATGCCCGTGGCCAAAATCTGATCAAGGTTAAACTGAACAGCAAAAGTAAGCAGCAAGCATAACGAAATTAACCGCACAACCTGAATAGCAATATTGATGCCATTGCCCATCTTGGTGTTGAACGGCAGTAAAAAGATATAGAGCAAGGTTAACAGCACGTCAATCACAATCTGCCCAATCACCTGAACCAGACCATTACCATAGCCAAGCGCAACAAACGCATTGCGCCCAAATGAAGCCAATAGTGACGGAATGAAGCACCACCAGTACTTGATTTTGAACTGGTCGTAAAAAAGTCCGTAATTTTGCAACCACGGTTTGTGCGAAAATAAATACTCCAGCCCACCGTGGAATTTGGACGCACGGCGCGCGAGGATTGTAATCCGGACAGCAAATCCTATCAGCACAAGTGTCATAATACCAAACACGAGGCCTGCGATCAGTCGGGTACCCCAAGCATCGCCAATCTTGAACTGATAAAAACAGTATAGCACCCAGATTCCGTAAAAGATGAGTACGAGCCGGACCAGCGTCAGCGCCAGGAAAATATGAAAGCGTTTACGGAACCCCTCAAACTTGTTGTTTTTGTTTCCTTTGATGGACCAGATTTCAATAAAGAGTTTAACAGAGAGGATGGCGACAATGCAGATGCCGGCAATGATAGCCCACCAAATCAACAGGGTCATAAATGTGTTGGTGCTGGGGACTGTGAGTTTCTCAACGTAGGCTTTAATGCCAGTAACAATGCTGACGTATTTCTTCTGGTCACCGGGTGCCTCGCTATCAGTCATACCATCGGCGCGTGCCATGAGCAACCGTCGTACCAACTGAGTAGTCTGGTTGGTGGTTGGATTGGAGTTGATAGTGATGTCGGTTTGGTTCGCATTAGTAGAATCTCTATACACCAGCGTCGTTTCCTGCAGCCGCTGATAGCTCGAGGCAGTCAAATTGCCTCCCGTATTATTTCTAAATTTGTCAATGCTATCTTGCATACCTGCCCAGGTGATTACCCCTGTACTCCAGCCAACATTTTGCGAGAAGCTTCGATACGCTTTGGGATAATTGAGTGTGTACATCCCCGAGATGGCAATTCCCTGCAGCATTGAAAAGAATTCGGTGATTCCGGGCGGGTGCCAGCCGCCAGCGGCAACGTTGGTGCCCGGGCCAGAGGCGACGGGCGCATTAGCAGCACCCGCCGCATGTCCCTCGGCGCCAGTCGGCATCGGGGCTGTAGAAGTCACACCGCCTCCCCCGCCGCTGCTGTTAGTAGCTGACGAGAGACCCGAAACAATGAGGGCCACAGCGGCCATACCAAGGGTTGCAAACTTGACCCCAGCCGTTTCGGTGGATTTTCCATTAGTAATGGACGAGCGGAAACAGCCAAGATTCTGGGTCGGGTTGCTGGCATTCAGGAGCTCAATGGTGATGGAGCCCTCAAGGTCCGGCACTAGATAGGCCGCCTGGGAGATGGCACGTGTGTATTTGGTGGGGACGCTGTGGACGCCAGTTGTGATAGAAGTGCCAGCCTTCACGGGGCATAGCTCAGATACGTTGCTATCACAGAAGCTGAAGCGTTCGTCTACCACCTTGTTGCCGTATGCATAGATTTTAACGCTTGCTAGAGTGATAAAAAAATTTATGTTAGATAAAGCTGAACAAAAAAGATGCTCTATAGCTATCAAAGCTTCTTACCCAGTACCCTGACCTGTTCAGAAGAGTAGGCCTGGGCTACATATGTGATATTGTTTGTAGCCTCATCAAAGCTGAAAGTAAAGTTGGAGACGTTGATCACGGTCTCATCATTACTGCACGGGTAGGCGCCGACGGTTTCCAAAGTCGCCGCGTATGCCGATAGTATCGAGTAGAAAAAAAGAAGAAATAGCGGTATCAAGTTCATTGTTACTTAAGGGTTATCGTGGACTGAGACAAGATCGTGGAAACAACTTTTACCCATGAACCATAACGTGAGAAAGAGAATGACAAGATTGGACCTGACACAATAAACAAGGAAAAGTAGCAAGAACAAAAAAATTTAAACGAATAAATAAATAATGCTTTGGTATATAAAAAATTTTTTGAATAAACGAAGAATTTTTTTTTAATTTAGATGTGCAGGATTCCAATGTATGGTTCTTCTTCGATTCAGATCAGTTCCCAAAAGGGAAAAGACGGAGATCTACCATGTTTACATCCATACCGGGTTGGGCCTAGTCAACGACTACCAATGGACCATACTGCCCTGTTCAAAAGTGCCGAATCTGAGACGTTAAATGAGGCTGGATGAGAATGCACATAGAATGGCCTTGGGCCTAGCCGATCTGAGCTAGTTTACCTGCGCTGCCGCAAAGCGGGACCCGCCAAAAAAATAAAAACAAGGTCTCCAAGGACTTGGTTCTGTTAGTCCTGCAGCCTTTTTCCAACAAGAACCGGGGGGAGTGACGGTCACCCAGAGAGTCTTTGTCGATCTGGTAGGTATTCTTTTTAATGAAATTATTCATGACTGCATTTAATTTCTTGACATTTTATTTCTACGTTTAGTACACGCGTTTTGTTTGCCATCATCAGGCTGCTTTCTTTGACCCAGTCTTGATATTCCACAGGTTTTTATTTTTAAAGTAAGGATTCATCTGTTCGTACTAGCAATATCTATGTAAATATGGAATTAAACTTTAAACTTTAAAAAAATTAAAAACAAAAAAAGAAATCATGGTGGTTTCCCATACAAAGTTTTAGAAAAAAAGATCCTTTTGGTCTGCGAAAGCAGCCAAGTTCTGAAGGACTTCTGAGAACTACCTTCTATTGAAGATAGGCTTGTAATAGAAATACTCAACTGTGTCCTGTTTTATTGTTGTTATTATTATTATTCGGGACAACATCGACTCTAGACCAGCACTTTGGGGTCTATAAGAGCCTATTTAAGCACCGACATGGTACCAAGTATCGAGAAAAAACCCACAACTCAAAAAATCTTGTATATACTTGTAGCTGAATATTTAGTGTTCAGATCAATTTAGAAGCCTTCTAGACGAGTTTACGCGGTGTCTTGAATTAGCAATGTTCCTGGATTTCTCGGTTATTTGCTGGTTTTTTTTTTTCCACTATGTACAATTTAATCTCGTTTGTCATCATGCTTCACCGTTATTTCAATGCCTAAACTAGTTCGCGTGTAAAAATTATAGTTTTGTTACTTGGTTGTCCTAATTGCCGGTTTCTGCAAAAGCTCAAAGGCACCTGCTCGACTCAACTTAAGCTGATGCACGGGTCAGCATTTTTTCAAAAGCATTCTCAGCCTGCGCACATACTAGTGGAACTGGATCATCATGATTCACATGAGTATCAACAACCACCCTGAGTACGATCTTGAGCTATAACAATGAATACCATTTGTTTTATCCCAGACTCTATGTATATCTGGTACATGAATATCGTAATAATAATACCAACAATATTACCTAGCTGGTCTTCATATAAAAAAATTTGTTTTTGTGTATTGAAAGCTCTGTACAACTCCCGCTTGCAAGGAAAAGCACATATTTACAAAAGCTCCACTCGCGTAGGTAGCGAAATTCAAATTGCTCTGTACGGTTGGTAAATACGGGAAACGTTACAAAATGATTCAAGGCGTCTGTCAAACTGACCCAGTAAAACAATAATAAACCGTATAAATGGTAGTTTTGCATCGCGGTCTTCGTATCTTGTCCAAAAAAAGTTTTCTAACGGTTTTGTAGCAGAGACGAACGCCTGCCGAATTTTTAGATGCAGGATTTTCCAGAACTGTTCTCATCTTTTTGGTAAAAAGTAATAATTAAAAGGAATTAAAATAAAATTAAATAATGAAAAAAAGTGATCAAATCACCTTACATATTTATTTAAATTAAACTGTTACTAATAAAAGCTCCGTTAGATCCCTAAGGAATCTGGGAGTAAAAGCTCGCTGTCTAATCCATAAATACTAGGCTTGTGGAATATGGTATTCTAGGTTTCGCAGGCCCACTTTATTACTTTTTTTGTCGAATTCATCAACCAGATTTCGAGTTTGACGTTGAATCCTTCTTCCTACTTTGTATTTGTATTTCTTATATATGGACGTAGGTTGGGATCAGTTACTTGGAAACTTGTCATAAAAGTTCCAGCGTCTATAAATTCCTTAGATATCATATTTTCCTAGTTAAATGATGAAGCCATCTGGATAATATCTGGTACAAAAGGTTCTGATCCCAGGATCAAAGCCAATGGTTTTGTTTTGTGAAGGTCTATTGTATTTGCCAAGTCTTTTGGGAATGCAGAAGTAGAAATGCCCGAGACGTTTTTTGATGAGTTTGGAAGCATATTCTAGTTTATCCGGAAATTCAACTGCATTCTAGATAGTTTCTTTTCCAAAGATTATAAGAAAGAATGCCTTTTGTTGATAATTTGCTCCATAGATCACAATTGAGCCACTTGGTACCATCTTTTTTCTTAAAATGAATAGTGAAATTGTTGTTCTTCTTTTTGCACAATTACTCACTATGGCACCCATAACGACAAAAATTGCCACATCTCTTATTTCGAAATATTTCTTTTAATCAATTTTACTCAAACACCCTTCACGAAAGTAGATGTTCCTTCATGTATTGAAGCCATCTCTTGGGTATAGCTCAGTCTAGCGGACCCAAGCCAGCCACTTAAATTCGTATTATGAGATTCATTGGGGCTCAATCTGATAAAGATCCTTTTCTTTCCTGGTTACTTGGCTTTTTTTTTTGTTTCCCTTGTGTTTTTGTCATCTTTTTTGTTCAGACCAGCTCGAAGTCCATTGTTTTTGGCAACTAAAACAATAATGATGGACAAGGCTTTATAGTGTCCCTAAATGACATCTCCATTCAGGTTAGTTTCGTTGCGAATCATGATGCTTCAGCCTTTTTGTAGTTGACTTCAAAAAGCTCAAAACCAAACTGAAACGATTTGAAACCAAAATAAACGAGTCTTAAATCAAAATTTAATAGTCTGTCACTGTACATGACAACAATTCACTCGAATTCTCATTAATAAATTTGTCCCAAAAGCGAAATAATTTTTTTGAATTTTATTCCACTTTCGGTATCTTTAGGGGTTTCTGTTCCTGAGTAGAATTTATCGAGGATTTTAATTTGCTACTCTTCTTTTTGGCGATCAGAGGATAACTAGACATAGCAGATTTTCTTTTTATTGCCGACATCACTGGAGAAATATTTAAATTCTCTAGACACTTCAACTCTAGAGTACAATATTTTCTCTCTAGGGAATTCTATGGGCCAGATTTTTCCATATTAACTATGTAGTGAATTACTGGATACTTGGTAGCCTTGTAAATTTTTGGAACTAGTAACATACTCTGTAATGATTTTAAAATCAAGTATGGTAAAACAAAAAGAGAATTTAGATTTCTTTTTTGATTGCAATTTTTTTGAATAACAGAGACTATTACACCAAGTATAAGTTTGTGTAATAAGAGCATTAAATTAGGCAATTCACAAGATTTGTATACTTTTTATGTCACTTGAGATACTATAAGTTTACAAAGCTACAGAACGAATAATAATTGAAAAAAGAAAATAATCCTGTTTTGTTGGCCAAAATTTTGTTTGTCAATAAAGCATGGCAATAAGATTTCTTGTATACTTAACCCCCTAGCTTTAGTAGAGTTGCAAGAAGTCGTGGGTACTCCTGAAAGAAATATCCATAATATGACTAGACAGTATTAAAATTAGTTAAATGTACATACGTAAAAAAGAAGGACGTGTTAAATTCGATATAGGATTTGATTGTTAAAGTGCTAGAATGATACTTAGTAGGCCTGAAAATGAGATCTTTTTCTCCTAATACTAAAGAATTCTACGTAGCATTTTGCATAATTGGTAAAGTAAGAAAGCATGAGCTATAACAAACCAATCTCTCTCTCTCTCTGGATATCTGTCCCTAGTGCTATACTTCTAGTTAATATTTTCAGGCTTTGAATAGTATTAAAAAGACTCTTGATAATTTGATAGTACAATATTGTCTTTCGGGTCATATGGTCAATTTGAAACGGTGACATATTGTTTCAGTAGAAAACCTTTGAACTTCACCATAATATTTGGTCGTGACCACCATAAGTTAGGAAACTATATCCTCTAATGTCAATACATGCAGGCCAAGTTAATTAACCTTCTTTTTTACCTCAATTTCAGGCATATCTTGCTTTGCTTTCGCCCCCTGAAATCTATATACTTATTTTTGTTATGCCAAACTTTTTTAAATATGGTCCTGTTGTCTAGTCTACTAGGAGCAAAAGTCGCATTCAAAAATTTCATGATCAACTAAAATAAAAAGATTCAAGCTTGAAAGTGCTGCCATATTTTATCTGTTCGCAGTTAGCTTCTGTATGGATGTTTATTTAAATGCACTCAAGCTTTAAAGCCGTATGCTATATTAGAAATATATTAAAAAGCCAGATGGTCATTTATTTTGCCACTGACATTACTTGGTTTAATGCACTCGCTTTATGATCCTTTGTTTTGTTTATTCTTTTTGGATATTCCGACGGGCCTTTTACTAATCTAGCAATTCAATCTTACAAGAACAAATGCTGATTTGTAATAAATCCTCGCAAGAGTTGAAATGCCTCCTCAAGTCATCTGTCAGTTTGTAGCACATTGAAATTCAATTGATATATTTAGTATCCAATTTCCGATGTATATTTATAGCAGTTGATGGGACTAGGGGGATGGTGTTGACCGAGCAAGCGCGGTTCCCACTTATCATCACTGATGAAATACCCCAAGGATTAACCTGAGCTGGTTATTTTCCTGTCTTCCAGTATGATAAAAAAAAATCCAGGTAAATTCTATTACCATCATCAACCGGCCCAAATTTGTAGTTTCCATCGTAGACTTCACTATTTCTACTCTTTCTTGGTTTGTATGATCTCTATTCTCGTCTCAGTTTCCTTTTTCTCTTTTTATTAGCATGTCATGGTATGCTGGCACCCTATCCTTCTGTAGACGCTGATGCAGCCCTGCTACAATTCCTGCAGGCTTGCGGAGAGAAAATTCCGGCCATAGAAATACAAACCCCTACCCACTCCACACGAAGTTTAGCTTCGCATATCCCGCCTTGTTGGCTGGCCACGATGGGAATTTTAATTTCCATCGCGGCCGAAAAGCCCTTTTTTCTTTAGCAAACATCATCACCATTCTTCTCAAGTGTAGTTTTTTTCTGCTGCTAGTACACCAATCCTCGTTCTGTTGTCTTCTTGGAATGCATTTATAGCCGCAAAAATGCCAGCTTCTAAACTCAACCAGTTTTTCAGTCAGTCGGATCAACCCGAGACAGACAATATACTATCGTCTTCGTCCTCAGCAACGTCACTATCGTCCTACTCTCTCCCTGAAAACAAATCTTGTGCGTCATTCTTGCCTCTGGGCGGAGTTTCTTCCAGTAATTTTAATGGCAGGTCGCCGCGGTCGCCTTCTATGAACCCCACTCCGTGCTTTGTGCACACAAAGTTCGACGAGGTCCTGGACGTCTCGAAAGCACTCAAAGCGCTCTCGTCGAGCGATAACATTTCGTCGCTCTCGCACTCGCGCCTCGTCAAGACCGCCACAGGGGTTCGGGAGCTTGCAAAACGTCTAGGACAGGCTAATATTCGGATTAATGTGAGATCTGTAATGGTTGTAACCAAAGCTCGCGACAACTCGCTTATCTACCTAACGCGTGATTTAGTATATTGGCTCATGGCAACCCACAACGTGACGGTATACGTTGATTCAAAGCTGGAGAAATCTAAGCGTTTCAACTCCCACGGCTTGGTGAAGAAGCACCCTTCCTTCAAGACGCTGCTAAAGTACTGGGACCCGGATATGACCAATAATAACCCCGAGCAGTTTGATCTGGTCATCACGCTCGGTGGTGATGGCACTGTGTTGTATGTTGGCGGCCTGTTTCAGCATATTGTGCCTCCCGTCATGTCATTCTCGTTGGGTTCGCTGGGTTTCTTGACTAATTTCAGATTTGAGTATTACAAAAAGCACATCTCACGGGTTTTTGAAACTGGCATTAACGTGAATCTGCGAATGCGATTTTCATGTTCAGTGCATGATGATACAGGTAAAAAGCTATTCACTCGCCATGTACTCAACGAGATTGTTATTGACCGTGGCCCTTCACCGTGGGTGTCAATGCTGGAATTATATGGTAATGACTCGCTATTAACTGTCGTGCAGGCAGATGGTCTTATTCTATCAACACCCACAGGATCAACAGCCTACTCTCTTTCTGCAGGCGGTTCTCTTGTGCATCCCGAGGTTGCTGCTATGTCTGTTACACCAATATGCCCTCATACCCTTTCTTTCAGGCCAATGCTACTTCCAGACTCGATGGTGCTGCGTGTCAACCTCCCGACACGGTCGCGCTCCACAGCATGGGCATCATTTGACGGTCGTCATCGCACGCAGCTCTTCCCTGGATATTATGTGACGGTTCGTGCATCACAATTTCCATTTCCCACTATCGTATCATCCCCCACAGAGTACATTGATTCAGTCTCAAGAACGCTCAAATGGAATGTTCGACAACAACAGAAGCCGTTTGAACATCTGCTATCTACACCCACACGAAAGCAGTACGATGATGACACCGGATCCGAAGACTATGTGTCCAAGGATGAAGATCCAGAGTTTGACATTGACTATGAAGAACCCAACGCGTGAGGCCCAGTCTGCCACACCTATAGAAAAGGGAGAAATCCCTGTTTTGCCTACCACACACGTTTCAACCACAACTGAGCATTTGTTACACCATCTACATATATAAACTAATCAATGCCCGCTAATTATTTTTATTCTTTTCTCTCTCTTATTTACCACAGCTACCTTCAGAATACTTTTTTTTAATTGTTTTTGTTAACCTTTTACTATGGACCTCAATGACCAAGAAGAGCTCTCAACTAACTTTGGGAACGACTATTCCGATCACTTTTTGCGCACAGGCGTACTCCCTCAAGCGCATATCCAAAACGCTGCCAATCCACTGGTAGGGTATCCGAGGCTCCAGAAGCTTCATGAACTCAAGAAGGCGCACACTCGCAAGCATGCCTGCAAACCATTCATGGCCACAACTAGTCTGGAAAGTCTGCCGTTGAAGCTCCACTATTGGGCTAGTAATAATGTGCAGTTTGACGTTGTGCTTGTTGGAGGCTGTTTTGAGGAAACACCCAGCCAGGACTATTTATCAAGTCTACCAGTAGGTGCGCTTACTCCGCGACCCAGCATCGCACTTGTGTGGGTCCCAAGCTTTGCCCTCGAAACGGCAAAACAAGCTCTTGGGTCCTGGGGTTTTCGGCGAAGCGAAGATATTGTGTTTTTAACAGCGTCTAAAAGTTCCTGTTTTTATCCGCCACAGAGTGATGCTGACTTTATTGAGAAGTCGTCGTGGCACTGTCTTTTGGGCCTCAAGGGTACCCTTCGACGCTCGGAGGATACTGACTTGATCAATTGTAATATTGATACTGACACGGTTCTAGAGTCGCCAACCGATTGTCCCAATGTGATCCCTGATAATATCTACAAGGTTATTGAGAACTTTTCACTTATGTCACGTCGACTGCATATTTTACCCGGAACCACGCGAAACAGTAGTGCACCATCACTTCCTACCAGATCCCGACTCGGTTGGGTAATTGTGGGGCCGGATTGTCTTGTTAACAACTTCAATATAGATGACTACGTGCGTGAGGTGAAGATAGTTGGTACCCGGGTGCCTATTGACCCTGAAATTGATTCGCTCAGGCCGAAGACACCTCCACGTGCGAAGCGGAACGATAAGTAGGAAGTTCATGGTTATTGGGATTACTACAATATTTTTATGTTAATTATTAGTTAATTTGGGTATTTAAGCTCGTTTAAAGTATTTTGTTTCAGATTTGCTCAAAGTTTAGAAAATAGAATAATTTCGCACCATAGTCTTGCTGAATACCAATTTTGCTATCAATTTTTTATCACCAATGGATATATCCTATTGTCATGAAATCAATAGTTTAGTTAACCTTAAGCTTAGAAACCTAGTATCATTTCCAGCTATAGAGGTCCGTCTAAGATATCAATAGCCCATCGCTCAGATTTTGAAGACACAAAATCATTTAAAAATATTTTTAGGTCTGAAATTAATAATAATGTAAACGTAGCTAAGTTTTTCATATAAGAAAATTTTTCACAAATATTTCATATTTCTTTAATGGTGTCTAGATATTTTTGTTGACAGTATATTCTGTTTCTAGTAAGGTTATTGTACCTCAGCTTTGTTACATTACTGAAAAAGATGTTTCTTTGATCAACTACGACTACAATTGTCGAAGAAGAAATAATCGATCAAGTGTTCAGAATAGGTATTACAAATTTATTTCACCTTCAAACCCCTTTAATTTGGAGTTTGCAACAACTCAAAAAGTTCCAGACTAGAATAACCTATTATTTATAAATATCTTTCATGGCCTTTCTGCTGGTGCATCATTTAAAGAACTAGAATCAGTATTAATGTTCAAGCTGTTCAGTATATTTAAACATACCACAGCTTTTGAAAGATTTAGACAAGCATGATTTAAGTTTTCATATTTGAAATTATGTATAACTGAAAAATTACAAAATCTCTCAACGAATTAGTGCGCAAATACAATAGATATACTTTTTTGAGTCCCAAGTTATGCTTTCATATCAAATAGATCACAAATTCAATAATATAACCACAATATCTCTTCAGTGATTTTTGGGTTGGCCGCTTCTATACAACGGTAAATAATAGAGAAAATATAAATCTATGGAGAAGAGATTTTAATTAGAACTGTACCTCAAATGAACTCTCACAAATAGTTTTTGATTTCGAGACCAAGGTTTTAAATGTTAGTGTTACGAATACTTAGCCTGAACCACTGAGTTGTTTGCAAGGGTTTTCAGAGTGACAAAATATTTGGCCATCTGCCACACCACTTCCTGCTGTAGACAAATATATATTTATCCATAACCATTGAATGGTGTAATAGAAAGCTAGTTGAAGAGATCGAAAAATCATGCATAATAAATTTAATGAATCAGCGCTTGCAATTAGGTCAACTGAATTATATACTTGAAATAAAGTCCTGCCTAATTCATATTTGGACTTGCCCAAGTTAATCATGCTAGAAGGATTTACTGTTAGACACCATTCTGTTATTGCCTGTACCACTTCTATTCTGCCTTTTTTTGGATCTTATATTTTAGTAAACTTTAGCCGACAGCGCCAGCTTTTGCTCTGATTGGTTAGGACTAACCGATTCCCAACTAGTACAGAATCGAATTCAAGCTCATCGCTGCCTTGAAGGTATTTTGGCGTTGAAAGCCTCCGCATAAAATTTGATTCTAGCATGAATTGCTAGCAGTTATGGCATTTAATATTCTGAGGCCCTGTCAAGAAAGAATGGGAAAAAAGCCTTACAACCGTTCTGAACAGAAAAATGTTTTTTTTATTTAAAAGAATAAGCATCGACCACGCAAAATAATAATCTACCAAAATATTAATCAAAAGCATTAAGTTGAATTATTACATAGGTTTATGAGGATAAATTGAGACCACTCTCCAGACTTGTATCTGTCTATAATTCTGACTAAACAGGCAATATGGTTATGTTTCAGATGTGTACAGACCCGGTTACGTGGTTCGACTCTTTCAAAACAATAACATTATCTCATGGTGGTACGCAATTACAAGATGACTACCAACGCCCTTCTCCATGTCTGTTACCCTAAACACACATATCTTGGAATATACTATTTTTATCTGTTTATTTTATTCTTTCATATGAATACGGTTCAAAAAGAATTACCAAAATCCACAAACGTGCTGACACCGCTACCTTGCCAGTCTCATAGAGACAAATGTTTCAAAATTCATGTCTTCTTTGTATGTCATTTTGTATTATAGTTTTGTTTGTAGCTATTTGTGCCTCTTGAATATTAGAATAATAAGCTACTTTTCTATCTATCTTTGTTTAAAATGTGTTAGGCGGAGCAAGTAGTTTTAATTAATATACCCAAGCCCGCTATAATGATTATTGAAAATACTCAAACCGAAATATTGGGTAGAAAAATTAGCAACTCTAGCATTTTCACAAAACTTTTTGATTTATATGTAAATAGAATTAAACGAACTACAGTATAAGTTATTGATAAGTGTTGAAAAAAAAATAAGTGAAAACTTCCGTCTTTGTAATAAATAGAAGAAAACAGATAGATCATGTTATATAAAAAAATTAATATTATATAAAGATGTAATTAATAAAAACCGTGGTTAGTTAATTTTACATTAATTTCACACTCTAACATTGGAATGACCCCCGAGCCTGACCCATGGTTCTAGATATAAAAAGCTACAAAATTTTAGGTTACCATGAGGCCAAATATTGGGTAAGGAAAATGACCGTCACTATAATTTAATACATAGCTGCAAACTAACGACTTCACTTTGAAAATCCATTGCTTAGACTACTGGTTGTGTAATTAATCCAATACAATTAGATAAATAATGATTTTGGTTACGCTTTACATATCTGTACACCCCTGGACTTTTATAAACCATGATTTTGTCACTTTATCTACTTAATAAACCTCAGATATGCTTAAACCTCAATGCTAAAATTAATCGGGCATCATAAGAAACTCATAATGGAAGTTGGTAAATCATAAAACTAAACCATGAATCCCACTACAATATGCAGTCTGGAGCCATACAATTCCCTGTGTTACTACTGTATCCTGTATACGATATACGTGTATACTATCCCAAAGTTTTAAACCAAAAATTAAAGTTGAGACCAGAGACTCCCTATAATATAGTCCAAAATAAAAACCACGCGTTATTCAAAGTGGATGAACAAAGAGAAAAACTGATTATTACGATCGCAATCTCCAAATATATCTAAAACATTAAGAGGGCATGTAGATAGATAGATAGATAATCAGTTTATTGTCCTTACATCAAATAGTTACATAAATTTACAAAACAAAACGATATACAAAGAAGACATGAAATTTCAAAAACAGTTGTCTCTATGAGACTGGC
>Ga0160505_100902_pt1 | contig 15075 bp, 8 predicted proteins | sample DIDeMG_FD_108225 | JGI IMG/M metagenome (GOLD analysis project Ga0160505, IMG submission 108225) | Enriched chicken feces microbial communities from UW Madison campus, WI, USA - DID2874_E49_Stillage MG | ecosystem: Host-associated > Birds > Digestive system > Large intestine > Fecal ... | reverse complement strand
GGGGAAAAGGAAAAAAAAAAAAAAAAAATAGACTATAGGCTTCGAGGGTAGAGAGTAGAGGCTATTGGCAAATAATGGTCTGTCTCATGGACAGTCACATATAGGGTATATAGAGAAGATTTAGAGGGTATATAGAAGGTATATAAAAGGTATATAGATTTTATATAAATGGAATATCGAGGGACTTGGAGTAATAGATGGTATATAGAGGATATATGAACCACATGGACTAGATGGTACATAGGATTGACATTCCACTGGACAAAGTCAAATAACATAACCAGTTGGATCCTGTAGAGGTAAAGTGGTCAAGGACGTGAAGTGTGGAACTCAAAGCTGCAGCACCGAGCTTCGCAGTGAATCTAATATTAATGATCCGAGGGTTTGAAACCATAATTTTTCGGGCCATAAATATTTTGAACAATTTTCACATTCTGATTGATTCTTTTATTTATTCTATTGTTTTTTTTTTCAAATTTTTTTTTTCAGAATTTTTTTCATTTTTTTCAATTTTTTTTTCAACTTTTTTCATTGTTGATAGAATGCTTGGTCCGTTCCATCTTTAGTGTATGAAGGCGTTTGTCTTTTTGCGGAGATGATCGTCACTTCATTGTCTCTTGATTGTCTCTTTATTGTCTTTTGATGGTTCACATAACTCTTTTTAGTCCATTGTTGTTTGCTCTCTCGCCACGCACTTGGGGTGTCTACATGCCTCTCTCACCACGGAACTCCACCGAGGAATTCTCAAGATTTGAATGTACACCTTCGTAAAAATCACAAAAAAATACACAAAATTATATCATCAAATAGAAAATAATTTTAATACAATCTACATTGCCCCGCCGCCTCGGCTCAGATCCCCATGTGAATCCACAAAGCATTCCCTTCGAAACAATCTTTCCATGCAGCGCCAGGGTTCTCCAGATTAAATCAATTGTCGTGCCGGGACAAAGTTGTGCGAAGCTGACTACACTCTCAAAAAGAAATTCTCAAACCGTCCTGATTAGAATAACCTCCAATCTGTTCAAGCTGGCTGCATCGCATCCTACGCTTCAATTGCCCAATCTTCCCCCTACTGCATCTCTCCTGGCACATCTCCCTGTGCATTTCCCCAGTTCCACCGGCTCTCTGCGCCTTCTCGTCTGTCCACAGCCTTTGTCCAGAAACGAACCTCCACTGTTGAACGTGAACTTCTCAATACACCCTCCACCTCTGCCTCCATCGCCATCCCGTGTCCCTTCATGTCGGCATCTGATCTCCGCACAGAGTTTATCGGCTCGTTATGCAGCCGCTTGGAGCTGATTTTGCCCGTGCGCTCCGGCTACAACTTGGCTGAGGTTGAACTCAATCCTCAGTTTATCTTAACATCAAACATCTTCTTTGCCAATTGCAAGTCCGAGCCGCTGCAGGGTCTGCGTTCCTTCATGTCATACATCTTAGAGTCGTTTGTGGCCATGTTGGAGAAGCTCAACATTGATGTGCCTTCCCGAAAGTTGAAGGATAGGGACGATCGCACCTTGACCTCCACCCTCGTGTTGACTAAGCTTCTATCGGCACTCGTCACCTTCAACTGGGACCGCTCGCGTACTGTAAAGCCTGCCGATGCCGTGGCAAACAATTCGGGCATCAATTTCAACTATGGCCTCTCACATCAGTCTGCTTGCTTGCACTTGTATGGGCAAGAGAAGCCAAACGCTCTCGAGGTGGACATGCACCATGTCTTGGAAGTATTATTCTCGCTCATCTCCGAAGACTATAACCGTTCGGCACTAGCGCATATCCGTCGTCTAGAGCCAGAGCTCTCGGCACATTTAGAATATGAGTTGTCTCCCAGCTCCAACGTGCTGCCCGAGGTGCTCCGTCAATATGTCGAGGAGATCGACGGTCACATCCTGGTGGTGTTGCGATATGTGGCTGTCTCTAATTCGCCCGACTACTTCTCTTTCATGCTGCGGAAACTCTTCGCTTGGCTGGAAAGAGGCGAGTACATTCCCACACTAGTACTACAGAAATATGCATGTCTGTTGAAGTTTGTTTATCCAGAGGAGAACAATGCCACCACCTACTCGAAGCAGGTATATCAGACGCTCCCTTATGTGAGGTCCAACACTTGGAAACAGCTCTATTTATACTATGGCTCGTTAAACCTCCGAACCCAAAGTATCTACCGTGAGGACTTCTACACGAGCCTCGTGAGTGCTGGTAGTGAGACTGAGCAAAACTGCAAGCTTCTATTTGACTTCGTGTTGACTGTCTTCGAAGACCAGCCAAACGTCAACCCAACCCTTTTCACTTGGTTTGTTCTTACCTGCCCGTCTGATTTCGACGAAATGCTCCTGAAGCCAAATAAACTAAAGCAGGCATTCAACAAGCGAGTCAAGTACCTTTATGGATTATTGAAGGATGCGCAAAATGGCGCTAACTTGGACTGTTTTGAGAGCTTGATCTCTATCTTCTCCTTGGGTTCTCGTATCCCCAATATGAGCGGAGGGGTCAGACACTTTAGTGTCCAGTACCTAGATCAGACATATGCAAATCTACAAAAGATGCGTGATCGTTGCAAAGCAAACGGCACCATGACGAGATTTGTGAGCTTGATGGAGAAGTTCATGATTTCTGCTATTGTCATCAAACCAGAATTCTATGTGGATGAGTCAATCAGATTATACAAGGGATACTCTAACCTCTTCGAGAATGATTGCAAGGAGTCATGCCTGTGTGGTTTTGCTTTACTGTCCGTCAGGGTCATCAAGGGTTTGTCCGAGATTTCACAGTATAGACCTTTCTTTGACATGATCTTGAAGAGAATGCACAAGACATTGCGCCAAATGTTTATGGACGCATTCTCCAAGCTCCGAGATTATGAGATTGCTCATACTACTTGGGCATCACCATCTTCGATTTTGGCCTCTCCGATTGAGAAACAAGTCAATGAAACCGACAAGCCTGTCGTCAACAGTCCATTATCTCATGCTTTAAAGAGAAACTTGGATTACGGGATTGGCTACGTTAACGAGATGCCAATTGAAGACCAACGAGATGTCGTGGATACTTCTGCCACCATGCATAGCATCTTCAAGACTCCTTCGGATTCCACTCCAGCTGCCACATACGATCTCAGTTGTATCAAGGTCACAGAGGTCATTCTCAGTGACCTCATGATCATATTTTCTGCGGCTCCAGATTATTACTACTTCTCGCACGTAGAATACAGCGAGTCTAATCCTTTCCAAGGTAGGGATTTAATGGAATTTGCCGAAGAGCTTTGTGCGCCACTCAGATTAGCATATCGCTTCAAATCTGTCAATGAAAACTCAAAATTATTCGAGGCCGCATGCGATTTGGCAATGACTCTTGTTGAAGAAGATAAAACTGGGTTAAGAAGTACGCCATTCAAAGAATGTACCACTTTCGTTGTTACCCATTATATTGTGAAAGTGGTCTCAGAAGCATGCATGTTGTTCTCGTTGACAGATCCAAAGTTCAAGTTATGCTTTATTTTTATCAACAAGTTTTTACAAGAAAGAGATCAGGTATTCCGCCATGTCAAGGAGAACCCTTTTCTCAAAGAATCATGGGTCCATGCATTTTGCAGTGATGTAACCGAATCTGTCGAGATCATATTGCTACTAGCAATGTGCACACATGATGTGCAATTCTTTGGAATGGCTAAAATTACAATGAGATGGTACCTTTTGGAAGTGATAGAAGGTGTTCATCCAAAAACATGTACACAGCACACATTGTCTAAGACTTTCAGACGAATTCTCGATGATGATTCAGTGTTTACAGGCTTCGTCTCTCTACACAAGAAGTTGAGAAGTATTCTTATGGATGCAGAACCCACAACATCATTATACCACGTTTGGCTCTTAATCTACCAGCGCTGGTTGGACATGATAAATGAAGGATCTAATCTTGGTGATGGAAGCTTAGTGTTCAGACATTACACCGGATTTTTGGTCTCCACTTCTGGATGCTTCCTAGATACACGCTTTTCAAAAGGAGATGTCAAGGAAAAAGAAAAAGCTACGTCCTTTGTTTCTGCGTTTTTCGACAAGGCTATCAGTTTATTGAACTCTAATGAATTGGTCATCAGAGTGGTTATTAAAGATGCACTCTCGAATGAATCGCATTCTGCGGTTTTCCACTTGATCTGCAACAAGCTCATGAATGTTGCGACCTTTTATATCGAGCAAGAACTGATTACTGACGAGGCAATCCTCTTCACCGAGCAGTTAATCACGGTTATTACTGCCATGGTAAGTGTTGACAATGATGGTGCATTTGCGCTTGTGAGTTTGCTTCCTGACGTATGCCAATACTTGATTAAATTCAACAGCTTGGTTACTAATCCTACTGACAATCTTAAATTGAAATTGAGATTTTGTAAGTTGGGCCATGCGATCGAAAATGATAGAGTCAAAAACGGATTAAGTGGATCTTACAAATTGAGGAATCAGTTTGCCAAAGCATCTGCCGACTGGTTAGAGCAATCCATATTCCCGAAAACGGATGATAATGGCTCTTCTTCCGATTTACCTTCTATTTTGTCTTCACCACTGTCAACGTCCACAACACAAGCAAGGTCATCAGAGATTGATTACCTTCAAATCGAATTAGCGAGTGAATGCTCCAAATTATTGGAGATGCAACTACAGGATTTAATTTTGGAGATTCCAGAAGGAACAAAAGAGAAGAATATTAGACTGAGCAAGGATTTGATTTTCTCAAACTACTTCTCCTTATTCTACAAGATTATTCAGAAACACACTTCGACTACTCAATCGCCTTTGATGCTTAGATCAAAGTATAAGGTTCAGACTGTGACAGACAACATCTTGAAATCTATTGCGAACTTGCTCCAATCTGACAGCCAAATTGGAATGCAGTTTGTTTTACCATTGGGTTACCATGAGAACAAAAAGATAAGGTCGATTTTCTTGAATATTTTCGCTTCAATGCTTTCTTCTAGAAAGAAGCAGGGTGCGAAGGAAGAATTTCCAGATGAAATTGTGGAGCGCATGGCTGAAGTTTGTGATGTATATGGTGCAGCAGCTGAGGTTGCCTCTGCTGCCGAATACAACTTGTTAGCAACATCGCTCCATGGTCTATTCGGATACACAAAGAAATTGGACAGGTTATTTACTACTTTATTACAGGACGAAATAGGCAATGTTGCCCGTTCTTCTGATATCTTCAGAAGAAATAGCACTCTTACACGTTTAATGTCCCTTTTTGGCAAAGAGTATGGGTTACCATACTTAACTGTGGTATTGAAGCCATTCATTGAAGACTTGGTTGACCAAGATTTAAGTGTTGAGGTTGAGAAGTCATTCGATGACCAGAATGTCGAGATCTTCATGGAATATCTCACAAAATTGGTTGATACCATTGTTAATTCCATGAAATGGGTTCCAGACGCATTTAAGTTTGTTTGTTCAGAGATAGAGAAGTCTATTCTGGGAAAGTTTGAGAATGCATCTCTTGTTGCAGTCGGATCGTTTGTCTTTCTTAGGTTCTTCTGTCCGGCAATCATTAGCCCAGAATCCTTTTTCGATATGCCTTCGACCAGTCTTAAGGTAAAGAGATCGCTCATGCAATTGGTGAAAGTTCTCCAGTACATTGCCAACGATTCCCTTGGTCTCCTTAAGTGGCCAGGACTACAAGGTCGAGCACAAGAGTTGGAAGCATTGAACAGGAAAGTTTTCAATTTCTTGAAGATTTTAGCAGACACTCCAAGCAGAGAGAGATACCCATTTCACAGGTTGACTTTGAAGCCTTACACAAGCTTGAGGTATCTTCACAAGTTTCTTTATGTATACAGCGTTCCAATTAAGCACCGGTTTATTCTTGGTGACCCACTTGCGAGAGCAGGAAACTTACACGAAAGGGTCTTAACCTGGAGAAAGTTGGACATAGTCCTCAAGGATCTTGGCGACCCCAAGCCGTATATTTCTTTGCAAGGAACGACATCTTATAAACTGGCAGACAATTTGGGAAACTCCCAATATTCTGAGTTCATGGCTAAGATGTCAGCCAAGAACATAGAAATGGCAGTGGATGTTCCTGTTGTCCATAGCGCAGTCTATCATGATGGTACTCCCGTTGTCATAGTGAACTTCAGATATATAAAGGACGTTGGATATGATATCAGCACATTTGTTTATCTCATCCTCGAGACCGCGAGCCAAGTCTGGGACAACAAATTCTATGTTGTTCATGATTTCACACAATTCTTCTATATGGGAATTATTGGAAGAAACTATGTGAGTTTGATGCGAAACTATGCTCCATCGATTTACTTCAACAATTGTGCCAGGGCTTATTACTTCAATCTACCACGGGCAAGTTATTTGAACATCATAGGAAACATGGTGAAGTTACGCATAGAGGAGAATAATAATGACTGCAAAGTTTATTTCTATTCGCAGAGTGACGAGCCAGAAGTCATCAATAAGTTATGCCTTGAGGAATCGATCGTTGCCATTAATCATGAAGTGAGAGTTGTTTACAAGGATTGTTACCTTTATGATGAGAACACCCAGACCCTTACTCCTGTTACGATGAGACTCGGAAGACGGTGGTTACAGATTTGTTTTCAAAGTGTTGAATACTCCCACTATTTCACTGCAACTCGTTGGGTAGCCCCCGTGGAAACGCATTTGTTGGCAGATTTGACCAGGTGTGAAATTTCAAATAAGAGCAAGCGTCCTAATGAGTTCACACTCTACCTCAACAAGTACAATTATGAAGTGACAGTCATTTCTCCACACAGACAGGAGATCTTGCGATTTTTGTATTTTGCCATGTTGAGGACTTCTCGCAAGGTTATAAATTTGAAAACCTCTGGCAACGAATTGGAAGAGCAATCTCAGTGGTTTGGAAGATTATACAATATTGTGTTCCACGGTTTACTTGATACTGATGACAATGTCCGCAGTGCATCTTCCAATTTATTTGCATCGCTTTCAACTTACTTTGATATTGATTTTGGCATCTCGACTAGTCATGCAAATCTCATTTCTTTCCCTGTCGATACTACAGAGTTTGTTGTTTCCGTTTCCACCTACCTTGCCAAGAAGCTGCCTGAGCGAACTTTTAGATTCTTGAAGGCATTCTTTAGCAGCTTCCTGATGTTGCCTCCCGGACTTCGAATTAGTGGTATTATGTGTGCCTCACCATGGGTTGATAATGTTGGCGACCAAGTTCATAATGATGACGAGGGACCCGCTAAAGTTGCCGAAATCATTCGACAATTTTGTCACATTACTGTCCAGAATAAATCTCAACTGTCTTTCATCAACGAGTATATTTGGAAGAAGCTCTTCTCGGAGTTGAGATTGACTTCAATCTTGATGGATGAGATCATTGCTTACAGCATAGAGAACAAGTCTGAAGGCTCTGGATGGGACGCCATCATTTCAGTCATCAGCCCAAGTATTGAATTGTGTGGAGAGGCCACCTCACGCTTGATTGACTGCATTCGCAATACAAGAAAAGATGATTCAGAAATTGCATCTCAGACGAAGTTGCTTGAGATCACGGTGCTTGTGAAGATCTGCGCTTCTCTATTCTTCAACTCTTATGTATACGGAGCGTTGTACCTTCTGGATGTCTTCTTTTTCTGTACTTTGTTCATCGACAGCCCAACTTTGGAGTTTGGCTCTGATTTGCAGAAGTTAGTCATCAACACTATTCAATCATTTAACCACAAACCAGACCTTACTTCCGAACAGAGAAGATTGATCGACGACACAATTGATTACTTCAGTGGCCAAAGAGCTCGGATGTTATTTGGAATGACGCCCAGGGATCGCGCAATTGCCTCAGACAACAGTCAGCACTACAGCCGCTCGACTTCATTTGAGCTCTTATGCGATTACTTGAGTGACTTTATGTTGCAGATGGGTTCTGCTGATGATCGTACTAAATGGATGACTCGTTGGGCTTCGCTTTCGATGAATATTGCATTCAGCAATTCCTTTTACCAGAAGAGAGCACTTCTTGCTGTGTCAACATTTGCTAGATCAGGAATCAGCGATGCAACTAGTGGCCGGATTTTGAAACTTCTCGGAGGAATAATGTTTGATGATTTTGAGACATACATTAATGTTGGTATTTGTTACACTCGTCTAGAGGAAGGATTGACATCTGACTCTGTATACTTACCACTCATTATTTGGGCTCAGATTGGATCGTTCATGATTCGCATCTCATCATCATATCAATCAATTGCAGCATGCTTGACGAACTCTTTGAATAAATTGGAAAAGTGTCTGAAGCATCTCGATTATATTTTCGAGCATCGGATGCACTTGGAACCACTCTTTACCAAGTTTGAAAACAGAATAGGAAGGAAGGTCACGAAAGCAAATTTCGAGTTTACTATCTTCTACATTATCTGTTCAGGATTAACTTCCTCTCAATTTAGGCACACTTCCATCCTGCTCTTAAAGAAGGTGTTGAGGCATAAATTTGCATCTCACACAACTGGGCTGATCTCTAATAGCGAGTTTTATTATCACTATATGTTCATCCTCTGGCTATCTGTTTCTGAGTCTTCTTTTGTTGAATTTTTGGGCGAGATTGAGCTGCAAGATCTCCCGATGATCTCCGTTGGAAAATCCACGATTCCAGAAGTCATTCTTGAAAACTTGACATGCAACAGCGATCTCTCCAAGTTGGTTTTCATTCTCGCGTCGCATATTTTCTCTAAAACCAGTGATGCTACATACACCGGCAGATTCATCTCGGTGTATTCCTATTTGTTCAAGACAGCAAGACCAACAGCATTGGTGACTTTCCATATTGTTAGAATCGGGCTTGAAGCCAGTGTGATCAATAGTGCCACAATCAACTTGGTCAATGAGATTGCAGGTTTATTGGTTAATGTCATACTGGATGCTTCCTACTCATCTGGAAAATATGAATCTGAAGTGAAGGAGTTGTTGATAAAATATGATTTTAAGTCCATGGATCAAATTGGAGACTTCGTTGGAAGCGGAGGCGAAGTACTTAAGAGTAAAGAGACTCTTGCGTTGGCCAAATTGATTCAAGATATGCTCTACCGAAGCTTCTGCAGTGTAATCGAAGGACAGCGGTTGGAAGAGTTTTAGAAATTTTTTCGCCTAGGGTAAATAATGCTCTGGCATCCGAACGAATATTACGAATGAAATGAATGCTTGTATTATGTAAATGCCTTTCCCAGTTGCTCCTTTTCGATGGCCCTCATCCGAATACGGAATAAAGCCATGGTAACTTGTGCGTCGTCGACAGATGAATGTGCCCCTGTTTGTATATCTATTTGGAAATACTCCCTGGCTAGTTTTTTAAGCCCCGGAGCCTTGCCTTTGGATAACTTCCGAAACTCAGAGAAACGAGAGGTGTCTCGTATCATGTGTCTTGGGTGTGACATGAGGAGGCTTTCGAGGTCATTCTGAACAGCGTGGCCAACGAGTATCTTGTCATTTAGCAAATCATGGACCCTTTTCTGGGCCATCTCAAATGTTATGGCCTGTCGCATATGTTGTGGGGTTACACCGGAAACCCAGGTTCTCCAATCTGTGACTCTCTCCTTGGGCTTCACAAACGTGTCCAACAAGACGACTCCATAATAATTCACCAATGATACTCTTGCCAATGCCGATCGCTCGTCCTTTCCCACCCCCACGAATTCGCAGTCAATTGCGATATACTTTCCCGCAAGCTTCTTCTTTTTGCTATTGAGAAGAACTATTCTATTAGAGGAATGTACGTCAATCTTCAATTCACTCCCAGATTCAGTTTCCCAAAGTGCCCGTTCGACATTCATTAGCTTGGATTTTGGAGATGAGCTAGAAGATATGATGTCGTCTGGAACTTTTCCCCGAACTTGACTCCGTTTCTGCAGTGGTTGTTTTGAGACATATTTCTTTGATTTTTTCTTCAACGGTTTGTTCACCTTCGATGTATCAAGCCGAGAACTGAGATTCTTCCAATTCAGTGAAAGAGACATGCTCCTTGCGTTCGATGCGTAGAAGCCTGTCTCCAGACTTTGATCACAAGGGTGTGCACATGGATTGATGGTTTGGCAGCCAGGACAAAGAAATAAATACATCAACTGATATTGGACATATTGTAAACTTGCAATGCCCATTTGATTTTTTCAATGATTTCCTCACATTGTGCAACATCCTGTGCCTCAAGATCATACTTTTTCTTTACCACAGTCTCCTTTCCTCCTTGATCGTACTCCTTTTTGATGACAATCTTGAAGTGATTCGGATTCTTACTCTGCTTGTACTGTTTGAGTTTGATAATCTGCGTAATGTGGAAGGAACTTGTTTTCATCATAGTATCATTGTAGTACTTGGAGTAATTGTAATGATGTAAGTAGTGATGGTGATGATGAGAATTGGCATTACCAGTAGTACTGCTGTTGGTAGTGCTATTCTGCGTGAAAGGATTATCGTAGGGATTCTTTTTCCAGTTGGTATCATCAGTAGGTGCCAAATGAATGTAGTCTCCATCTAAAATAAGCGCCTTCTCAATCCGGTTGAGAATAGGCGACTTCTTTCGAAAGACTTTCCACTTGAAGTAAATGGTGTTCAAACTTGTGGGCAATTGCGAATTCTTAGCGTGAATAACATCTCCAAAACTGAGAAGATCTTTACTTGACTTACGCAGTAGGGCCACATCTTTACCATGATTTTGTGGTTTAGCCTCTGTAGGCTGCGGTTTTTCTTTCGAGTCATTTGTCATCTCCTGAAATTTTCCTTCAAGGGAAGTAACCGGGGGTGTAATTCCCAGTGGGGTAAAAGCAGAAGACGAAGGTGTGATCGCTGCTTCCGAGATTGACAATGCGTTCGCTTTAGCTTCTGAGATTGGTCTGACAATTCTCGAGTAGTTCGGAACTAATTTGAACTTCTGAGAGGCCAAGTCTCCAAGAGCATCCGAGTTGTTAGCAGGGTTTTGCCATTCATCTTTATCGGAGTCGTCGATCAACATCGTTGACTTTTCTCTTTTGTTCGTAGGAGCAAGCTCAGCAAGTTTGTACTTTGTAGGATCGACATGGTATAAATGACTTATGTGATCAATAAATTGTTCTATTGTCATCTTAGAATTCACAAAGAAACTCACAAATGTATTTCCTGTAGTGCCCGGAAGGTTAGTGACCTTGACCTCAATGCTATTATCATGTAGATTTTCGGCACCCGGAGATAATTCCATATCCTTGGAAGGGTTCTTCGAATGCTCAGCTTTGCGCTGATTCTGCTCAAGATTCTGCTTGAACTCAAGTGGAAGAGGCGACTGCTTGTTATTGCTAGCTATCTCAGCCGGATTTGTCACTCTACACAAGGCCAACAAGTTGGGACAGTTGTAAGAGGCCAAAAGACGCGATCTATCGAGGACACCAAAACTGGAGTCATAGAGCTCACCATCCTCATCGATAAGCTCAAGGCGCCAGTTGTTAGGATTCATGAATGCAACATCAAGCTTCTCTTTGTACTCAGGAAGCTTCGAAAGTGATAGAAGAATATAACCGATACAATCTGTTATGGCCACATTAGCACTGAATTCCATGTCTTTGAAGACTGGCGTCGTTTCTGGTGGAAGAAATATGTCGATCTTGGCTCTGACAGCGCCATCAACGAGGTCTGAGTTGACAAATGAATAGTAGTTGAGAGCATTGACAGTGGATTGAAGGCGCGAGTCTATCAACTTGCTCAAGTTTGACAGTTTGGGCTCGGCATCCAATGTATTGTATATCTTTTCGAAAGTGAATGAGCTCCGTCTAGGAAGGAGTTGCAAGCTCTTATCCAACCTGGTAGAAGAGCTTTTAGAATAGGCATCTACTCCCAGATCCGCTAGTAAGCTGTCAGCGTTGAGAGGTTTACCTGATTTTTCGAGCAACGAGGCACTACTTTGCTTAATTTTCCTTCCCTTCTTTTTGCTGTTATACTTGGACTGTGCCTCTTCCAAAACGTAACTCTCTGGAACGGTGTACTCGATGGAGTCAACATCTATCATGGAATCGGCCTCAATGTCAGTGAATGCCGAATCTGAAGAGGACTCTTCGAGTTCATCTTCAAGTACATCATCGTCAACGGTGTTATCGCCGTCAGAGGCTCCACCAAATGAATCGTCGAGGCGATAATCACGTTCTTTTTTGGTAGGAGCATGCCCCGTTTCCATTTCAGCTACAACAACCAGCTCTCCATCTTGCAACTTCAAGTTGTTAAGTCTCCTTGTTTCGTCAGCGGGCATAATGAGCAGTGACGAGGTGTCTAGCGACTTTGAGTTTTCATCATGGTCGCTCTCCAAGGTGATTTGTCCACTGGAGCTGTCCGAGTCATCGTGAAGGCGAGACGCGTCGCTCTTCTGGAAGAGTTTAGTCAAAGGATTACGCAATTTATCTTTCAGTCGCTTTTTCTTCTTATTTCCCGACTCTGAAATCGTGGTGACCAGGTTGTCTGAGATATCTTCGTCGATAGTACTGGTCGAAAGAACCGATTCGGCAAATGAGCGACGGTTTTGCACGTTCTGTGGCAATGTCACTATACTGCTCTGTGATGCCGCCTTCTTGTGTACTGCCTTGCTGACGGGTTTCTGTTGAGATTTCCTATTGTATCTCTTGTGATGGCCCAATTGAAGTGGAACACTCTTCCCAGTATCTGGAGGGAGCTCCGAAGGGATGGGCGGTGACACGGAACGGAAGTCCTTCAAATATTCCTGATTGTACTGGTCATAGTAGAGACCCAGCACGAGTGGCTTGACGATTCTGCAAGCCGTTTGGGTATCATCATTCGTGGAAAGAGCAAACGCACGAAGCTGCGCTCGTAGTTGCGTGGGCTCAAAGGGGAATGCCATGAGAATTGGAGATTTGGAGGTGTGAATACATGTAAGGGCGGCCAGAATGCCAGGTGAAGTATGGCTGAGAGATAAGTGGTCGGTTGAAGTTGGAATCTTAGGTCCGTGTGCACGTGACAAGAAGAGATCAAAGGGGAGTAGGAAGTATATTCCATGGGATTGGCGGATAAAAAATTAAGGTAGTTTAGCAGATGAATTAGAATTTGAGTACTGACTAATGGATTAGATAATGGGATGAAGATTTCGGTAGATGGAATTGTAGTGATTTTTTGGTGATAAAGTATGGATATTGATTTGAATGCTTAAACTTTTGAGTCAATTGATGTACCATAATAAACAACTTAAACCATAAAGAATATTTTGAAACCACACAAAATAATCTATTTATATCCATGGATAACCATCTATATCTACATATATTAATGTCACTATAAAAGTATATCTCTATCTAATATTTTATAGCGGACTTCCGTTACATGCCAGATTGACGCTATGGTTGCAAAGGCTATTCCACCAAGCTCATACAATCATTTCTGGAGTCAACTTCAAAAGAGGACAATATCGTTTTGATTTATATGAGCATCTTTCCTCTTTCTTTCAGAATATCTAAACTTGAGTTGAGATACTGAGGTCTTCACCGAAGCTTCATATCCATACCTGTCAAGAGTCAACAAGTAGTCTTTCACACATACCAGAGTTATTAAGTCATAACAACAAAATGATATCATTATTAAATTGAAAATGTTCACGGAAAACGGAAGTAATAGTATATGTACCCCTTATATCTCTTTGTCCAATTGTCATGTCTGGCCTTCCTGTCCAGATATCTAACAATCTTACCAGTGCAATTGTCCTGTCTGCTTCGCCTACTTCACCTTGCAGCCATTGACAGTCAGGATGCATTATGTTCGAATGTCCAATATAAAGATTCCAAATCTTCACATTGGATTCCCATATATCAAGTATAACCTCCACACGATCTATAATCCACCATTTCCATCTTCTCAATTACGTCATGGCGAAGGTTGCGGTTTCCTCAATATCTACACTACCAGCAATATAATCATAGTGACCACTCCGGACCAAACTTCACACAAATATGGCGAAAATCGTCAATATTTAATCTCACACATCTCTAACCCCTAGAATCCTCATTTAACCCTGAAAATCTCATTTTTCATTAGTATCATTCCCACGTTCATCAAGCCATTTCCTTCTAGAACTCCTTGCACCTGCAGGATAGCCAAACTACCAAGTGGACAAAATCCTGGCACACGGGAATCTATAGCTATATCCATCCGAACATCGCTGGGCACGCTCTAGAAAAACCAAAATCTCGGCAAGGACACATATAAATTGTCAGATCTGCCATCCATATTCCAGGCTGTTCAAGTTCTCGTCCGCAACTTCCAGCCTCCGCATTCATATAGCATACTTCAACAACTTACACCTGGTTAACTTAAGCTACTGGCGCTTATACATTCGCCACAAACAATCCCGCCCCGCTCCTTACATTCAAAAACGCCCATTGAACGCATTCGCACACGCATGGTATGACCATGGCCCACCACAATGGCAGTGCCGATAGCTTTAATAGCATAAACGATATCTATGCCCGGTATGCCGCCGGGACCGATAGCTATGCCCATTCGCTCGATCTGAATGACAATAGCCCGGGGCTGAATTCTTCGCCTCACGATAACTATAGCCAGCCACATGCGTCCCATTTTATTCCCCATTTGCTGACACACAACACCATCAACAACGACGAGATCAGGAGCGCTCCTGGCACGCCATTGCTGGTAGGCTCGTTTGATTTTGGTTTGGCTGTGGAGCCACGTGCCATCACAAGCTCTTCATTGAACGTTCTTTTAGATACACCATCGACTGAGTCTCAGTTAAAGCAGTTGGGAATCAAGTCCGGTCGTAGTCGCATGACAGACATGGCCAACAGCTCAGAGTACGTCAACCATGACGAGGATATTGACGATGTGGAGTCATATGCGCAAAATAGTGAGTTCGTCAACGGTGAGTCGATGGAAGATATCGGTGACGATGACGCCATCGAGGACGAAGAGGCTATCGACGATGTTGATGATGAAGCTGTTGAAGATGACGACGACGTGGCCATTGACGAGGACGAAGCAATCGAAGAAGACTCCCACTCGTCAGAGCCATCTGAAGACCAAAATAGAGAGGATTGGGTCAATAAGGGCGCAGCAG
>Ga0160505_100901_pt1 | contig 15088 bp, 5 predicted proteins | sample DIDeMG_FD_108225 | JGI IMG/M metagenome (GOLD analysis project Ga0160505, IMG submission 108225) | Enriched chicken feces microbial communities from UW Madison campus, WI, USA - DID2874_E49_Stillage MG | ecosystem: Host-associated > Birds > Digestive system > Large intestine > Fecal ... | reverse complement strand
CTGAATTTTACACAGATTTAATATAAAAAAGAAGAATTCATCAGGTCCTGAAATCAAGAAATGTTATTTAAATCTGTCTTGTACCATCTACCCCCGCAACTAGAATTCAAATGATAGCGCTCAAGCCCCCAGCTGATGATTTCAAAATGTCTAAGAGAAAGAAAGAAAATTTTATTTAAATGAAAACATTCACTAAAAGAAATCTTACAAAAGGTAAAATAATGAAAACATCAAATTAATAAGACCCTGATCATTCATCATATATATATATACATTAGTTACTAACGTTCCATCTGACTTGCTTGATGATTGAAATGAACGTGCCTTTTGAAATTAACTGACTCCAACAGAGTTGATTTAGTAGTTTTTTATTTTTTAATCAATGGATGCCCTAACCCTGTATACGTTTCACTGTGTCAACAACAACAGGTTTATTGATATCTCTGGGTTATCGTCAAAGACTCCTACTCAACCACTATCAATTCCATAATCGTTTCAGCCATTCCCATGTCTTAATTGCTATGACATCTAATCCTGTTGATACTGTTCAGAATTTTGGCTCTCAATCTTTTTACAATGCTCTGGTGATCATTTTTTGGGTCATTCCTAAACTTATCCTCAGCATCATCTTTGGGATTTTGTACAAGCTGCCGTCAATTGCAGTAAGCCTTTTCAGAAATGAGTATAATTTTACTTTGACGTTTTCCTCTTTGTATGTATAGGGTTGTTTTGAGTCCAAAATATTCACAGCTAACATTATAGACTGGTTATAGTTACTGGCCTGGTAGTTCTTTCCTTAGCAGTCATCAGGTACCGATTTCTCACGACATATTCCCGATTACCACCTGATGAACAACGTGAGGAACCCAAGATCAACCTGTTTATTGACAATAATGATACCAGAGACAACAAATCTAGTTTGTCGTATGTGGAGGATTTTCTTGCAGCCATCAAGATTTTTGGCTACTTGGAGCGGCCAGTATTTCAGGAGCTTACCAAAGAAGTGAAGACGTACACGCTCTTGGAGGGCGAGTCAATGAAGCTGGATCTATCAGAAGGGTATTTTATGGTTGTTGATGGAGCAGTCCAGATTTTAACTCATTCTAAGGACCCTGCCTTTTCAGGATCAGCGCCCAATCTGCGCTCTCAAGTTGATTCTGACGTTCGTATGATCAATGGCTATCGTTATCAGATACTTAATGAAGTTAAAAGGGGAGCTCCAATCTCATCCCTGCTAAATGTTTTGACTCTTTTCTCAAGCATTATCAAATCTAATTCTCAGTTCCAAGAACAAGTTTTTTCTAATGATTCTCCAGCCAATTCGCTTGGCAAGGAGCCTAACTTTACTAGCGATTCTCTAAATATAGGGCAGCAACAGCCTCTGATACTAGCTGTCGAAGATGCTACCATATCCGTGATTCCTGATGTTTCTTTCCATCGCATTATCCACAAGTTCCCTAAACCTACTGTGCAGATTATCCAAATTATCATGGCCAGATTGTCGAGAGTTACCTTTAAAACAGCCCATCACTACTTGGGATTAACACCAGAAATCTACGAGACAGAGGTCTTTTTGAACAACAAAATCAATGGTGTACTTCCGCAATACCTCATTGATAAGGCTATTTCTGATGTGAAAGACCTGTTATCTGAAGATCAAACTCTTCTTGATCGTGAATTTGTCACTATAAAGTATCGTGAAAAGGGCTCTGGCACAATGCCCTCTATTGATGCGAGATCACGGCACATACTACTTCAGTCGCATAAAACTTCGCATCCTGGTGATATACTATCAAATGTTCCATTATCTAGGCGAAATGATTTTCCTCAACAAACTATTTCTGAAGCGTCGAAAATGGGTGTTTCTTTCTCTGTTGACGAAGAAGCACAACAGTCTGCCTTGCGCATTACATTGACTGACTTGATTTTCAAAGCATTAGGATTAAATATCAATCCAACACATCCAAGTAATTCGATTTTTGCCTCTCAAGTCGCCAGTCCTATGATTTCTGCAGCTGATGATTTTGGTAGTATTGGAAGAGTTCGCCGGTCTTCCTTTAACAACTTCCAAAATAACCTGTTTAACATTGAAAGAAAATCGTCTATTGGGGATGAGGAGTCAGTTTTTTCATCTAGTACTAATGCCACTATACCCAGTTTTGAAAGTGCACAGGCCGAAGTTTCTCAAAATCTTGAAGTAAGATATTACAAACAAGACTCAGTACTAATAGAGCAAAATGGAGATAGTGTGGGTGTTTTTTATGTTATTAGTGGAACTTTACAAGTTGGTTATTCTGACAAGTTTGGGACCTACTTCGAATTATATACAATCAAACCTGGTGGTATTGGCGGGTTTATTGGAGCTGCCCTCTCTTACAAATCATTTGTTCAAGTTAGTACTAAGACCGATGCGCATGTGGGGTTTATTTCTAGAAAAACATTGGAGAGGGTTTGCGAGCGATATCCTTTCTCTTTTCTTGGTATGACCAAGCAACTTACAGATGCTTTACCTGAACTGATCTCAGTCTTGGATCTTGCTTTGGAATGGGTTCATGTCCCGAGTGGTCAGGTTTTATTTAAGGAAAACGATGAAGCTGATTCCATCTATTTAGTTCTAAATGGAAGATTGAGATCAGTCCGGAAAAATAAAGATGATAAAACCATCACTCATGGTGAATATGGTCAAGGTGATAGTGTTGGTGAACTTGAAGTTCTCACCGTCACTAAACATCCATATACATTGCATGCAGTTCGAACCTCAGAACTAGCTAAGTTCCCACGCTCCCTATTTGAAGCACTGGCGAAACAGAACCCATCGATCACCATTGAAATTTCTAGAATTATTGCATCCAGAGTGCAAAACAGGCTAGGGGCTCCATCACTGTCGGGTTATGAAGCATCTAATGTGTCCTCTAATTTTAAAACCGTTTCTATTGTACCAATTTGCAATGGTCTTCCTGTCGCTGAGTTTGGCGAGAAGCTTTTTAATGCGTACAAAGATATTGGCCAAAATGTTATTTCTATCAACAGTGCTGGCGCGTTACAACATTTAGGTAAAAACGCTTTTCACAAGATTGGCATTTTGAAACTAGCCAGCTATTTGGCCGACCTTGAAGAACAATACCATACTGTTTTGTATGTTGCTGATAGTAACGTCAATTCACTGTGGACGGAGACGTGTATCTCTCAAGCTGATTGTATTCTCCTACTTGCTAATGCCAATAATGAAACTGACATTGGTGAGTTTGAGCGTCTTTTAATTACAATGAAGACCACATCAAGGACAGAATTGGTTTTACTTCACGAAGAGCGTTATGTTGTTCCCGGTTCTACGGCTAAATGGCTGAAGAACAGAATCTGGGTCAACTCTCATTATCATATCCAGCTTTCTCTTGGAACTCATGGTACCTCCAATACTACCAGTAATGTGATCAATGTGAGCCGGTTTAAAAAATTGCGGGATAAAGTCCAAAATATAACCAAGCGCAGGCGAGGAGTTCCAATATATGCTAGTTCTAATCCGCTAAAAAACGACTTCAATCGGCTCGCTCGTATTCTCTCGGGTCAGGCCATTGGCCTCGTTCTTGGAGGTGGTGGCGCCCGTGGTATCTCCCATATTGGTGTTATTAGGGCATTGGAAGAGAACGATATTCCTATTGATTTCATTGGTGGTACTTCTATTGGTTCATTTGTGGGCGGTTTATATGCTCGAGACTATGATATTGTCCCCATTTATGGCCGTGCGAAGAAGTTTGCCCAACACATTTCCAGCGTTTGGCGAATGGCTTTGGATCTCACAATTCCAGCGACATCATATACCACTGGCCATGAGTTCAACCGAGGAGTTTGGAAATCCTTTGGTGATTCTCAGATTGAGGACTTTTGGTTACGATATTATGCTAATTCTACAAATATTACACATTCTTGCATGGAGGTCCATAAAGCTGGTTATGCGTGGCGATATATCCGTGCTTCCATGTCTTTAGCTGGACTTTTGCCTCCAATTACAGATAAGGGAAGTATGCTACTAGATGGTGGCTACATGGATAACCTTCCAGTCAGTGTCATGAAGGCCCAAGGAGCAAAAACCATTTTTGCTGTCGATGTGGGAAGTGTCGATGACACAACTGCCATGGATTATGGTGACACCTTATCTGGAATTTGGGCCTTATTGAATCGCATCAACATTTTTTCAAGATATCCAAATGTACCATCGCTAGCCGAGATTCAGTCCAGATTGACCTATGTGTCTTCTGTCGGTACTCTTGAAAAGGCAAAAACCACACCAGGTGTTATTTATCTGAGGCCACCAGTTGAAGGGTATGCAACTCTTGACTTTCAAAATTTTGATGAAATTTACCGGATTGGAGCACAATATGGCCATGAGTTTATGGAAACTTTGAAATCAAAGCACCAGATGCCAGAAATCCCAGGAATGAAGAAAAAGGATTCTTCAACGGGTCAGGGCAGAGACGAAAGGATAAACTTCGCTCGAAGAAATTCTATTTAAGAATTTTAACCTGAGATCCAAAGCTATTATAGTGTTATGAATGGGCTGTTCCATATCGTCAGACTTAATCTCTGACCCTTCATTTCCCACTCAATATTTAGGGCAATTTTTCAGGTCACATTACTAGTGATATTCTCAAGGTTCGTTTACATCTATCTCATTTATTTAATAATAAACAATATTGTGTGTTTTCATGTTCTTTTGATGCAGAGCCTTATATCTGATTTGCTCTCAACACTCGCTACACAGGTTAAATCTTTTACTATCTTTTTTTCTTATGCCTTTGAAAAGTAATCTCTTTTTTTTTCTTTCTAAATCGTACACATTCAAACAGTGAAACATGAACCTTGACTCGAGAGTCCTAGACCCTGTGACGTTTGAGTGTTTTGTCTTTCCCTCTAAATTTATAACATATTTTCTAAAACTAAATAAATGACTTTTTAAACAAACGGGTTCGAGCCAGCAGAAAAAGGCTTCTTGAAAATTATCACTAATAATAATTATTGATAAGCGTCATGTGACAGCATACTTCCACTGTTCTTAGTACTTAATACTTAGTTGTTTTAGCCCTTACCCTTATAGGGTAATGACTTCGAAAAAATTATCACCGCTCATTTTTTTTCAACGGGGAATTTTTCATTGGTCTGAATTTTTTCACTTTTTTTTCCCTTTCTCTTTTCTTCTCTTGAAGAGTGATCACCGTCCCTTCATCATACATTACTACGACAATGAAGCTTTCAGCCGTCGCTAGACCTCTCAGCAAAAGTGTTTTTGGCACTAGCGCAAAGTCCTTCAGCACTTCATCCATCGCTAGCACCCGTCTACGACCGGGTATTGCGATAAGACCACCCATTCCCCCGACTGTTAAGAACATAGAAGTTAGTGACAATCACCCACTGTGGCAGTTTTTCAGTGAAAAGAAGTTTTTAAGATCTGCAGATGAGCTGAGTAAGGCTGGTAAGTTAAAAATATGAAATTCCCTATTTTTTTGTGGGAGAGTATGATTTGATTTTGAGCCATTCTAACAGTTGTATTTGACTAGGCCGCCCATGGACTATTCAGGAGCTGAGAAGAAAATCATTTGAAGATTTGCATACCATCTGGTACGTCTGCGTTAAGGAGAGAAATATTTTAGAAAGAGAGGGTAGAATCTATCAAATTTACCATGATTCCGACTCCAACCCATTCTCAAGACAGTCGGCTAAGGTCAGAGACACAATGTGGAGAATCAGACATGTTTTGGCTGAACGACAAACCGCCTGGGAAAACAGTTTAAGCGACTTTAAGGAGAACTATACTGATCTGATTGCGGATTTCGAAAACGGTTACTTGAATGCTGACGACTCTTTAGACGCTGAAATGGAAGCTAGATTGGAGAGATTCCTGAACGCTTTCTACGGCATCAAGCAGGCTGAGGATATTTCTCCCAGTGTTGTCGACACTAACTTTATTAACGGTGTGAAGGTTGCTGCTAAGCTAAAACTGGCCCGTTTCGAAGGCACCTTGGATCAAACATCGGCTGAGGCCTTTGGCGAGGGTCCCCGCGATGTAATTGAAGCGTACGAGCTGTACCTAGCTCCTCATAGCCCTGAGGGTATTCAATCCACTGCTTCTGCTCTGCTGAACAAGCGCAACGACTCTCCCAACTACTCCCCCATCCCCAAATACCTCGAGATTGAGGTTCTGTCCAACCACATCAAGGAGATGATTGGCGAGGAAAAGCCCGCTGAATTGTAAATATATTGAAATTTAATTGTGTATAGGTTTATTGAAAACAGAAAAAAAAAGAAATAAAACATTTGTAAATAGTTGAATCATGTAGATTGTTCTAGTTGTTTTATTAGAACTTGATGTTTTGAGTAACATCATTCTATGTTTACTAAATCGTGTGCTAATACTACCTTCTTTTTTCTTTCTCGTTCTAGCTAATACAGTGTTTCCAAAACACATGGTGTTTTAAAACTAGATAAGGATCCAGAAGTTTTCTAACCAGTGGTAAATTTGTCAGCTATATAAGAGATCTGTACAATGGATAATCCAATTAAAAAAACATAGGGTGACCTTCGAGAATACTGATTATCTAGTTAGATAGATCATTAGTCTATTAGATAATCTAAATATTACCTTTGAGTAGTTGATCATATTTCTGCTTAGCTGTTAGCTAAGTTCGCTAAGCCATTGCTAGATTACGAAACACCAGGTGAACTCCGTTAATACCACTCTGCCAATTAAAGAAAGCTTGATGGATTAGAGTACCCCAGTCCACTGGTATTTTCCATGGGTATCGTGTCTTGTTATACCTTAGGCGGGCTGTTTTAGTTTTAAACAGGTCATGGCGTTCGAGGAAAGTATTTCTAAATAATGTCCATCAACGAGCGAGGTCATTATTGCTAATGTGTTGTTGTTCTTGCTGTAAATCTATTTTGATTCTTGCTTACTATTCTATCAACTCAAGATGTTAATACTATTAAATGATGAACCTAACCATAGTAATGATATATACATATCTTCTTTTCATCACATCATTTTTAATTTTTAATTACATATTTATTTTTTGTTGTAATGGAAGTCTTGGTAGCTACCAACACCTTAGAAGTAAAATGTGTAAACTAGTATTTGAATATACGTTTAGTATGGTCCAGAATATTTAAGTATTCCATGGTTTAGACCCGCTTATAACTCACCCTAAATATATATGGTACATTACAAATGTTATAAAAATAAAAACAATAAACAAACTGGCCAAGGGCCTCGTAGTGTTGGTTTGAAATATTTTATTTATCTTTTTTTCTCTATTTATGCAGTTATATAGTATTTTATCAAGTTTTAACTAGACAGTTAATAGCAAAAAGCTAAACTGCTGCATTCATAGGATTTCGATACATTTACAGAGGATACACTACACTTGTATTATGTACATTATAAACCAACAGCAGTTTGTTTTTTAATCTAAGGATAGAAGTAGCAAATGAAACTGATACAGTACAATACGTTAATCATTTTTCAATAAATGTTTATTAAAAATAGTTGTCATTTGACGCCATCGAGAACCGAGCTCCCTTTACAGGCTAAGAATGCCGAATAGTCAGTTTCACTGAAACTAGCGCTAAAAATCACTTTTTTTCTTGTCATTTTGAAACTTCCGTATGTTACTTAACTTTCATATACTATGATAATATACAAAACCACCCAGCGTTGAGCTGAACTTTCATGATATTAACTTATTCAACAAAACCAGTTATTTACTGTTTAGAGTCAATATTGTCATTATTTAGCAAACACTAGCCCAGCCATCACATAATTTAGAGTAGAGTTTTTCTCTAGAATACTAATTACAAAGCCTTAATTTTCACCCCATAAAGCTTCTAACCAGCCAAGATCAAATGATACTATGTATAGTTTTACTAAGGCTATATATATAGACTTCTGTATAAAGCGCCATGGAACTAAAACCCTTTTTGTTGATAGGAAATGTATCAAAAGTTTATAAATTGTATATTTAACATCATTTAGTTAACCAACCTTTTGAGAATTTTGCCGCCAGCAATAACTCTAGTTAAATGAGTTATTACCCATAAATTTAGAATTTCAAAAATTGACTATAGAAGCTACTTGTAAATGTTTAAACAAATCATATTAATATGTATCATGTTGAAAAGAACAACATCACAAGTTTATTATTAAGAAAACCTTGGAATATAATGCTCAAACTAGATATAGAAAGCTTCAAATTATCATGCTTCAATATTTTTTGACATTTGAGTTTTGACCTAACCAGCCAGGGTAAATTGTAAATATTAAAACAACAAAATATTGTAGCTTTAAATAATGGATAAATCTCTTTATCTTTTGCAGCTCATAGCAACGTTTTTAGATACAATGAATTACAAATCTCTTATTTGAAACTTAAATGTTTAGCATTAGATTAGCCTGGAACTTTGAAGTTTTTTGCATAACTTTTTCCGCGCCTCAAATTTTCATGAACATGATAGTGTTTTAATTTTGCCTTGCCGGGTAGACAACGTTAACCACGCGACAGACAAAGAAATAAAATTTACTCAAATCGATATAAGGATGTTTGTTCTATACTAGTATAAAAAAACTTCTAATGTTTTCAATTAAAGTTAATCGTTATTAACCCTGAATATTAAACGACTCTGTCCGTGATGTTAGTGCTTGTGGTTTAATAACTGCTAAAACTAACCAAAAAAAGTAGTATAAAGAGTTATAGCTCAAGAGACAGACAATAACAACAAACTGGTTTAAACAAGAAAATATCGCGTAGTTTTCATGAATTTAGCTACTACTACTCAGCATCTGGAAAGTTTCCATTCTAGATATTGATTGAAATTAGAAGTAACAAAAGACCATTTATTTACTTCAAAAAAAAAAAAAATTCAATACAATATTTTCTGATTGAAACTTGGAGTGATTACGCTGATTTGAGCTTCATTTTTAAACCCTTGAGCCTGTGATTGAAAATCATTATAGTGTATTTTCTTGTGAAAAACAGAATAAATACCTGGGTGAGTGATATAACTTGAAAAGGGAGCTTGTGCGCAAGGCCTTAGTGTAAGGGTTCAAGTATTTAATCCTTGAAAACAGGCTATTTTAGACATAGCTAATTTAATTGAAGAGTGGATTAGAACTTTATTGTTTCAAAACCTTTAAAACCAATCAAACAGTTGTCATGGTGTGTCTTTTTAATTTTATTTATGCTAAAGCCTGTATCTTGGAAATGCTGATTCTATAACGTAAAATACAACGTTCACCTTTTCAATCTTAATAAAATTCTAAAATCTCAATTTCTTTATAGTAGCTAGATGTTGAAAAGTTTGTTAATCATGTTTAGATGTAGGAAAAGCACAACTTCCATTTAAACTTACAAGTATAAAAAATTGAATCTTCTAGAAAGCAGAGCTAAAATCCAGAGTCCTTATATATTTACTATCATAAATTCAAATAGGCATTTCTATGATTAGTTAAATATAGCTGATTAGCTTGATAGAATGAATTTAACTTGGAGGTTATCCTATATAAGTTAAAAACCGATACAGTCTTTCCTCGTGATATGGCATTTAAACCGTGGAATGTCAATCTAATATTTCTTAATGCTAGGAGCGTTATGATATATTACCATTTAAGAGATGAAACAGTTGCAAAGAAATTTTGAGACGGAGTGCGCTAATAATCTTAGACAACATTGTGAGATTAAAAGATAAGCTACCAGATCAAACCTATAGTTATCCCTTGAAGCAGTTGGATAGTCTTGGCTCATAGTAAACAGTTAACTTGAAACTGGGATAATAAATACTGATCTTGAAAATGGAAGCAAAATTATCATGGTTAAACTGTCAAAAAAGTTATATTTTTGGCCCGCGAGAAATCGAACAAATTGAAGCCCAAGAGATTTACTGAAAAAGAAGTTGACAAGTAGACGTCGATAGAGTCATTAAGTGAATTAACTCTAAATATCAACTAATAATTTCATACTGAATAACAAGGTTTAAGTCAAGCTAGTAATAATCTATATAATATTTGCTTGTAGAGTCATTCAAGATGATAACTATTTCTCTCATGTCTCTTGATGAAACCAGCCTAAGGTAATTGATATTAGACCGACGCGCAAACTTGTTATCCATAGTATAAGATTATAGGCCACTGCTTAAGTTAAGACTTTGAATATTGGTACGGGCTGCTGATTGCTGCACAAAATTTCTAAATTCTGAGCTAGAATCATGCCAAACGCTGCGGGTAGCCGGTCTTTATAGATCAAAACTATGTGGCAAAATCAGAAAATTTAAAAACTCAATCCTGCAATCAAGAATCTTGGTGCATTTACTTTACATTTTTTTTACGCTGGTGAGAGTTGCGCAGTGACAGAATATAATATTTGGTTGAAATCTTTTTGGCCTTTACAAGAGAGTTTAAAGTCTTGATCAAAATTTCCACAGTAATATAGTTTTTTTACACTATTGAGCTATTCAATGATTCATATAATATCTCAGAGACCATGAAAGGGCTTGAGAGTCAATATAATCATTAGCAGCGTAGAAGCATGGTGGTATGCTTGGACATCAAGGCTTCAAATCAACAGATCTATTCTAGCTAGTCGTATTGAGTTTTATTGCGGCAACAAGAATTCTTGTCAATGTTAGGTTTAAAGTACATTTTAAGTAAATAATACGCAAAGACAATGACAAGATAATAATTTTGCTATTGTCCACATTAGTACAAGAGGTTGTACCATCCTGTTCAGTTTCATAAAAGCCAAAAGCATATCTTAATCACTCAGAATTGAACTATGCTGAAACAAACGTAGTAAACTTAAAAGTGTTAGTTAGCATTATGATTTTTTTGTATGTTTAGATGCAGCTAATTAACATAAGATTCTCACGGGATATCTTTTAGCTTGCCCTGCCTTCTCAATTTTCAGTTATCCAAGTATAATACGTCCGCTTTAATCTTTCTGCTAAACAGTTTTAAGAAAAATGGTAGCCAAAGTAAGAACCAAATCGAGTCTAAATCTGAACACACTTGCTCAAGATGCAAAACAGTTGAACTCAAACCTCTTCACTTGAAGTCTAGCTTATGTATGCCCAGTATATAAACCAGTAGTTTTTCAAAATAATGCTATGAGCCTTTAGTATTATAGAAATTGCAGTCCGTCAACTTGATACTAATTATTTTAAAATGAGAAGAGTATTAGCTAAATAATACAAGCCAAATTTAACTGACCTCTCTGATAAAAAAAAAGACATCTTGTCTCCTCTGAGATCGTTATGCAATCACCGGCAAAGGGTAAATACTTCCCTATAACTGCTTAGATAATGGGTTTTAAATCCCATATAAACGCTATTAATATCAGATGAACCTATGCTAGAGGTTCAAGATACCATTTGTATAATTATCTTTTAAATTTTAATGAAAACTTCACATACCTGATTATGAATGATTTTAAATAGTCTTAAGTGAATTAATTTCATAAAACAAGTGTGAAATCAGAACAAAATACACGCGTTGTTGTGTGTATACAGTAAGCGACTCAATATTATGTATTATACCTTGAGACCAATTACTTAGCCAACTACAACTTGTTCAAATTATACACAATTTCAACACAATCAAGGCTGATATTCAGTAGGGTTATGGAAACATATTCTGACAACACGAATTTCTTCAATAATAGAAACTAATAAAATACTATATGCTCTTTTGAAATATTGTCTATTACAATATTATTTTTCAAAATCCCTTGAGTGAGACCTTCCAAAAATCTTTTTGTTAGCTTGGGAATCTGGGGCACATAATTATACATCAATTTTACTTGGGTGCTTCAGCAGAAATTCTTTATGCATGGCTTTGAAGCCACCTACTTGTTAGCTCATAAAATATTTACTAGACATTCCACTTGAATACCAAAATGTGAATCTGACTTGAGTGTGAAAAACCTATTTAATAACAATAAATTCTTTGTTAAAAAAGCTTATTTTCCACTACAGTGTTAACTGTTGACACCTTCGCATAAATACATAGTGATTCGGCTGGTCATTTTCCCTATACTTACTGTTTTGGCAAGACAATCCCCAGCTGCCTCAGATTGCATATTGTAGTTGACCTTAGTGTCCTCGGGAACTATATAAGTTTTGGCTAGCTTTAACCTTGCTATAAGTTGTATTTTTAACCGCGACTTGACCAGTATTTTATGATAGAAAGACACACATCGTGCCTTAGCATAAAAGTTAGAGCTCATGCTGTTCAAATTGCAAAGACAAGCTACTTATTGTCTAAACTAGTTTGACATTGCGCTTGAGGTTTAACGTCATAATTGAACTCAGCCATTAATCCACAGCAACCTTGAAAAAAGTGAATTTAAGCGTAGTTTCTAGCTAATCGCTGGTATACGGATTGTTTAAAATATAGCTTTTAATCTCTACAACTGTAAGCTTATTATATCTTTTGCCAGAAAAATGCAATTTTTTTTTCAAAAGTCAAAACATTATTGTTAGAAGTCGTTGGCCTGTTCAACTTCTCATGTTGTATCTGTCAAGAAACAAGATAAATTATTGCAGAGGCAGTCTAACTAATTACTCAGTAAACAGTCTAAAATAAAAAGCCAATCTACGTAATCGATGTCTCATTTTGTTAGTTCTAATCCGAAGCTAGTAAAACACTAACATCTTGTAAGTTCAAACCTTCAAGCCTATCCTCTGGGTTACGGTTTATCTACGGGGAACACGGATTAGTCCACTTAATCGCCTAATTAACCGATTAATAAGTGGCTATTAGGTTAAGACAAAATAACTCCTTCACATTGTGTCGATAAAACTAAAATGGTAAAGTTGGATCTACTATAAATTCAACTCCAAAAAAAAAAGAATACAGAGGTTAGACTGAATCTGTCGGCAACTAACCTGAATCAGAATTATCTAAGGTATTCTAAAATCATATAAAATACGCCTACATCAAAAAGTTGAATTGTTAGTAGCTGATCTCAACTGAATCCGTAATTTCAAATAAAGGTGGCAAACTTTCAAGAAATCCAATCTATATTTTCGTTTTAAGGCTGAGACTATGTGTGATATTCTCTACTGTACAAAATTTTGAACGGTGGATAATGAAAAGTATACCAAGCTAAAATTCTGAATTGTATGAGAAATACCAAAAATTGGAAGTCAGTTCATATCAAAATTAATAGCTAATAACCTGAACTAAGCATGACTGTTTCTTTTGTTAGAAATTTTCTCTTATTAAATATTTGAACCATCGAGGCTTTGTGAAACTCCTACACATTAGGATGGTCACTAGTAAATATTTTGTGTCCAGAAAATGCAAAGGTGCTGATATAAAAGTATTTTGTGGTACTATACGTTTCTATTTCTAGTGTATTAATCGGATTATACGAAATACATTTTGATGGTGTTGAGGTCTTAAAGTATGTGCCATACTATTGGAAACCAAGTTTTGTTACCGTATATGCTTTTCTCATGTAACCCTTAGTGGAATTTTTAAACACAAAAGCTATTCCTAATTGCCTACAAAACACGTTGAACTCAAAAAGCTAACACAGTTATACCTGGGACTTAACCAAAGATCTAAATGTGTTGTAACAGAGAATAGTAGTGTTCTTTTCGTGTTATAAAGCACTAAAATAAGTTAGTATGCACTCCATTTAGAGAAAAGCCATGTATTTACTGCGCGCCTGTATCTATGCCCATAGATGCAGAAACTTTGAAACTTCGAAATTAGTACCTAAGCCATGATGGGTTCTTAAGAAGGGAATCATTTAATCTGAGGCGTATTATAACAATTGTCGTGCAGTTTATACTGTCTTTTGTTCCTACAAATGCAAAATCAGTATGAACTTTCCCAGATTACTTATTGTTGAGCAAATGGTTTTAGTGTGTTGACTTCACTTGGAATTCTAAATTTTTGGTATTAACATGATATTTTTTTCATAAAACTTGGCGGGAATCCAGCCTCTGATCGAAACCTTCCAAATGGACTAGTGAAGACTGTCTCAAAGTATGGCCTTAAACAACATTACCGTCAAGCAAAGAAAGCTAATACCATTTGCTAATCATGCACTGCCTTTTCTCAATAACCTAAATACAAAAACTTATTACCTGAATATAAGATTTGCTCTACACATTACAAGTAATGAGTGCTTGGACAGTTTTGGATGGCTAGGACCCAGAAATGGGCAGATCTAATGTTGGCTGCTGCCCAAAAAAGAATGCAAATACGCCCAGACAAACCTTTTTGAGGTGCATACAAAAGTGTATTGAGATGGACTAAACCTTCAGCAGAAGTCAAATGCCTTGTTAGAAAAAAATATTAATGCTCTACATATGTGACTGATATGCCTTTCCAGAGAGAAAACCTCTGTTTTCCTTTATTCAATTAATCATTCAATCATTTATTGTACGCATGTTTATCCTCGAGCGAGCAAGTCCAACACCATTCTCAAGAGGCATTCCAGGATTATACTTCAACCCAGAAACTATAATCATATTAACTCCCAAATCACGCTTTGGGTTTTCACATACCCAATTAATTGAGCAATGCCCTAATAATGAAAAAAAAAAATCCAAAAAAAGCATACATCTACCTGATGGTAGTCCGAAGGGCGGCATCATATCTCTAAAAATGAACCGTAATCCCAATTGTCGTGGAATAATATCAACATAGCTAGATCTACGATTCCCAAATTTGTGCTATGGTATTTCATGATCTGAATTGAGAAATTCAAGGTCATGTATTTTCTATTGTGTGAAGTTCATGGTCCCCTTATCATATTCCAGAGCTGCTAATATAGATATAAATAAAAGATATTTCTGGTTTTAGCATCTTAGTTACTTTGAAAACACAATCAAAGTTTTGACATTTCAGATATTTACCCAGATTTGATTAGGAATCAGACAATTCAGTTACGTGTTTACCTATTTCCGTTTGTAGTTTTCTTTTTTTTTTTTCTTTTTTTTGTTAATTTTTTTTTTTTTTTTTTTTTTTTTTTTTTTTTTTTTTTTTTTTTTTTTTTTTTTTTTTTTTTTTTTTTTTTTTTTTTTTTTTTTTTTT
>Ga0160505_100900_pt1 | contig 15124 bp, 2 predicted proteins | sample DIDeMG_FD_108225 | JGI IMG/M metagenome (GOLD analysis project Ga0160505, IMG submission 108225) | Enriched chicken feces microbial communities from UW Madison campus, WI, USA - DID2874_E49_Stillage MG | ecosystem: Host-associated > Birds > Digestive system > Large intestine > Fecal ... | reverse complement strand
TTTATTCATTTTATTCATTTTATTCATTTTATTCATTTTATTCATTTTATTCATTTTATTCATTTTATTCATTTTATTCATTTTATTCATTTTATTCATTTTATTCATTTTATTCATTTTATTTATTTTATTTGTTTTATTTATCTTAGTCATTTTAGTCATTTTAGTTATTTTAGTCATTTTATTTGTTTTATTTATCTCAGTCATTTTAGTCATTTTAGTCATTTTAGTCATTTTAGTCATTTTAGTCATTTTAGTCATTTTATTTATCTTAGTTATTTTACTCATCTTAGTCACCTTAATTATTATAATTATTTTACCCATTTTACTCATTTTAGTTGTTTTAGCTACTTTTGTTATTTTAGTTATCTTACCTGTTTTACATGCTTTAATCGTTTTAGTTGTTTTACGTATTTAATCTATATTAATCACCTTGGTTATTTTAGTCATTTCAGACATTTTATGACTCCCAATACATGCACGGGCTTTATTACCACGGACTTGATTAGTATTTGGTTATTTACGCAAATTCTTATGGGTTTTATGATTATTTATGTATTCACAGTTTGGCTGAAAAACAGTGTTGTAGCCACAACTTTAGGCTTTGGCACAAAACACTTTTAGATTCATCAATTAATTGACTATGACAAGATGTAGATGCTACCTACTGTTCAATAATAAATAAATAGATAAATAGAAAGTCTGTTTATTGTTCTTACATCAAAGTGTTTGTCCCTATGAGACTGACAAGGTAGCAGTGTCAGCGTGCACTATAAGTTCATACGTTCGATGACGCTGAATTCTTCATGAATATCTCATGTGTTAAGGGAAACCTGAGATACATAACACACAATACTGCTCAATAATACTGGCAATGGGTGCTCTAACACTTTTTAACCAAAAGAAATGGATTCTCATGAGATGACAAATATCAACCGAGTCCGTGAGAATTAAGCCCATGTGTGTATTGGGAGCCACATTTTACCCATTTTAGTCATTCTACTTATTTTGATATCATTTGACACTGCACAGCAGAGACATTGTTTTTTTACCACCTTTTCTTTCTTTTTGTTGTTGTTGCTTGTTTGTTTTTTGATATGACACGATCAATAACAGCACTTATTTTTAAACCATTAGTGATCTAAAGCACTCATCGTTGTAAAAAAAAGACCTAGCGAGGTTTTGTCAAGACAAGTAATTCAGGTGTTGAGATTTAGTGAATAAATCTGACATTGTTGGTAAGATGTAAAAAAGAAAGTAGAAAATATAAATCAAAATAAAAACATATACCCTATAGAATAAAATAAGAGAAATTATACAAACATGAAAATAATAATGGTTATATATTACATAGATTTACTAGAAGGCAAATTATTGGATGTAAGGACAATAAACTGATTATCTATCTACTAAAAGGTAAGTAATAATCAAATCCTCAAAATATATAATATATGGACACAGGTAAAAACCACTAATATTACTTCACTACCTGACGGGAGCTGTATGGAGGAAAATGCTCTAATCTACTGAAATCTTTCATGAGTAACATACCTCGTCATATTTTTAGTAAGATATTTCAGCTTGGTACAGGTCATGGCGGTCTAAGAATGTGTTTCCAAACGGGAGTATCAATGAGCGAAATCATTACTGCGAGCGTGGCAGGCTGGAGGCAATTGAGCACGTTCTCACTAAATGTTATCTGCGTCCGGTAGAACGAGACTTCTTGAGGAAATGTTCCACAGCACTTGATTTTAGGATTCTTTTTGATATCAAGAAGGACCTTGGAGCGTTGGCAAAGTTTTTAGATTCGTTGCCGCAACTACTTTTTTGATAGTTTACTTTATTAGAGCAGCTTGTTAAGGTTTTACTGAGTGTCAATCTCCAGTATCGATCTACTGGGTTATTTATCACAGATATTTCTCAACACCTGGAATTAATTATGAAGAATTCGTTGCAATCGAATGCTTGAACTCATGACACACGCTAACAACGCTATCTTGTAAGTCTTATAGAGACAAATGTTTTGAAATTCAGGTCTTCTTTGTATGTTATTTTGTTTTATAATTATATTTATAACTATTTGATCCAAGGACATTAAACTAATCACATATCTATAATTTAAGGACAGTGAACGGATTATCTATCTAAAATATATGTCCATATAAAGATATCAGAATTGAATTTTTTTTCTTATTATATTATCTTGTTATTTTGTTTATATTTAATGATCATATTATTTTTGACATAACCAACCTGTTTATTGTCCTTAAATTATAGATATGTGATTATTTTAATGTCCTTGGATCGAATAGTTATAAATATAATTATAAAACAAAACAACATACAGAAGACATAAAATTTCAAAAACATTTGGCTCTATGAGATTGGCAAGGTAGCGATGTCAGCTCGCACACTAAGTTCAGATGTTCGATAGTGCCGAATTATCCATGAATACTCACATGTGTTATGGGAATTGTTTATTGTTAATACTGAGAATTTATTTAACAATAAGTAAGTTAATATCACCAAAATTAACCACGTTCATTCATAAATTTCAGGATTCCGAAGACATACATCGCTAATCGGCATCTTCCTGTGTCTATCTGTCTCATAAAATCTCCTCTACCTAATACAATCTTTAATAGAAAAATGCTAATGATAAACGTTTAGTCTTGCTGAGCTGTATATATATAATCTGCTTTTATTCTTGCCTACTTATCTTTATACTGATTATTTTGAATTATACAGTCACCTACTTCGGGTCTATCCCCCACATAAATGCGAAGGCCGAGTTGTTTTCTAGATACAATAATGTGATATGGATGACAGAGGATTGCAGATGTTGACATGGTTAAACTGCATCCACTGCACACACTACCATTAACATGTCTTTTTTGTCTACTCAACCAAAAAACTATCAAGAGTAGTTTTTCTTTGCCTCTCATTGATTATTTAATTAACTCTCTTGGTAGTGTCAATTTGTTCAGTAAGCTCGACCTCACATCAGGTCACCATCAAATACGTATTGATCCGCCGGACGAGTAGGTGGTCGATATTTTTGGGCGACCAGCACCATCTATTGGTTAGGCTTCGGTCAAGTCCCGCATCTAATTGATACAACTGTGCATTTCCCTTAGCATTCACTGCTCACCAACTGCTGACGTTGAATCAGCCATAGTAAATCGGCCTTCATGCTAGAGCTTATTGTCATGAGTAGATAATCACTACAAGTGATAATCATAATGATAATATTTTTGTTAAGCACACTCACATATATAAAAATAGTTTACACATACAGAAGAACAAAAATCACAAGCATAAAAACGGGACTTTAACTTAGATCTTGACAGTAAATCACTGTCCTGCACCGCTCTTATTAATAGGAACCCTTGCTGGCGATTCGACATTAGGCATGCTAAAAAACTGCTTATTGACTGCATCGAAATATGAAAGAGGGTTGGAGAAATACTAGATGTAGATGTCAAATAGGGCTTTAGCGATGTGGATCCTGTGTTATCATTACTACGGAAAAGTGTCTTTTTCCTTTTCCATGACTCGGTTTTGAGAACTTCAAATTCTGTGGTTGAGCTTGAATACTCAAGTAAATATCTAGAGAGCGAGGGGTTAATATTTACAATAGTATATTGAAAGGTTCCCTGACTGTGTGTAGTAATAGATGAGAGCATGCCATTTACTACATCATCATTAGTAACATTGAATTCTAACTGCGCAGTTTTGGTGGCTTGAGTGTTGACGGGTAACATAGGAATCGTAGGCAGCTCTAACTCAAGTTTATCAATGTCTAGTTTGGGTCTAGCTAGAGACAAAGAAGACTGGGCAACAGAATCAGGAGCATTAGGTCTCAACTACCAACTGCCAATATTTTCTGGCTTGAGTGTCGATGTTTTATCTAGGAATTGTAGACTACTCTGACTCAAGTTCATTGTCACCTAGTTGAAATCTAGCTATAAATGAGGATGCTTGAGCAACAGAATCAGGACCATCGGATGTCAAATATGAGTTTTTGTTGGTCTGAGTTTTGGGTTCTGATGCAGGAGTTGTAAAAAGTTCATCGGTGTGTCGTTCGGGTCTAGCCTGAAACTAACGTGATTCAACGACAACGGCCTCAGGTGTAATTTTTCTACCTCTCCTGACATATGATGTCACTGGCGCAGTTCCTCTTCATTGATTTTAATTGGAATTAGATAAAATCATGCCATTGGTAGCAACAGCCTCAGGAGTATCAGATGCCAACTGCAAATTTTCCCTAACTTAATTGTCAAGGGCTAAAGTAAGAGTCACAGACTTCTCTGGTTTAGATGCTCTGTTTAAATTTGAAGACGCAGACAAAACTTCTAGAGTGTGAGGACCTATTCCTTGCAATGGTCTCTTTGGAAGTTCTCTAGTCGTGTGCTGTAGTATGTTAACGCTTGGCTTGTTGACACATTGTTCCAGATGGCCAAGAAAATTGCACATCAGGTTTCTTAGCTGGGTGGCTTTTCTGGCAAGGGATATGTGAGTCGACACCAGCAGCCCCAGCCTTGGTGCCAGCAACAAACCCTGGTACTCTGGGTTTTTTCAGAGGCTGCGACTATCTTGTCGAAGAAACTCTAGGATTCATTAATGATAAAATGTTGACGTTAGTTTTAGAATTGAGTGACCTTGACCTGTTTAAATACTGCAAAAAGAAATCACATAGTTAGTATAAAATGATATTGCAAACACGCTAATGAGCTTAGATGTTTATATCGGGAAGTAACTGGATGATAATTCTTTCTTAAATCTCTTTTGAATAAATTTTGTTTCAAAAAAAAATTAGAAAGTAGTAAGAAACTTTTTTTACCATCGTTTTTCAGCTGTTTATATTTTTATTTATTTTCAATCACCAAGAGTTTGATATCACAAATGAAATGAAACACAGTATTTGTGATGCCAAATCCGGTCCCAACAAGACAATAATAAAACGGCAGTAAAAAGAGCTGCTACTTATTGAAAACTATCAAGTACAAAGACGAACAAAATAGAAAACAGAAAGTAGAATTAATAAAACAGAAACGTAGTTGGAGCTTAAAATGTTATCAGATGTCCCCCTTACAACAGCATGATACAACCTCAATTTGCAATAGCAGCTTTCTCGTATAGATTAACCCTCAACCTTTTCTGCAAAAATAGAAATCTACTATTATTGACTAAATGGTTACACCCGATCTGGTGGACTTCCTTGCCATGCTTCCCGACAAGTTCTAGTATATTAAGATTTACGCGCCCCGAAAATTCAGCGTTTATAAGTCTCCCGGTCAAGATCCTTGAAATAATATTGTGGAACCTCATCACTGACATTGGTCACTATAACTCCAATCACTTGATTATGTATTTTTAGACAATACCCACATGTTACACCACTATTAAATCTTTCTCATCAGCATTAACCCACACATGTTTGTGAATATGCGTAAAAAATTTCCGTGAACCAGCTCTTTATTCTGTTTGCTTATATTGGTTATGAATCTTTTTTTATTCTTGCTTATTTACCTAAATTTATTAAGCAATATGAATTATATAATCACTTACTTCTTTCTTATTCCCAGTACCGATCGTCGTACCAGAGCAAGATCCAAGTTGTTCAACACCTCCCTCGCATCGCCTTGTGTCAAGCTTTATACTGTTCTACCTGTGTCGGTTGTGGGAGAATATTTTGCTCAATGGCCTCTCTCCCACATCAAACAAGCAGAGAAGCTTTATAGACACTATTCTCTTAAAGAGCTTAGAAATGTCAATTCAGAGAACCCGGTTATAAAGTTAATCAAAAGGCAACAATCGGTGGCTGAAAAAGTCCATTAGGATTAGTTTTTCATTAGACTCGTCAGATGGAGTGGACCACTGAGGAAACTTTCTGGAGAGCAAACTGTAATAAATGCCAAATCCAAGAAAGCTCAAAAAGCGGGAAACGTTCTGAGCGGTCTTAGGTTGAAGTGCGACTGATTTAAATATCAATCTATAAAGCCAACATCAATGCCGTATTTTACATGAAGTACACCAAAACTGGGCTATATGGGAGCTTGGGATACATCAGCCCTCTCTAAAATGTCAGTTAGAAAGTTAACTACTATACACAGTAAAATGGAACAGTTGAGAAATGAGCATAATATCTTAGAATCCTACTGTCCGAGAGCGAGAATTTCAGAAAAAGGCCACATCTACAGGTGTGTTCAATGTGAAACAGTCAATGTTATCTAAAAGGACTGCACATCTGGCTAGTCTAGGCATGAATACCTGAGAGAGATCTCCTTGGAATTTCCCTTCAGTATACTCCTTTACAACAAGAAGGACATTGGAGTGGGAGTTAGTTTTTTCGACTCAATATTGCACTTGTTTGATGGATGATCAGCTTAAAAACACAGCTTAAAAATGTTTTATTAACTTGACCTCCCGTTGGAACAAGCATACTGTAGCGTTTATCTTGATGAATTTTGTGGAGAATTCGGTGCCATTGCATGTCAAAACTTAAATCCTTATTGAGAGCACCGTTTAGTCAGTATCGTTAAAAAATTTGTTTTAGAATTAAATGGTTTTCTCTTATCCTCTTTATTTTTATTTAGTATAGAACTTCTACTAAGGTATAGAACTGATGCATTATTATTGTTTATACTTGAGTATTCTATTGCGATTTTGTATAACTGACACACATATAAACAGTAAGAATAAATGCAAAAGCTCTGGACTTTAACTAAACGAAAAACGGGTAGCATTCACTCCCATTGTTGATCGAGACAATTTTGCGGAGTTGACTTCTTGTCTGGGATGAGAGATGTATGGTTCGATATCTTAATCATATAAAGTATGAGGCCTAGAATCTTTCAAGAAACATTTCGATTGCGACTTATGCTGAAATCAACCTTTATAAGCTATTTACTTTAACTAGACAAATTGGAGTCATAAGTGACAACATGTATTGAACCAAATAGCGAAGTGACTACAGTATGGTCATACAACTGAAAAGAAAAGGCTTGCCCAGTGATTCGAAGCCTGAAGAGGATCATGCAGAATTCCCCAATAATTAAGTCACGAAAGTGCTATAAAAAGTGTTTGAAGGTAGAAAATACCTCTTCTCTACTAAATAGAAATGGTATTGTAGAAAATGTAGAAAATATTTCAATCTGTTAAGGGCCTTCAGGAGGATTGCACTTTGACATATATTGAGCAAATTGTTTTCAGTTGCGAGAGATTATGACGCCTTCAGCAAAGATTTTAAGTTGATGTTCTTATCTAACAAAGTTAAGTGTGAATGTATCTAGGGGATACCAGTTGATTATACTGTAAAATAATGTAATCTGCATTCTATAGAGCTCAACTGCTCAATCTTTTCTATCACAGAGCTCTCCAAAGTCTTTTAAAAATAGAACATGAGCTGTTAGTAATCAAGTTATTGGACTTATTCTCATTTATTCTTTGCTTATATTTTGTTTGATGTTACAATTTTTTGAGGGTTCACTTTTTAAATTTCTAGTGTGAAGTTTCCATCCAGGATGCTCTTCAGTTAATAAACTGGTTTATGGAAAACGGCTTTTTTTACTTAAAATCTGTCGTGTCTTTCAGGTGTTAGTGAAAAAATTTATATCTATTAGTAGTATATTTAAGTATTTATAAGTAGAGAATTAGATGGGAGGTATAATGGATCGTTTTAAAATGAAATCATTTATTGATTGAAAAGTTAAAAATAAAAACTTATTAAGACAACTTTTGAATAATATATGTAATGTTATTAGCTATTTGAAAATTTGTGTGTAGGTGGCCCTAATTCCTTTCACATTTCATGAGAAAATCTTCTTCTATTTCTTCTATTTATAATTTTAATGAGAGCGTTAATATTTGAAATAAAAAGATTGAAATAACAGTTATCAAGAAGGTGGATGTTAGAAAGAAGTAATGTCTGGATTTGTTGACATTCTAATCGTGAAAAAAAAACAATAGAGTAATTCTTGGCCATTAGAGCTAGTCAAATGGGGTATTACTTGTTTGAACAAATTTCACGACTAACAGATACGGAATATATATTTGAGTCAAAGGGGACTGCAATATACTTCTATGAGGGTTTATCAGTTGAGCTCAAAAAAAGTGAGCATGTATAAACAGTATGAAATGAATTATTAAACCAACATTATTCTTAAACAAAAGATTTAAAAGAAATGAATTCAAAATAAAATATAATTAAAAATAATGGAACTTGGACTCATCTGACAAATTCCGTTACAGAAGAGTTATTTTTATTAATTTCTATCCTGACGCTTCCATATATTCTTAAAATTTTAATTTTGCCATAAACTAGACGGTAATTTCCCTGATTTTCAAGGATTTTTAACAGTTCTTTTGACTCAAGGTAAAAAAAATGGTTGCATGTTTAATTTTCAAAATCTAGCATTCCAATATTAGTAAATTATTTAACTTATTCTCTAGGTATAGAGACAGGGATAGACTTCATATACTCGTAACTTATTATGAAAATACCAATCTCTTTGATCATATTTAGAATTAATATCAAGTAATTTTTGTATAGAGCGGTCCATGTAACAAACAAAGAGAGTAATTGCTTGCAACATTAAAGACTGAAAGACTCACAAGCCTAAATTTTGGGCTATTACTAGGCAACATCTATACCAAGCTAATCTTGAGTTGTCATCATTTCTTGTTGTTTAAATTGGAACTTAATGTAATAGCTAAGTAGTTTCAAACTATTTGGTTCCTAAACTTGTGACTATTAATATGAACTTAACTAGAAAGACTTTTTTAAGTGTATGGCAGTAGATAATCTTTGAAAACTATTAGTGGTATGACACACCAATAGCGTATAAGCATGGAAAAAAATTAAAAAAAAAAAATTAAAAAAAAGTTACACCTTTGCGTACAGGCAGTTAAAGACTCCCCTGCTTGCAATATCACGTAAATTTGAAATTTTGATTTGCTATAATGTGGCCCATATAGTGGAGCATATATAGCAGCAGTTGTTTGTTACTGGCATAAATTGTATTACCATTAGTTGGCCTCACACTGATTTAAGGTTAGTCTGCTTGGCAGGTTATACAATTTTAGAGTTAGAAGCTAGGAGCTAGGGATAGGAAAAAAATTTCAGGCCGTTGCACAACATTAGACTTTCAGCTATGCCTTAATGGTTATGATATCATTCTAGTATCTAGGTATAACTGTCCAGCTGAGTGCCTGTAAGAAATATATATATCCAGCTTCCAGCTTCTAAAAGCGGTAATTTATATCCGGTAATTTATTCTATTTATGCGGAGCAATCGTACTTCTCGTTATTAGTGATTCCGGCACTGTTGCATAAAGAAAACTGGTGCTAAATACTAACAGTCACAACATGCAAGTTTGTTGGTTTGAAGTTCCCAAAGATCATATATATAAGAATAGAAGCAATCTACCTTTCATCAATCAAAGAATCCATCTTTACTTATATTCACGGGTACTGAGTTTGGCAACAAGTTAGCTGAACAACATACACGTTTCAATGGAGAGCATAGACGTGAACCTATAATCTAATATTTATTCTAATAAGTATGAATATATGTTGAAGCTAAAAATTTGACACGTTTAACGGTTTAATTAAGTCAAAATGCTCTTAATCTATTGTTCACATAGGTGATGGACTACTTCGGTGTTTCCTACTTCTGTTATCATTTGAGAATCAAAACGTTTCTTTACTAAAGAGTCAGCACATGCTTTAAACAAGCATTCTAATTGACCAAATTTTGGTTGTATATGTAGTACCTCTAAACAGCTTTATGTGCAAAATTTTTAGGCGGCTGAACTTTATAGGTTTAGCACTACAGCTTAAACTCTAGCTCAGAGGCTGTCAATAAAAACCGCATTTGATTCAAATGAATTCAAAACCTCAACATCTACAGTGTATAAAGGTATTAAAGAAGTACATAGTAGACTAGTCATTTATGCAAACTGTAATTATTACCTTTGCTATTTCGCTTGCTACCTCCGACTAGGTTTTTGTGACTGTTAAATTTTATTGCATCGATACTTTTATTTGCTTTTGTTCATATAATGTATTTTTTTTTTGTCTTGAACCTTTGTGAAGATTTATTCATTTATTCATTTATTCTGGCTGAAACCTTGTAGTATTTCTGCAGGGTTACTGAAAACATGATTTTGCGTACCCAAGCTAGCAGCCTTGCTATAGATAGATAATCAGTTTATTGTCTTTACATCAAATAGTTACAAAATTATAAAACAAAATGGCATACAAAGAAGACATGAATTTCAGCCTTGTCGTACAAAAAAGCCGAAAATTTTGAATTAATAATCAAGCTGCCCGTAATTGAATATTTAGAAACTCGGGACTTTAGGATAGTTTAGGAAATTTAACAAATCTGCAAAAGATTAGAAAGAGTGTCGGTCCCCTCAGACTATTTTCAATTCAAACAACTGGAAACCTGATATGCTACAGACTACTACTGCTTCTGCATGCCATTCGCTATACTAACAATAAACTAGGCCTGATTAAATGACAAATGATTTACAATGTTTGTCAGAAATGTCACATGTATGTGGCTTTATATGCTTAATCAAATTTTCCAGCAAGCTTTAATCTCCTTAAACTATTCAAAGTAGTCGTAAACCGTCAACCAATAGCTGTCAAAAAAAAATAAGATAACCGTTTTGCTAAAATAGGATCTTTTATTTAACTATTAGACCTCTCCGGAGCTATCCTCCAGTTGTAGGCATGTAACTAAATTGGAGTTCTAGTTTCTGCTTGGTCAGGGCAGATAGAGTCTGTTTTCAATATAGGAAGCCTCAGGCCAACGCGGATGACGGCATTTAAGAAGACCTTCGTCTATGGCGCCTCACTAAATCTGGTAATTCGTCAGTATTAATCCGGACAGTTGGAATATTTTCTGGGCCATTCAAGCTTTGTTTGATAACCCTAAGCGGCAGGTGTACTGCTTTTTACGGAGCATTACGTAGCCCTAACAAGTAGAATAAACGTTAATTCTAAGCAGCTAGTGGCAATTTAAGAATAAGTTCTATGTTTATAAAAAGCTTTAATAAATATTCGGCCAACCTAATTCAGAATCTAGAATGTACCTACAATCCAAATGGGGAAAAAACGGACTTGGGTTTTTGGTCAAAATTCTCGAACCAAAGTTAAGAACTCGAGAATTGAGGCTTGCTTCACAACATATTATCTTAACAATCTACAAGTTGGAGAGACGAGCGTGCTCTTTTCTATATATTCCTAATACCATTGGAACGCAATGAATTATTCAGGCTTTAGTTACATCAATTTACTCCCATAGCATCTAGAAGTTAACAAATATTTGAATAGCAAAACGATCGACAGAGAAGCCTTTTTTTCAAATATTTGTCTTAATGAGAATACACAGGAAAATTCACCAGCCTTCAATAAACTTGACGAGCCATGGCTAGCAGTTGCCGGTTAAAACTATTGCTATGTATTTTTGTTCTTTTAGTGTTTAAACAAATTCTGTTTAAAACCGGGGGATATAAATGCAATATTGTAAGTGCCGCTGAAATCGCCAGTGTCTATTCTGTATTTATGCTGTCAAAACATTGCTCGTAAGACCAAGTTTTTGCTATGAATATTTTGCCCCCCACACACCCCACATAATCACACCCCTAATAGTCATTCTGCAAGTTTTGAAAGCAAATACAATCAATAATTATGATAAACTTATCAGTGCTGTATTGATTTTTTTTTTTTCCTAATTGTCGGTCATGACGTCGTCATCTGTAAATTTTGCTGTAGTCCAATGTGAAATAATAAAATCGGCATGTACGTGTATAATATAATGCTGAGAGCCAAACTTGTACATGGCAAATAGCTGCTGTTAGTTGAGTGACTCTTTTAAGCAATCGTCATTATGCAAACGACTACTCAGCAGATAGCTTGCGGGTAAGTCTGTTACATTGTGGAAATATATTTAGAAGCAGTGTATACTATCATCCGAAAAATTCTGATGAGTGATGGCGAATTGCACTAAAACTCTATCATGGTTGCTAGGATATGGGGTCTGCGACTTTAGGGTTGTGAAATACTTTACCGTGGCTAGTTACAATTCAACTTTTATAGAGCCCCCAGGTACAAAATGTATTAAATGTAAACTGAATAATAACTATAGCGGTGCTCATAAAACGGGTTCATGAAAAATATAAATCAGTAAGAGGGATAATACGTTGATTCATGCAGCTGTACAGTTACGACAGGACAACAGCGCTGCACATAAAGATGACAGTAACAACAAAAAGTATGCGGGGCTCAATAAATCCAAGGGCTTTTTAGTTGCTATATTTTGTTGTTTCATGATAGCGTATCAATTGATGACAGCATGAGTCTGACCAATGGAGAAACAGGAAACTCACGCTATCAGCTGGATTCTCACCACTCGCTGCTAGGAGCTGCAAGGCTGCACAATACTCTGAATCGTGCATATTTTTGACTTTGAACTGTCTCTATTAGGTCTACCACATTTGTTTCTGTGGTCTGCAAGCGTGTGCCGTGAAATGCTAGTAAGGGTATAATTACAAAATAAGAAATAAAACAAGCATATTCCCGGCTCCCTGAGTCTCTGAAGTCGGATTATTTTCCTTGCTTGATGGCCAATAGAAACCCATTTGTTTTCTATCAGGATAGCATGCCTTCCAAAGGAAAAACTTAACATTTGGAATTTTTGTAGAATCGATCGTGGGGGTTGGGGGAACTTCGGAGTTTGTCGGCGTTCTTTTTTCTGTTTTGTTAAAAAAAAAATTGAGCCGCATGGATTCGGATTTTTGACTGGTTATACATAATTTCGTGGGTATTAGCAATCACCCAAAAAAGTTTGTTGTGTTTTTAAACTGCTCTGGGTAGCAAAGTCCCCTGGGTAATCACTTTGAGCGTGTGGCCACGCCGAAGTATACTTGTGCTGTACTCTTTTTTTTTTTTTGAGATATTTATTATGGTAGGTATAGAATTTACATTCCCACAACGGCATTTTTTAGCCCTATAAGCAGTTGACTCCGAGAGTCCATTGTCACTTAGATAATCAGGCTATTGTCCTTTGTCACTTTTGGCTTTCATTTTTTTTTTTTTACTGCCGTTGCACGCTCGGCTTCTAGTGGCTCGCTCTTAAAAATATAGCAGGCTCTACAGACTCATCACTCAAAGACCGGAAAAATAGTACCAATCGAGCCAGCTCGCCTTTATCTACTAGACTTTATTTCTATTAGCAAGGACGAATGCTAGAATGTAGGCTGTTTTTTTTTTTCTTTTTTCTTACTACTAGCCATCCATGAAATTTTTGCAGCAAGTCCGTTACATAATCAAGTTTTCAGTTGACTAGCAATTAAATTTAATTTGATAGGTTGGTTGTCTCTATCCTCAGTCGGCTGAAAGGCTGAGCCGTCTCCAATTGTTGATACGTTTTATGGGTCTAGTTGGCATAGCCGTTTCAGGCTGGTAGGAAAAGATGTAGGCCTTATAAATCACCTCAAGTGTGGCCGGTGATTCGGCATTCATGGAAGACAGATTAAGGCGAGCTAAAGCGAACACGGAGAGTTGGTTCCTAGGAACTGGCAATAGTTGGTGGTTACTGTACTTTTCTCAACGGTAGAAGTAAAAATACTAAGGCAAGTTCCGTTAGTACCGCCGGTTAAAGGCTACTGATGATATAATAAATTAATTGATTACTTCCAATAGGCTGAATAGGCGCACTTTTGGCGGTCTAGCTACCACTTCGTATTTTTTTTATGTATATTTTAAATTCACTGGGTTGACCCAAGCAGGATGGTATTAATTCATCAGTCACCTATTTAGCGATCACTGCTGTCTCCCAAAACGCTTATCACCCAGCTTACGTGTATCCCAACCAAATGAACAGTAATTTAATTTGGTGTTATCTCTGATAAATGATTAGGAACTTGGATCATTCTATTTTAGAATATATTAACAGGTAATTCCCCTTATTTTAATCTAATATTAATTCCTGAATCTTGATAACTGTATTTTATTTATTTTATTTTTTTCTTCGCTTAAAATTTTTTCTATCATTTAACAGTTACCACATGTTTACCCTCATCGCCGTTTGAATCTTTGGTCCTAGGTGTATTCACACAGTTCTACAATTGTTTTTTGTTTTTATTTTTGAATATGGCCATACATATCTGGATGCCAGTTCATTAAGTTTTTTTGTTTTTTTTGTTTTGTTTTGTATTTTTGTTTTTTTTGATTCCTAAAAGCTATAGCTAGCTATATACTGCCTTTAGGGTCATGATTTGAAATATTCCCAAACACGGTTACGTACCAAACCACTCAACGGCAATACCGCCTAACTGCCTATTGTTATTTTTTATTTTTACAATTTGTCTCATAAAACCACAGTAAATTCTATGGTGCTTTGAAGCCATCTATACATATTTTTAACGGCCTTCGGCCATCATTTGACTTAGAGGTCTGACATTGTTTCTTGTAACTGACCTGACATTGAGGCAACTCCTACCCAAAAGACCCCGGCAAGCTCATTACTTGAAACTGTTAGCCAGAATGGCACTGGTTTTTCCTGTCTACCCAGGTCTCTTCACCATACATTAACAACAATACATCACGTGATGTACATACTAGGTACTCATATTTTTCTGTTAAATTTTCCACGGTTGACAGACAATAGTAAAAAAGATTTTTGATCTTTAAAGGCAACTGAGAACTAACTTTGATAGATGAGCAATGGGTAGCAAAAAAAAAAAAATTGGGAGCGATGATATCCGATAACTATCGTTAAAAGCAACACATTGCGCGGTCAATTTGTCATCTCAATGGAAGGACAAAAAGTCACCTTCAGGGTTCGATGCCAGAATTCCATGAAGTAGCCATGAAGAACTAATGAAAACCGGCCGTAGTATTAAAAAAAAAAGGATCCACAGAATTAATATCAAAAGCAAGCCCTCCTGTGATTATGAGGTTTTGGGGTTCTGCTACCTGCGTCAACGGTTTTATTTTCAGCCTCGCGATGGCATTGGTCCTCACACAAGGAAAAAAAAAAAAAAAAAAAAAAAACTTTTTAAATTTCTTTTGTATAAAAAAAAAAAATTTTTTTTTATAATTTTTTTT
>Ga0160505_100899_pt1 | contig 15134 bp, 7 predicted proteins | sample DIDeMG_FD_108225 | JGI IMG/M metagenome (GOLD analysis project Ga0160505, IMG submission 108225) | Enriched chicken feces microbial communities from UW Madison campus, WI, USA - DID2874_E49_Stillage MG | ecosystem: Host-associated > Birds > Digestive system > Large intestine > Fecal ... | reverse complement strand
TTTTTTTCTTTTTTTTTTTTTTTTTCTTTTGTTTTTTATGTTTTTTGGTCTTTGTTTTTTTTTTTTTTTTGGGTATTTTGTAGAACTTTTCTTTTTTTTTTTTTTTTTTTTTTTTTTTTAGTTCCGTTGAGTCCCTTTTTCAGTTTTTTTCTCTGTGCAACAATCAATTTTGCACACTCCTGTTTCTGCCCCGTCTACTTTCTTCCCACAGTTTATCGGGTTCTGGTTATGGAGGAGATCAAGCTATTAACTGCGGCGACGACACTCTAATCATTCAATCATTCAATTCGTCGTTGTCGTATGTTGGTGGATCATGGGGTGCCTATCGAGAATAGACATTTGGACGCTGATGGTTTGCGTCTGGATGGTCATGGCCCCCTACATCTTTTTATATAGGATATTATTTATGTTTAATACAATTTTCTTTTCTTTTGGAAAACAAACATCGTTATGATTTGTAGAGCTCGTTTTGCTATTTTTTTTTGTCATTTCATGTTAATTTGGTGACGAACGGCGTAAACTTTACGAAACCTTACCCTTTTATATTATCATGGTAGGCCTTGCAACATCACGAAAATCATCAACTGCCCGCTATCGTGCTTCTTTCAACCTCTTCTTCTTACCCACGCGCACATCACTTTTTTTTTTTTTTTTTCTTTTTTTTCTTATCCCATTGCATTACCAATCCACTAACGTACATAGAATATGACTGACTTGTATCAACCGCTAGACTCTGTAGTCACAGGCACAAATGATCTCTCTCAACAGTCTTTTGCACTGCACCCGTTGCCTCTACTCAACATATCCGACTACTACACGCGGGCAAAGAATACTGGCAAACCACGTAAGTTCCCCTATTCTAACCCTTTACTGAGTAATTTCATTTTATTTATTTTATCGTTTTATTTAATAAATTGGTTCAATTATACTAGCAATTGACTTTTAAATTACCAAGGGACAAAAAAAAAACATCTTGCTAACACATTTTCTCTTTTATCTGCAGTTGCCGGCGCATTGTTAGGCTGGCGGAGCCATCGTGAGGTGGTTGTTTCAATTGCTTTTGAGCTTCTCCTCAATTCTGCTGCCAGCACCGATGGTGCCGAGGCTACACCCCAGATCAACATGAAGCATCTTGAGCGAAAGCGAGAGCTCTACCTGCAAACTTTCCCCAACTATGAGCTCGTGGGCTGGTTCCATATTCTTCCAAACCGGCCTATGCACCCAGTGCAGCTATCACTGGCACTACACGAGCAGATGATGCGTGTTTGCGACAACCCCATCCTGATGGTGATGGACCCCGCGCAGCAACAGAGCGCCACTGGCGGCGAACTGCCACTACGTGCCTACGAGCCCATTTATATTGATCTCAAAATCGAGTTTGTTGAGCTTCCCCTGCGCATCGAGACCGGAGAGGCCGAGCGCATTGCCGTCGCAGATGTCGTGAAGGGGACAGGCGCCGCTGACTACGAGCTGGCTGCGCGCCTAGGGTTACAGGCCAGCGCGCTCCGCATGTTCCACCAGCGCCTCGCTACTATCCGCAGCTACGTGCGTGCTGTCCGTGCTGGTGACGCACCGCCCGACTACGACCTGCTGCGGCGGATCAACGCTTTTACAACACAGCTCAACAAACACGCGACTTTGGCCGATGTAAGCGTCAATAGTAAAGGCATCAGTAACAAGGCTGGTGGTGGTACTAATACTACTACTAGTAATGTATTTGAGGCGCTCAACATTCAAGAGCTTGATGCCATGGTCGCAGGACTCCTTGGCCTTGTCATGAAAGCAGAGCGCGACAAATTTGACCTCAACACCAAATGGTTAGCACTAAAAACCAGCAAAGCCATCAAAACAACCAAGGGCCATGGTGGTGGCGACAGGGGGGCTAATGAAAGCAGTCATAGCGGCGTAATTGAAAGCGCAAATGCCCCGGGTTCCTTTGCAGAAAAGAATGTGATAGGAAAGACGACGCGCCATTCACTCAATTTCCGCGCCAAAGGGAATAAGACTAAGTAAAAGCAATAACAGCAGCAGCAGCAGCAGCAGCAATAGAAGCGGCAGTTAGTAGATAGTCAACAGTGCTCCTTTGGTGGTATTTATTTTCTCATGTAAAGTTTTTTTTTTTTTTAATTCAAAAAGCATTCTATTTTTATTATTACATCTTGGGGATTTATTTGAATTCAAATACACCCCTCATTACAATTTCGAGATTTCGAAGAAGGATTGGAAAGATATAGTAAGTTTCCCATATAATAATACGTTATTATTCTATCACTGTCAATTATATATATTTTGTTAAAAAAACACAATATACTTCAAAAATAGTTTTTAATACATATAGTTACAAAACACCAAAATAAAACCGTTTTAATTCCCAAAGCCCTTAGTTAAACATGGGTCTACCGGTGCTGTCGTTTCGGCTCTTCTTGATGATGGTAGTTCTCTTTCTGCTCTCATTGGCAGCGCGGTTCTCCCGCATGTCGGAGCCCCGGATCAGAATGTCAGACGCAGCAATGGCATTTCCCAGGAGCGAGTCAAGGTTGGCTTTAGACTCGTCCTCGTCGTCGTACTCAACTCGGTCAGAGGTGTTGCGCGAAACGCTTGAGGGCTTGGCATAGTTAAAGTTGTGGTTAACAGAGCCACGGCGTGCAAGCGAACCGTTGCGGAGCTGCTCCTCGTACGAGATACCCTCGCCGAGGGTCGCGAGTTCCGGCGCAAAGTTGCGGCTAAAAAGCTCAACAAGACTTAAGTGCAGAGGACGCAGGGTCGAGGGCACAACTTTGCCATGAATAACAAGGCAGCGCTGGATACATGATGCATAGTCGAGGAAGGCATTTTCGAGCGCATGGACCAAAGGCGACGTGCTGGGGTCGGCACGCAGACTGTCATCTTCAAGGAACGCACGGTAAAGCTGGATACCACCGTTGACGGGAGAGTCAACCGCACCAGACAAAATCAAATCAAGACGCGAAATACTGCTCTGGTCAGACTTGCCGTTCTTGAAGTTGCCCTCCAGCTCGACCAGGTCGTCGATCTTGGCTTGCAAGAGCTGCAAAGCGTTCTCAAGAGGAGATAACTTAATAACGCTAACATTCTTGACCTCACTGCGTTTGACAACAGTGGGGAAGGCCTGGAAGGTCTCATAAGTAGTCTTTTCAACCCACAGATCCAAAGGCGAGGTATTGCCAGGAAGAGGTCTAGAGAATGAAAAGCGGCGGAGGTCCAAACGAGACTGGTACTCCTTAGCACCAGCAGTAGGGCGAACACCATTAAGGAAGCTAATCTTACCCTCGTTATCAGGCTCCACAGTGGTGACAAAGAGGTATTGACCGTCCTGCTTGGCAGCAGCCTCGTTGGAGACAATGGTGGCACCAGGGTAAGTCTTATGCAAACGTTCGTGGATACTCTCGAGCTTCTCCCAAGCGCTGCCCTCAAAAATGAAAAGTCTATTGCGCAAAGAGCGAGGGAAGCCAACACCAATGTAGGCAACTCTGAAGTACTGGGGAGCAAGCCTCTCGACAGTATCGACGCTCTCGTAAAGCTTGGCCAAAATTCTAGTGGCATTGGCCAGTTTCTTAAAGTCAAATGCAATAGTCTCGTAGGCAAAGATAAGCTCCTTGACAGCATCAATGGCGTTCTCGAATGATTTACCACGAGAGAAACACTGAATGATGTCCTCATAGAGGGCTTCCTTACGCTCAAAGCCAGTCTGAGGAGGGAAGTTGGGGTGCTCGGATGCCTCTAGCTTTTGTTCATAAGACCACTCATAGGCAGAAGCAAGCAGTCTCAACGCCAAACCAGTCTGAACATGGTGAGCCTTAGATCTGTTCCACTCAGCAATATCGTTAACGTAACGAGCAAAGATCTCGACTCTATCAATGTCCTTTAGGAAGTTGAGGACATTAAGAGCATGGAAGATTCTGTCGTCATTGTAGGCGTCACCGGGAGGAACTCTGTATAGATCAAGCAGTAGGTCAAGGAATTCTTCAACATCATCAATTAGAGCAGTGATGTAGGGATAAACCTCATCCTCACGGTCAATGTGGAAGGAATTGCGAAGTAGTTGAGAGAAGGAACTTCTGTCATAATCTTCAGGCAAGAAAGCACGGGATTGAAAAATGTCATCCAAACTGGCAATGATCTCGCGCTGCAAGCCAGTGAGGTCTTCATTGAGAGTCCACTCACTAACAATCATGGAGTGAAGAACATGGACGGCGGCCTTTTGAGCAGCGGGGTGGCGGACTAAACAAAGATTGAGAACATCTCTAACCAAACTGGTCTCACCACCAAACATTTGGACCTGGAAACCACCAAAGATGTCAAGCTGGAATCGGTTTCTATCCTCATCAGTAGCGTGCCAGCCAATGGCATCCCACATCTCTCTGAGCAAATCAGCTGCACGACCACGGATATCACCAGAGATTTTCCAGACAGTCTTGCGCTTCTGCTCAGGAAGGTGCTCGACAGCAATGGCTTCGGAGCCAGCCAGGTGGAGCAAACAAGTAAGGAAGGAAAACCAAAGACCAGAGTTAAACTCCTCTGCATTTTCGGGAAGAGGAATAAATCTGCTCTTCATCAAGACCGAAAGATAGTCAAGACAACCCAAAACAGTTTCATGATGGACTGCAAGAAGTGAAATCCAAAGCTTGGGGAAAGAAACAGAGTTCAGCATTGCATTACAAGCCTGGATGATGTTGAAAGCAAGCTCGCTGTACTGGGTAGTAGTGAGGGAGTGGTCAATTACCTGCTGGCCACTGAAGTGAGAAATGTTGACAAGTAAAGTCAAAACAATACCCAGTTCAATGAGAGTCTCATCGAACACAGCGTTGTTGACCAGAGAGTCAATAGGTCTTGTTTCAAAGGGATAAACATCAGGGAAAAGAGGCGAAAAGACCTGTCTAGACCGTTTCTTACCACTAGATTCAAACTGAGTAAGCAGTTCATTGTAAATCTTAGCACCAACCGGCAATAACTGTCCATATCGCTTGCAAACCTCAGGTTCCTTGTGCTTCACAGGCCAGATAATACCGAACTGGGCAGCAAAAATACCGGAAAGCAGTCTGATCTGGTCCTTACGCTCTTGGGTAAACTCTCTGCTATCAAGCCAGAAGGGAAGAGTCCACTTGATGGTGTAAGCAGTGATATGGGGTCTATACTTAGACTGCTGGTAGTGCCAAGAACTTGAAAGCTTCTTAATCAGAAGCAAGCGCTGGGTGTTGAGCTTGTCATTGTCATTGCGAATAGAGTCGGTCATCTCAATGATCATCTGAAGCATGTCATCAGCAGCAACGTAATGGCGAAGGTTGTCGTAAAAGTGGAAGACGTTTTGAACCACAACCATCTGAAGCTCAACAAAATCCTTTTCTTGACGAGAAACCACATGCTTGATAGAGTCAGTAACACGCTTCATATGCTTTCTGAGAGCAGCCATGGTGATCTGTTGGGCCTCGCGACCGCGATCAGTGTCAATGGAGGCAGAAGCGGCAATCAACTGAGAGAAGTAGTCAGAAACCTTGAAAAGTCTGAGCAAAGAGTCGTGGCCACGGCCAGGACCAATGTCAATCTGAATAGCTTGATCCATCAAGGTGAGAAGGATCTCAGATAGACCGGCAAAGTTGAAACGGTTGTTCACGTAGTCGTCAGCGAGATAAAGATAATCCTTGTTTCTAGCGGTAACCTTTTCAAGCGCGCTCACAAGAGCGTGGAAAATGCTCAAGAGCAAATCACTTCTGTCGGACTTCAAAAAGCTAGACAACATTTCCAACAGGGCATCCATAATCTCGTAAAAACGTTTGACGAACTCGTTGGATTCAATGACCTTAAATTTGCTGAGAGTGGAAATCAATTCCTCCACACCGTGCGCATCATAGACGACTCTCCAGTGAAGAATCTTTTCAATGGCAACGTCAGTGTTGAAACCGTTGCCAACAAATTCAATAGAAAGATTGAGAGTAGCAACAACATCAGAGTCACGGGAAAAGTTGACCGTTCTCTTACCAGTCCAAACCTTGGTTCCGTGCCAGATGGGAATGTTGGTCTGAGCAATAAACTCACCACCAACATAGAGACTGAGGTAGATGCTCTCATTTTTCTCAAAGTTGTTGACGCAGATCATCTCACCAACAACTTCGTTGTTGTAAGTAGCAAGAGAGTCCCAACTGGTGAGAGGGCTGGTATTAGACGAATTACTGAAAAGAGTCTTTCCGGATGAGGAGCTCAAGGAGACTAGCAAGAAATCGGCGATAATGTTGGTAACATGGTTGAGCGAGATCTTGCCCAAAGTGATGTAGACATCATTGCGATCATCGGTCAAAGATGTTGTAGTCAAAGATTTGGCCATACCAATAGCAGACTCGGAGTCTTGATTCTGCAAGTGTTCAATGTTTTTGACAGTGGGTGCTTCAAACTCCTTCACGGTACAGACAACCTGTTCAGCACGGGGAGTGATGGCTCTAAAAAAAAAGTTAGTAATGGAATCAGAAGAAAAATAGCATGAGTTACATACACACCGCGGGGACGGCCCCGAACAATTCTTTCAAACAGCTCACCCCAACCTCTATTATCCTTGTTGGGCTCACTGGCAGAGAAGTAGGTGGCGTACATTCGAATAGTGAAAGGAGATTCTCCCTTTTCCTCAATTCTGAACAAACGGGAAATATCAGCGGCACCGGAAGCCAAACCACGGCGACCTTGTTTTTTAGGAGGTCTGGTGCTAATGGAGGTGGTAGAGCTGGTATGCCCGCCGAGAATAGTGCTCATAGATGTAGGACTCTTAGATTTCAGAGGAACATCTTCAAAGACTTCAGCACTGAGAATGACGTCACCACGCTCAATGGAAAGCGGGAGATCTCTGAAAAGCACAGCAGACAGATCGGTAAGACGCATTTCTGGCTTGATATGAATGGCAAAGGACTCAGTCAACCGTGTAGATTTGGTACGAAGCTGCAAGTAAACTGTAAGACCATGACCATAACCCTGACCGATACAGGACTTGAAGTCTACCAAAATATGCTTAGGAAGCGTGGTTTCGACGGCAACCTCATTGATCATGGAGTGATCAGGGTAGTTTGGAGCCAGAGCAGTAAGAATCTGCTCCTGAGCCAAACGAACGGGACCTTCTTTACCAGCCACAATATCACCGTTCTTGGTGTCACGAACGACGTGACCACGGTTAAGCATATTAATGACACGAGCAATTTGCCAAATAACCTTCTTACGAGCGAGAATACGCTCATTAGATGTAAGGAGTCCATAAATAAGCTTTCTTCTGATAAAGAAGAGTTCTTGAATAATGGTGTTGATAGTGTTGACGAGCTCGTGGTTGCCGAAAAGGTAGTGATGGTAGACGTAAGTATTATACCATTCGTCAATAACGGAGTAGATATCGTCAACAAGCGGCTCGTTAGGAACAGTAGGGACTTCATTTCCAAGTCTCAACGCAGGAATTGGTGGAGGCTTGGACTTGAATCCTGAGTTGAAGGATTCAATATCGTATTCAAGGCCCTCACCAGAGACAGAAAACTTGTCTTTAAGATTATTGGACTTGTTATCATTTTTGGAAAGATCAAAATACTCATGGAGATGAACAAAAGTGCAAGGGAAAATGCCAGTTCTGATGTTTGCGTCGAGTGCCTTGAGGGCTGCGTTGTTGATTTTGGTTCCTCTAGGCAGGGGCTGGTTGAAGGCTGCGTGGGCAGAAGGGGAAGAGACAACATAACCTCTGTACCAAGCACCAGAGACGTGAGTCTCAAAAACGTAAACCTCATCACCTAGATTGAGGGCAATATCGTGCTTTCTATTTGGGTTGGGGGTGTGCTTTCCGATAACAACACCTCTGCCGATTTTGTTCAAGGGAGTCCATTCGTGATTTGAGTGGGACGAATATTCCGACAAGGAATTAGCGGTGGTGCTCGGGGAATCAGTGTCTAAAACCATGATTTTAAAGTGATTATATGTGATGGATGGAAGACTGCTAGTGATGAGAGATCGATTGTTAATTATTTTTGGGTCTCTTTTGATTGTTTCGAAGAAAATCGATGCAGAATATACGCTAATCACTTTTTCCAGGGACTGCAACTGGGGATGACAGACTTACTTTGGAGGATCTCAGTGCGAGCAAACACTGATGAAGACCAGGAAATAAAAAGATAAGGATGAGAAGAATAAAAGGGAGAACCGAGCAAAACAAGAGTTTTTAGAAAGATTTCAAAAGAAAAAAAAAAAAAATTAAATATAAAAAGAGAGTATAATTTGGAGCAGGTTCTTTTTCTTTTATTTACCAAAAACAGGTTGTCAAGTTCTTCTTTTGCAAGGAAGAATACGATTTTTTTTTTTTCAAAAAAAAGGTTTTTTGGTAGTATCTTTTCAGACTAAACTAACGCTTGCGAGGACTGGCGAAACCTTAGAAAGTTCCCCAAGGAGTTTTTCTTCGAACCCAAAACTGGACCTGAATTTTTTTTTTCTTTTTTTGGACCCACGTCTCTAAGATGGAAGTCGGCCTAACCCTTTTTTGCCTAGTGCAATATACTAAAAATGTTATATAGCGATGGGAACACTGATATCACATATAAATGAATGTTAGTATATCGCTTTATATAACAGCTGTAACCAAAAATTAGTTTACACTACCTTTATAAAAAGGGTTTTGACGCCTGGAGAGGGTTTTCACTAAGACCACCCATGCCTGCAGCCTAGCCAATGAACTGAGGCTCTTTAGACCAAAAATGACGAAAGGGGCAAAATTATATGCACTTGACCTCCATTAACCAGGTAAATGTCAAGCGTTGCAGAAAATATTATAAATGGTAGATATACAACATATATGTATGCAGGCTTATGCCAAAAGTAACAAAATTTGATGGAAAAAAAAAGAAAATGATCCGATAATAGCTGGACACTGGCGTATGTGCATAAGGTAGGAGCTTTGCTACGGGGAAGTTCTTGCTATGAGATGGGATAAATTAAAGGTTTAAATGCAGTAGTCACCTTCTACGGCAGGCAAGTCTAGAATGACAGACCGCAAAATTCGTGCTCTGCCCGGCCGAGAATGTTTATGGTCTCACCAACAAACTCAATCTCACTTCATTTTATAGAAATTTCTTTGCAATATTTATGCCCTCCCCTATAGGATAATATACCTAACTCGCCAAAAAATGAATAATATCAATAGAAAATTTCCTCAGTGTCCAGAGTCACCAGAGGAGAGTTTACTTAATATCAACAACATTTGTGTCTACTTGAAAGTTAAAAACAACATATTAAATATCTCACATTCCTTCATTTGTCTGCTAGTAGACAGCTATTGGCTGAATCTTTTCGCTGACAATAACTAATAAATCAACGGTTTATCTTAAAAATTAGTGTACCAGCTCTAAAACAAAGGAGAGGGAGCCACTACTGATAACGTGGTCCGAGGTTGTTAGACGCCTATGCGAGATATACGTCAAACGCTTTTGGTTGACTGGGTTTAGTTTACCTAATTCTTTCATCAAGGGTGTCTTGCGGCTCATTGGAGAACTTCTGTCTTCATGAATTTTCATGCTTACGGGTACCGACGCATTACAAACGACCAGGTGAGACAGAAAAAAAAAATTATTTATTGTTACCTAGACGCTACGTTACAAATATAAAATATAAAGAAAAAACAACGGAGAATTAGATCTGGTAGCCTTGTATTATATACTTATTCAGTGCTATACGACATCTAAATTAAGTATTCAGACAGCTATTACAACCACCACCATGTAAACGTTGTTTCTTTCTTTCTATTTCTCACAATTGTAGCCTACTAAATATCTCCCACCATTTAGCAAACGTCATTCTGTCATTATTTTAAGATTATTGAGAGTTGAGACTCTGCCCTCGTTTGCCAATATACGGATCTTACATATGGAGACAAGGGCCTCTTTTATTTGACAGGGGTGCTTTTACTGATTTGCATAGGGGATGACACTAACAGCAGCAATAGCTATAGAATAGTGTCTTCGTATATCATGCTGTACTCAAAAGTGCATTTTTTCTGTTAGGCTTTGACCAACGTTGGTAAAATATTAGGTAACCAAAAATTTTTAACGCCAAGTTCGTCAACTTGACTATAGCTGCAGGATTGAACAGTCCGTTCTCCAGCATGACTCTTGGCCAGGGGATGTTAGACCTTAAAATGCCTCCTATTTAAGACATATACATATAATAGTACAACAAATACTACCTGCCAGACTGTTAGTTTAAATTCTGCTCAAGCTTAGAGTAAAACCGTAACAGCTGCAAGTACCCAGGAACCAGGACCCGACACAATAATTATTCTTAGTCAGCGAACTACGCGAAAAGTTACAAAACTGTCAAAGTATTATGCATTCAGTGAGTTTTCCTATGAGAATTACTGAGCTTGGAACGCCAAAGAATACCTAACACCGAGGCCTTTTTTTTTTGTATTATGTTTTTTGTCCAAACTTTGAGCATGCCTCACCCCCTTTCGGTAGCCGTGAAAGAAAGAATTACATTTATATGCTGCAAGCTCGACGTCTTTTGTTTTCGACAACAAGAAAAAAGAAAGGCAATCGATTGGTCTGTCGTTGGAATAAATTTAAATCTTCCCCACCTCACGATGATAGGTTTGATCTTTTTTGTTTTATAATGTCTTAAGCATTTGGAGATGGCGGTTGTACGAAAATCAAGGAGGTTTTCTTCATTTTATTTTTCAGTACCTTCAGCCTCTTCAACTTTTGAAACTTTTAATAAAAATTTGACTTTTGGCACTGAATGCACATGATAAATATTGCCTACTATACATTCAGAATATGAGTCCCTCGAAAGAGACCCATGTGCTGTAACATTTTTAAACTACAAATGCACCTCACAAAAGTTGTGACATAAATCATATTACTTAGATAAAACTCAAATAAAAATTTCACTTAGCGTTAATTAAAGTAGCGTACTATGCATATTCCCACTGCAAGGTCATATCTTAATCATGATCTTTCAACATTGAAGAGTATTTGATTTATTTTTTGATCTAAAGCCCTCAATCTTTTTAAATTGTTTTTGTTTAACTTAATGGGCCTATAATGTCTTGTGTAGAAGCTAGTCAGGATGTTGATATTGATCAGAAATGAAAAATTTTAGGCACACAAGAAATTCCCCATTTCTAGTACAACTGTATGATTTTAGGAACAAATCTCTCATCAACTATTCTTTTGGATACTTGATTTTTAGCAACAATTACCCATGACTGTGTGGTACCGTAGCACTAGTTAACTATAATTGAAATCTGAGTTTGGCTGATGGGATGAAGTTTCAACTTTATAACCAAAGCTTGATCTGGGGTAAAGTATGTGCAGTACATTAGCTATTTTTGCAGCAAGATCCAAGACAATAAAGTCTTATCTAGGACCACCAGTTTTGGCAAATACTTTTCTGGGTTAATATAAGAGTGTTGTTTAACAATTTTATACAAACTGTACCATTATTACTTCAAACGGTGCTCAGTATTGAAAAGTAAAGATCAAACAATATTAAATTGAAAAAAAATGACACTAGCCAGCAATAGTACATTGCAGCTCTGTATGTATGTAATCTAAGTTATTTCGATAACAGTGATAATTCAAGAGATGGCAGGTGATAATTTTGAAGTAATGAGGCATGTTGTATTGAACAATCTTATTTTCCTTTTGTAATTTTAATGATTTCTGTTTACATTAAGCTTCATTACGTCACTGCAATTGTGTTTGATTTTAAAATATGATCCGTGTATTAAACTAATTGCAAATCTTTTTAGGTAATAAAAGGCTACTTAATACTAATGTTTTCAGTTGAATGATAATGCAAGTTCTTTATTTCAGAAGCATAAAAAATCAATGTCGTTCGTTTCAAAAGTAAACGGAATATAAGATTTGCAACATATAATCTATTATATAGCATTTAGAACCAAATAAGTATAACTACTATATTACATGTATTTTTTCAAAAGGTATAAAGTGTAAAATAAAGTTTTAGGTATTAAATCTCAAGACCTCTGGCTCAAGGCAGAAATAACTGATGAGAACTCAAAACACAATTGAATAGATATTTCAAATATCATTTAAAATGCTTTCTAATACAATTTCAATAAGCTAGAACGGCTTAACTTCAGAAAATGTCACAGAGTTAATTGACTATCAAACTGAGCGCTTTATTTAAATTTGACTATTCCGAACATTTCAGGATAGCCTAGGTTTACAAAGTTCATTTTACAAGAAACCCAGTAGTAAAGACTCAAAGTCTAATCCCTAAAGATTAAACTCTTGGTTTTTTTTTTATTAGATTCATTGTTTTTGATAAATTATCTGTAGCTGCATTCAAGTCTCTATCCGATTGTTGGTTACTTGGTAGACATCTGAATTTCTCTGAACCCCAAACCCTACGACCAAGAAATCTACATTCACTGCAAGTCTTGGTAGTGTAGTCCTTATGACAAATGATAACTCTAAAGTTTGGCAGTTCTTTAGCCTTGTTCTTTAATAGTGACCAGAATCTGTGGTGACTCCAAGCAGGCATATTTTCAATAGTCTTTGAGTTGGCTTTTTTTTCCTGACTTTCAGAAGTCAATTCAAACTCTGTCAGAAATGTGCTTGCTTTGAGTTGCTTCAGTTTCAGAACTCCAATGTAGCTAGAAATATTCTATTGGAAAACCCAAGTCTAACATTTAGGGATTAGATGTTGAGTCTTTACTCCTAAATTTCGTTTAAAAGGACTCTAGCAGAACTTCTTAATAAAAGATATAATTTAGACTGAAGTAGTTAGGCTTTACCAAACGGCATTTACACAAATAAGCTTTTTGTTTGTTGTTCTAGTGAATTTCTTCTATAGGTACTATGGCTTTGGTGAAATATACTAACTGAAATTAGAGAGCCTTCAAATACGAATTGTTATTTTGACCCGAGCAGGTTTTTAATTTGATATATAAACTGGTTGAAAGCTCTATATTACTACTTGAATAGATTTTACAATATTTTGAAAACCAATAGATTTTGCTATATTGTAAGAAATTATACTAGAATTTGCCTACCAATAGCTGTTTTATCAAGGTATAACTCTTTCCTTAAAATAGATATCTGATGTTTGCAAAAGCCAAAAGTATAAACAAGAGATTAACCATTTGAACGGGTTCTTTTTTAGATAATGAAAGCTTGAAAGCAATAATTATAGAGTATATAGTTCATATATCAGCCAATAAAACAATCCCTAAAGCATTTATTAATTTCGTAGTAACAATAGAGTATATAACAAGGGACTTGAATTTAAAGAAAGAAAAAAGAAAAAAGATGATTGGATACAAATCTATATGCAATCGAATAAGAATACCATCACACAATACCAAGTATCATAAGTTAGTCGTAGCAGAAGGTCTATCATGGGGCTTTTCGTCATATGCTTAACGAGTCCATACACCCATTTAGTCAGCTTAGGCGGATCCTCGCCTACAGATGCTAGGTAACGGAAATAGAAAATAGATGTCTAGACTGATAACTTAATAAAACTAAATCTTGTGTCAAGGGTTAGGTAATATAAATCGTCCAAGCCTGCCAGAGAGAATTTGAGATAGATGAGGTGGACGCTAATATTTCCATGAGGGTTGTACAGTTCACATTGAGTATTATGTACCATGCTGAAGTATGATCCTAGGTAAATGAAAGAAGGGCAAGACATGGACTATCATTGGTTGCAAAAAATCAATAGAATAAGATCAGGAATCATATTAAAAGCCAATGGTAACTAGGCTTATGAATCCAGCTCTGTTACATTATATGTTAACCAAGAAAAAGATCCCAAACCATTGGTAATTTCTGTAGTAACGACAGCATAGAGAAGTACAAAATATCTCATGTACAGAGAATATTAAATTAGCTTGTTTAAAAAAATAGTACCTATTTTTGAACACTAATTTCTTTTATGATTATTGTCTTTACGGATATCATTAAAATATACAATAAAAAGGCTTACTTTGTTTCAAAACGATTTTTTTTCCAATTCAATGTTTCAAGACTTCAACAAGCAAAAAGCCATTTTTTGCAAGTGAGTAGTTACAGCCGGGATGATGCAGTTATGAAACCCCAGAATGACAATAAAAGGGTATATATATTTAAACTGAAATAACTAACTCGATTAAATTTCTTTTTATTAACTCAATAATACCTAACTTTTATGAACAGAGCTTCTCTATGGGCCTCAAAAAGAGATACCAAAGCTTTTATGAAATATTGATACTTGTGCCTGAAATTTTATAAAAAAACAACCTGAAAATAAAAATAGAACAGAGCTATCTAAAAATACAACTATATACCCACTTTTAATAACAGCTGCTCAAATCTTGTACCTTTTAATTTAAATTGTCAAAAATACCGACTGATTTATGCTTATCAAATTACCCAAGTTACATGAATACTATGACAGTTTCTACTTTAATATTTTTAAACTTGGTAAGTAGGGATTATAATATAACAAAATCTGTTGAGTGTACTTTTACTAGAAGGGGTTGACAACCCAGAATTCTCTCATCCAAACCCCTTAAATATCAACTATGTTGAATATAATTATAGAATAAACAGATTTATTTTCAATTATTGAATACACAGTCATTGCTACAAAGTAAAGAAAAAGTTGATAGTATTACAGCCGCTCAAGAAAATGAAGTTGTTGTGCTCTGGCCGTAGTCCAATACTAGTATGAATATATACATAATGATGGCAACCGTTTGCTGACAGTTGCCAAATAGCTATTGACCTCGGTGCTTTAAGCGCAGTTAGAGAGACACTAGACTGAAAATCAAGCGGTTCCCTAAGCTCAACATGACTTTTCCAAACATTGCTGAAGAACAAGAAGTATATTAAACCAGTACCTCAATTTCAATTATTTGTTGAAAATATGTTTTTTATCATTTGTTTATTAATAAATATTTTCCTTCAAGAAGTTTAGCTAAAACATTTCTGTTGTACACAATAACATTTGTTAATATCTAACAACCTAATTTTAATTAAAAAGTTAACGTTTTGAATAGTAAACATGGTTAGTGATAGGAAAATAAAATAAAATAATATAATTTGCTTTTTTACTTTTTTTTTTTTTTTTTTTTTTTTTTAAAATTTTTTTTTTTTTTTTTTTTA
>Ga0160505_100898_pt1 | contig 15141 bp, 8 predicted proteins | sample DIDeMG_FD_108225 | JGI IMG/M metagenome (GOLD analysis project Ga0160505, IMG submission 108225) | Enriched chicken feces microbial communities from UW Madison campus, WI, USA - DID2874_E49_Stillage MG | ecosystem: Host-associated > Birds > Digestive system > Large intestine > Fecal ... | reverse complement strand
TGGTTTTTTTTGTTTTTTTTTTTTTTTTTTTTTTTTTTTTTTTTTTTTTTTTTTTTTGGTTTTTTTTGCTGGGTCTTGTGATAAACAATCAAACATGACTTTTGTTACAAACTTGTGAGCTATGGCCCAGGAAGTGCTTCTGAAAGGGCACCATCCACCCTGCCAGACTCAAAAAAAAAAAAAGACACATTTTTTCACAAGTGTTTGTATAAACTATTAGACATGTGCATAGAAACGCTGTTTTTTTTTCATTTTGTATAGACTACTACCAAGTAATATATTCCATCAGGAAGGAGAAAAAGGAAATTGTTCCAATGAATGCATTAACTATTGTTATCTGACAACCAAAAAGAATTACTGATTATGCAACTGACTCAAATCTGAAAAGGAAAACATCACTATATATATACACTTACTGACTGATCCTTAAGTATAAAATAAAGACATTATTCAGCCAGAATCCCCCAAAGGTCCTTCTTTTTTTGTGACCTTATTATTAACCACGGATATACAAAAACTTTTCAATGCTAAATGACTAGGAAAAAAGTCTTTACAAAATAATAATAACTTGCATTACAATTGGAAACTAAATAATTAAAGATAAATGAAAGAAAAAAGAAAACCTTGTACTGCTAGGGAAGCCAGTCACAACTGGCAGTAACAAAGCCAAGTCGCACTGTATTAGAAACAGTACCATCAGAAGCAGTATTGGCAATTAAACTAGTAATAATAATTAAAGCCTTTTTTTAATGTTGTAGAACCTGTGTACCAAAAGTATTGGCACCTGGACCAGGTGCAGCTGCTGGAACATCTACATACTTTGTAGACTCACCAGTGCTAGAAGCACCAATATTGGAACCAGAGTAAGCGGTAGCCAGAGCAGCCCCCTGTGGTGCCGCTTCGCTCTTATAATTAGGATTGTAAACGGGAACAATAACCTCATAAGGCGCGGTACCAGCAGTCTCGCTATGTTGATCGCGTTCCATATGCAATATCACCGAGAGCCCTCCGAGGGCATTGCTATACCCTTTTTCTTTTTTACTCTTGTGATCATTATCAACAAAAAGCGCACCAGGTTTAACCTCCTGACCTGCGTTGTCTAAGGGCCTCGATGTGATTTCGGAAATTGAACACCAGTTGCGCCGCGGTAAAAGGCATTTGTTATTGCGCGGGCTACCGTCAACGTCAACATCAAAAATCCGGACCATGTCCTCATCAGTTTGACGGTCAAAGTGGTGGATTTTATTGCGCTTATTTAAAAAGTCCGCCAGCTTGTCCGGTGGTGGGGTATTGGTGATGGCAGAGGAGACAACATTGAGCATGAGACGGTGGTCGGCCTCGCTGGGAACCGAGGTATCACGTGCACGAAAACGGCCGACGGCAGCAAGATGCACATCACCAGCAAGAACAGTAATGCGAACATTACTGGAATGAGCCAGGTTTTGTAGTCTGGTAACAAACTGGTTGCGCTCCTTTTTATGCGTCCGGGCACACCAATGATCATTAAGGTCATCGAGAATCTCAATGGTGCCGTCAAACTCGTTGAGAGTGCCATCCATAAGACCATGACGAGCTAGCATTCGCACAGGCGTCATTACACTACTTGTAAGCAAGTTTTCTAGCCATACTAGTCGTGGATACGCAATGGGCACCCCCAACATGACCAGCAAATGACGAATTTCTCCGTTGGAAGCAGCAATCTCATCTTGTAGCCGTGTAAACATGGCATTGTACGACTCCTCACTGACAATATTATGCAGCGTGCGCTCTGTTCGGCAGTCAAGTCCGTAGAATGCCATACCACGTCCTAGTCGGCAATAAACAGAGCGATTAGGCTGGCGAATATAAGGACCGAGTTTATTTGCTGGTGAAACCCACGAGGGTTCATTAGAAACATCTTCGTCGGGAGCTGTGTGGTGCTGGAAAAGCATATAGTACTTGAAGCCAATGTTGCCAATTCCATTAAACACAGGACTTAGCATAGTCTTCTCCTTGTACGAGCCAAACCCGTCAATTAAATCGTGATCGTCAAATATGTTGACAGAGGGGATCATACTTAAAGCCTTGGGGAAGTTGGGTCGCAGACAAGTACCCTTGGGGCCACGCCAGTAACCGTAACCATACCATGAAATGTAGCTTTCCAAGAAAAACTTTTCTGTTTCAATTTCGTCTTCCCTTGGAAACGGCAGTTTGTGTTTATGAAGGTGATGTTTCATTTCCTTACACCATTTGACAACAGGCTCGCAGTATTCCTTGACAGCATCACAGTAAATCTGGTCACCACCACCAAGCATAACATGGAAAGGCGACTGTGCATGATTATTGAGCACGTCGCCCCAAAGACAGGATTTGAAGTCGTCAGGGTTTACTGAAAGCGAAAAGCCGTTACATGAGTGGAACATTACGTTCATAGTCTGGCTGCGTGCGGGAATATTGAACTCGGCCCTGCGGACGCCGTCGTTAATCTCGTAGCGGACAGTTTGAGCCACCTCCTGCAACCGGATATTGACGGGAAAGCGATAAAAACGGTGACCGTGGTCCTCAAAGAACATGACTGGGTTGACGCGGTCAGGGCGGCCGTTGGGCGTAGCAGTACTGTAGTAGGTAAGAATAGGTTCAGTTAATGACGTCTCCATCTTGGTGACAACAAGAATTGTACCCCGCCAGATATCATCGTCAATCCCAAGGTATCTAAGAACGGGGCCAGTGACAATATCAATGGGCGGGTTCCCCATGGCTGGGTGGTCCGGGGAAAGTTAGCTAGCGGTCGTCTGACTAGGTATCAATCACACCAACTTACGTATACTAGCTGGGCGTTCTTGAACGACAGGCTGGAGAGGTCTGGGCGTTAGCAGAGAGAAAATGTCAAAAATACTAGAGAGAGCAGAGACTCACTTCACTTTCTAAGTCAGAAGCCATAGTGACGAGGTTTGAGGTCGGAAAGAAATGAAGGGAAAACAAAACAGATCTGTGAGGAATGTTGGATTACTTATATATATGTACACGCATTATAATGTTCATCATCGTAAAGGTTAGTGACAGTTTTCTTGGGTGCCTTGTGCTTGCATAGAACCGGTCTGTCACAAATTCGTCAAGCAGGCGCATTAATAAACGCCAAGCTTTTGACCTTCGACAGATCACGGCACCTTATATGACGATCTAGAAGCTGAAATCGCCGATATAAAAGGCCCTTCCCAGCCCTTTCTTTTTTCAAATTGACATTCCGCGTTTTGTGATTTGTTTTGTTTGTTTGTTTGTTTGTTTGTTTTGGTTTTTCAGCTCTTTGGCATGTGCGGGTGTTGAGAGAAATTGGCTCGAAACGGCAGTAGCCCTTACCCTTGTCTTTGAACACTCTCATCGGCCCTTATCAAAGAAGGGGGGGTTTGAATTGTCAAAGTGATGGACTGTGTCCTTTTCATCAGTAATATTTATATCATCATTGCCCTGAACAAACGGGCACATACTGCGGCCACCGCTAGGAAATGATCCATTATAGAATATACATATTACAAAAATGAGTGACGATGTGTTTTTAAACGTTTGGGACTCGCCATGGGAAGATGTCCCAGCAAGTAGCCACGCCGACAAGACTACTACGCCCACGACACCAAATAGCAGTATCATAGGAGCCCACGACACGCATATCACTGGTCACAATGACCATGAGGATGACGATATAACTATTAGTAGTGTTGAATATGATGCTATGAAGGTTGATCATGATGATAATCCTTTTTCTGCGGCATTAAAAGACGATACATTTACCGAAACCGAGGCTGAAGCTGGCAGCGTCCCGAAAATGGCCAATATCCCCGACCCAGACCCTCTGAAAGATGCTGACTTGAAAAAAGATGAGAAAAATGAGACCGAACAAGAACAGTCTCAAAAACAGGGTTTGGAGGGGTCGGATCAAGCTTGTAGCATTGACAATACCGATCACGACAGCAGTGAAAATGTGGATCAATCACGAGACGACCCGGACCCTTCAGATGTGGATAATCCAGCTACAGATATTAGCAATGCTAACACTACAAATACACTTGCAACGGTGCCGAGTATCAATCAGGTCGACGAAGAAGTCAATTACGACAAAACCGCTGCCAATGATGCTGCCAATGATGCTACAATTGACGCTTTCAATGACGCTTTCAATGACGCTCCATATGATGCTACGAATAACACTAACAATAACACCGAGAATGAAGCTGATAATGACACTGCGAAGACAAATAATCCTGTCATTGTTAAAGACGATCCCGATGCTGCAGACCTTGACGCCGAGTCTGGCTCCGACAATGATGATTTTGGCGATTTCGAGGCCGAATCCGAGCCCCCACCAGGGCCGCCAAAACCACAGGGACCTGAATACAAGGTCCCGGTCAAAACCCTGCTTGCATCTATTATCACCCCTCCGACTCCTAACGACAGTACCACTAATTCCGCTACCCAAAAAGACGCTACCACACATACACTAGAACCGAAATCTATAGAAAGCATCCTCAACATTAATCACGCCCGCAAGTACAAGAACCTTATAACTCGGCCCACGCGCCAGTTTCTGCATGTTGACGACCTTCCAGACTCAACCATCTCCCACCTCACGCGGCGCCGCGGCCATCGCATGACAATGTCAATGTCATCGGCAGGTGCGCTGGTCGAGAAGCCGCCTGTACAAAGTAACGTTGAGATCGAGGCGCGGAAAATCATGCTCGATATGCGGCGGTCAGAAAAGCCAAAATTCAATTTTTCTTGGCACCAGCCCCAGCGCTTCTCGTTGCCGCCCGGTCGTAAAGATATTAGCACCAGTGTGCCCAGCTCCCCCGTAACCACTCTTGTTGCTGATGCGTTTGCTGGTCATTTTAATGCAATGCCAGGCAGTAGCGCGAGGACTGGCGTAAGGTCGTCAATGATTGTTTTGCCAACAAGAAAACGTGAAGACAATGGATTTTCCCCGGCTCTCGTTTCAGCCCTGGCGGGGAACAAATCAAGAAGCGCGTCTGCTGAAATTCCCCATCCAATTGCAAAGGATAGCCCCGGTAACAGCTCCCTGTCACCTGCAACCACGGACCACGCGCCAAATAGCAGCCTTACCAAAAAGCAATTGACCATCAATACGGTTGATACCGCAGCACTAAATGCTGCCATTGCGGCCTCTATTGTTGGCCCTGTTTCCAAAAGTCCAACTTTAGGCAGAAAGAGCTCTGTAAGCAGCTCTGATCGGAATAATTCTATCAGTAGTAGTGGTGGTGGCACCAGCAAGATTATCCCCTCAGTGACATCAGCAATAAACCCCAAACCAGTCCTAAACCCCGGGTCATCACCGGTGGTGGCTGCGCCAGGGGGTGGTCCATTATCAGCCACTAAAGCGCCATTTCTGGACCCACTCACGCCCTCGACGCCGATTCTGCCCTTCGCCCCAACCATGGCGGGGGTGTTTAAATCGACACCGCCGGTGCACGCTACCCCTTTCCCCTTAAAGCCTACAATTGCCGTGTCTGATTCGCCGCCTCTTAGTTCGGCGCCGGTTAGCGTCAGCCCTGCATCGCTCGCAGGATCTAATGCCACCACGGCTGCTGATGTCGCTGACGATGAACAGGACGATGACTGGGGTGACTTTGTGTCGGAATCCAGCCCCACGCCCGAGCCAGCGCTCACGCCCAACCCTGCCGCAATCCCGGTGCCCCAGGCGCCCATCATTCCCGCGTCGGCCACGTTTGCTCCGGCCCCGCCACCACCACAGCCACCGGTAAAGCTAAGCTTGGGCCCGTTACAGCCCACCACAAAATCCAAATCAACCCAAGAAAACGAAAAAGTGGACACGATTGTGGCCACCCTTCCCAATCTTTCGTTTATGCTTGATGAGGAGTGATTGCAGTGGTATTGGTGATAGTAATAAAAATCATCATTTACCTCTAATTGAAAAAAAAAAAAAAATTTTTTTTGAACACGCTCATGTCCTGCTAACACCGCAGTTATATTTACTTTCATTTTTTCCTGGTTTTCTTAAAAGTAATTTTACCCTTTTTTTAATTCTTTAATATTCTCTTTTTTTTTGTTAATGGTTTCTATATTTTTGGGCTATGTTATCTTAAAAGCTGATCCCCTTAATTGCGTGGGTGGTTGGGAACAAGAAGTTCACGGTCAAGTACACTTGTGACACCCAGCTTGTTGTGGTGCATGCCAATAGTTATTGCTACAAGGTAAAGCATGCAGCTGTCTTTCCTGCATATTCCATCATGCCCACGTCTTCCCCGTATTTTTTGCCCATATTCTTAAAACCGCCGACGCCGGCAGGCCATGCACCCGACACCGCGGCATCGGGCGCAACGGATTCTAGGACCACTATTCACAATAACTCTGGGGCGCGGTCGCAGCAAGGATCCGACTACAGCGCCAGCAATTAGCGGCTTTACAATAGAGGAGCGCTGCTGCTGTACGATGACAGGGGTGGCGCGGGTGCTGCTGGCGGGTATGGCATTGGGTCCACTAAATCGGTCAATGCAGTCCTGGCACGGCTGGCCCGTGGCAGCAATCATGCCGGTGTTGTTGCACCGTCGGCAGCGGTAGCCCTCCGGGTAGGTGATGGTGATATTGGTCACGTTAGTGGTGGAGGTTGTGCTGGTGGGGGCCTGCTGTTGAGATGACGGCGAAGCGCCATTGTAGGTATAATTGTTTGGGTTGGTTCCCGGGTAAGACGCATTGCCGCCCTGAAGCGGCGGTGGGCCCTGAGGAAGCGGAGCTGGCGTAGGAAGGTATGTTATATTGTTCTGGGGTGGTGGAGACTGGTAATTCTGAGTTGATTGCTGGTACTGGACAGGCTGTTGCTGATACTGTACGGGTTGTTGCTGATACTGTACGGGCTGTTGCTGGTATTGAACTTGCTGCTGATATTGAGCTTGTTGCTGCTGGAATTGGGGTGGTTGTTGTTGGTACTGGACCGACTGTTGAAATTGCTGTTGTTGCGGCTGGTAGTCAGTATATGGCGGCGGGGCCTGCTGATACTGTGTGAACTGCTGCTGTTCAACGGTCGTGTAGGTAGTCTTGGAGTCGGACATTTTTTCTTTCTCCGTAATGTTTATGTTAAATGATTTATGAAGAGAAAAGCTTGGTGGTTTGTTATTTCAAGGAAAATATAATGGAAACTGAGAGCCAAAGGGAATTCTTTATGGTATTTATAGTAGGTTTATCCAAATATCATACAGCCCTTGTGTTGGCTGAGTTTTGGCTAGCGCTAGAACAATCACATGAACATTGACATCTAGAAGCTAGTGAAGGCGTATGCTTCTTCTTTTGTGTAAACCAGGATATCAGCGAATAAAACGGGTTCATACAATTAGCATCTTTGCACCAATGGCTGCTCCCCTTCCTTAAAAGACGGTCCATTATAGAACTATAGCGGATTGATATTGCATCTAGAAGCATCAGACAAAGCCATTCTATTTTCTTTTCTTTTTTTCTATTTTGGTTAGATAATCAGTTTATTGTCTTTATGTCGGATAGTTGCAAATGGCATACAAAGAAGACATTAATTTCAAAATCGTTTGTCTCTCTACGATACCGGTGGTGTAGGATAAACAGAGCTCATCTGGTATTTCATAGTCTGTCATTTGCTGCATAAAGCATCATGCAAAGTGCCTTTCAGCTTTTGCTAAGCTTTGTGAGATTTCCTATCGCAATCATACTTTGGCTGCTTCCATGTCGGTCGCTTGCTCCAATAATTGTCATTGCTAACACCATTCATTTGCTTAATTCTAGCAAAATGCTCGTCCAGGCCGTCCTCTGCTGGCCTTCTATTGATGGTGAGTTTCTGCCGAGGATTCCTCGGACTCACAGCCCGGACGGCAAATCGGTCATGGATTTCTTCTTTTCTTTTTTTTTTTAAACATTTTCCTACTCCGCTTTGTTCCTCTGCTCCCCACCTCATGTAGCAGCACTACAGCTGAAAAGATCAGATTCCAATTTCGCTGCTGCTTCTACGGTACTATGGAGCGAGTATTTACCGGTTTCGAGCTGCCCAAAACCAACTCAAGTGAAAGATACCAGTATTTTCCTGCAAATGCCCTGCTTGGCAAGAACCGCGCCACGAGCCGGCCCCGCCCTATTTACGCCGGCAGACTCATTCTGGTGAAAATAGTTGAAAACAAAAAAGAAAAAAGAAGTCACATGTAGTGAAAAATGACGAGATCTTTCTTAACTCCGTATTCTGGTAAATTTCATGTCATTTTCCTATCACAGAGTAGCTAAGACGCCCTATTATTATCTTGCTGCTGTTATTTTTTTTTTCTTGTTTTTTTGGTTTTTATCAGAGAAAAGTTCAAAATCTTTTTGTAATCACTAAACAAAAACAAGTGTGCATATACGCAAACCAACGCTCAGCTTCATTTTCTTTCGTATATTGTAGACTAAAAGGGATTGGGGACGTAGCGATAATGGTATAAACCATTTCATTAGTTGAGCCCCCTTTGAATTCTACGTTTCTGTTGTTTTATTTCTTTTTAGCATTCAAACACCATGTAAGGTTTCATTTGGCTAGTCAGCATCAACCAATACAGCCTCAATTTCATGATCTAGCGACTCAATCCATAAGAACTAATCTTAAAACAGCTGGTATAGCCCATAAATTGCTATCATTATACGGTATGTAAGTTTTTTTTTTTAATGAAAACAAAAGATAACTAAACCCGTCTGACTTTTTTTATTCAGATTTCTACACATTTAGTAAAATTAAAATAAATAAAAAAGATGATTATAATTTGGCCAACAAAGGTCTTGACTTTAAGCGAGGCTTATGCAATATGAACTTAGATGTGTCTGTATTATACATCGAACTTTCTGCAGAAATTTTGGCGCCGTCGGAACAACTTACGCATGCTAAGAGCGTTATCTTTTCCGTCTCATTAAGGCAAGTGTTGGAGCTCCATGTCTTGTTTTTATATACCTTTTGCTATTTCTATCTTGTCAAGTGACCTCTAAATGCTACAACAATAAGCTGATTTTCCATCAATGCCAAGTATGGTTGTATCCAACTAATAATTGCCCGAGATTTGTGGAGGGGAAAAATAAGGAGATGGGATCCCGTCAGAGTGACGTAGCTGCGCTATAAAAAAAACCCATATCTACACACTTGATTCCCCGGACGTCTCGTGGGAACGGTGACGTCGTCGACACCAATTTGTCGGAAAAACTGCAACTAGAAATAAACAATATCCATTGTAGCTTAAACCTCATCGTTGACTATTTATATAACAGATTGTATCAAGTAAGACAAAAACGTTCATTGGTCCCATACTTTTTTTTTCAGGCCTCATTAAAACGCATGATTTCCTAGGTTTGTAACTCTGTCCTATATTACCCCCAAAAAAAAAAGAAAAAAAAAAAAAATTTGGCATGCACGGGTGATGGCGGCTTAACGGACATCCAAGACCCCTTAGTTCTTAAGTGCGGTGAGACTCTCAGCAAGCTCCTCGTAGCTCACAAACCCCTTCTCCTTGATAATCTCGGCCAGCTGACCAAAATCCTCGTCGCTGAACTTGACCAGCAGGCGGCCCCCATCAACGAGGAAACTCGAGTTTGACACAAGGCCCTTGGCCACCTCACGCTCCAACTCAGTCTCCAGCACCAAGCTGTCGCCAGGCTTGAGCGCATTCACGTTGCGGCGAATACGTTCCTTTTCGGCGGCAACGCGCTCTTCCTCTTCCTTTTGCTTCTGTGCCGCCTCACGCTTTTCACGCTCGGCCTCCTCCTCAGCCTCCCGGCGTATGCTGCGCTCGGCCTCAATCAGGGCGCCGTATTTACGCTCAAACTCCTCTTCCTCCTGCTTGTTGATCATGGCCTCCATACGCTGATGCTCAAAGTACGCACGGCGCTGCTCCTTTTTTTCAAGTGATTTGGTCTTCTTTGTGCCCACCACGCGGTTGTTGTTGTTGGCAGCCGTGTTGGGGCCAGGGCCGGCCTGGCCGGGAATGGGGATCGGGTTCTGCGGAAGCTGCTGGTTGGCACGCTCAAGCTCAAAGTCGACCTCCTCGTCCTGGAAATCCTCAAAATCCTCAATGCCAATGATGCGTTCTTGGGGCGCGGCCTGCAGCGCCTCAGGATGCTGTTCTTCCAGCTCCGGCTCTTGTTGAGGTTCCACTGGCTGCTCGTCAATCGGCTCTGGCTGCTCTTCCTCTGCAATTGGCTGCTCTTCAGCCTCAACGGGAGCAGTCTCCTCGGCAGCCTCAACGGGTGCCTCTACCGCCACGGGGGCTTCATCCACTGCCGCCACAGCAGGCTCCTCGGCAGCTTCGGGTATCTCTGGCTTTGGCTCTTCTTCAACTGGTCGCGATCCCGTCAATTCGTACATTTCTTCCAGCGAGATCATTCTCGGCTCCTGGCCCTCGCCCTCGACCACAAAATACTCGCCTGTATCCGGGTCGCGTAGAAATTGAGGCACAAACTTTTTATCTTTCGGGGTCTGTTTAATCCTGTTGCTTGATTTTTCTGTCGAGTCAGTGTGCTTCTGCGCCGTCAGGACGTAGTAAGCGCCAGCGAGCGCTAGCACTGCTATCGGCAGCGCTTTATAAAGGATCGAAACGTAGCTGTTTGATGACGACATTGGACAATGAAACTGAAATATGTAAATGTGGAAAACGAATCTATCAGGAAAGTGGAAAGAAGCAGAAAACTATATGTGAGAAACTAATAATAAAAAAAATCAACTGGTTATTGGCTACGAAAAAAAAAATCGTATGGTTTGGAAGAATGATTAGTAGAAAGCGATCAAAAAAAAAATCACCTGCTTTGGATTGTGTGAATTTTATAAAGTCTCATGTTCTAAAGCTTAATTATGCAAGGGAAATCAAAAAGAAATCGCAGCACTTGGATATCTCAAGGATGAATTAGGTACCATAAATTTATTGAAAATGATTATGAATTTTTTGTTTGACTGTGAGGCACCATAGATATCGAGACACTGGATTTTGTAATTAACAGCATTCATAGAGTACCGGTTAAACAGTAGGTTAATTCTATTCCAGTTAGCTCTCAGGACCTCTGCCAGTGTGAAGTTGTATACCAAAATACTTTTAAAATTGCACCCGTATAAAATTTAAAGGTTTATGTTTTAAGTGTTATTGTTTTAGTCATATGTCTTGTGGCCGAAGTAGTGAAACCCAGCCATTGAAAAACTAAGTTGACTCGTGTATTCTCTGCTTCAAACTAGTACAATTCTTTTTGTTGAAGTTAGGAGACCTAAATCACAGAGCCATATGAATGAAATAAATACTGACTAATCAATTACATAACACAATGATGTTTTGATTATTTGGTAATTCCTAAAATAGCATAACTATGTTTGTGACTGCTACACTCCCAAAAAGGAAAGTACGTGTGTACACATAATTTCCCTTAAGCCTAACGTGCGACAGCCCCAAAGGTCCAAGGCGAACCTACTTGTCCCGACTCAGCTGGTCTGGAACGAAGCACGAACCGACTCTTTTTGATTTTCGCTGTGCTTACTACTCATGCATAGAAAAAAAAATGTATGGGCCATTTTAAGCTCTCTCCCATGATGAGGGTTTGTCTCCCATTGCTCTATACGCCTACACTGAAAATTTCTTTCCCCAAACCCCCAAAAATTTTCTCTTTTTTTTTTTTCCCTTTTTTTTTTTTTTTCCCACCTATTGACTTAACGTCTGCCTTTGTCATTCACCACAACAGTATATAGCCATGGGTATGTACCACCATCATGAAGCGTAACCTCTCGTTGAAACAGTTCGTCGATGCCGGAATATCTTTGATTGTCGTGATGCTGGTCCACGTCGACCGTTATTTTTCTTCAAGTCACAGCCACTAATTCACATCTGCAGGTCGTGTTATTCGCAATCAGAGAAAGGGTGCTGGTTCTATCTTCACCTCTCATACCCGTTTGAGAAAGGGAGCTGCTAAGCTTAGAAACCTCGATTACGCTGAGCGTCACGGATACATCCGTGGTATCGTCAAGCAGATCATCCACGATCCCGGTAGAGGTGCTCCCCTTGCTAAGGTTGTCTTCCGTGACCCTTACAAGTACAAGCAGCGTGAGGAGACCTTCATTGCTAACGAAGGTCTCTACACCGGTCAGTTCATCTACGCTGGTAAGAAGGCCTCTTTGAACGTTGGTAACATTCTTCCCCTCGGCTCCGTTCCTGAGGGTACCATCCTCTCTAACGTTGAGGAGAAGCCTGGTGACAGAGGTGCTCTTGGTAGAACCTCTGGTAACTACGTTATCGTTATTGGCCACAACCCCGATGAGGGCAAGACTCGTTTGAAGCTTCCCTCCGGTGCTAAGAAGGTTGTTTCTTCTAACGCCCGTGGTGTCATCGGTGTTGTTGCCGGTGGTGGTCGTATTGACAAGCCTTTGCTTAAGGCTGGTCGTGCTTTCCACAAGTACAAGGTCAAGAGAAACTCGTGGCCCAAGACTCGTGGTGTTGCCATGAACCCCGTCGACCATCCCCATGGTGGTGGTAACCACCAGCACATTGGTAAGGCCTCTACCATCTCCAGAGGTGCTGTCTCTGGTCAGAAGGCTGGTCTCATTGCTGCCAGAAGAACTGGTCTGCTCAGAGGTACCCAGAAGACCAAGGATTAAGTTACATGATCTTTATATGTTATTTAATAAAAACTTTCTGCCAATTCTGTTTTTTTTTTCTTATTTTTTTACTCGTATTAAATTTTCGTCGTAGATGTTGGACAGCAACCCCACGGTGGGAGCTTTCTGTTTTTTTTTTACTTAATTGCTCGACTGACATTTAAAGTTTATGTATGAAATTACATGCACTAAGTTCTAAGGTGTAATTGTGAAACTTTGGGAGCTTTGCAAGTGCCTTTACTAACGTTCTTGAGGAAGCTACGGCTGGTGCATCGAATCTAAGCATTAGATATTTCAAGTTATCGATAATTATGTATCTGTTGTATATTATAAAGTTCATAAGCTATTATATATTAGTCGTAGGAGATGAAGTCATCCTCAGACTCATCAGTCAATCTCACGCTCCGCTTAACGCCAACGGCGCCCAAAATGCGCTGCACATATACGTTCTCTTCCATTTGGAAAAGCGTAAACCCAACCAGACCAACGTACATGAGCGCCAGCACTAGGAACGGTGCTCCCATCCAATAATCGCTGAGCCAGCCACCAAGCTTGGAGAGGATAAGGATGCCAACGCCACCAGAAAACGTGTACACACCAGCAATGGCGCCCGAGGCGCGGCGCTTACGGTCAGTGCAAAGGGAGATGGACGCAATGATCGTGCCGATTTGGGCAATTCCCATCAGCGCTCCAAAGATGTAGATGGGGACCGGTTTAGACATGGGCGAATTGCAAACAATACTGTAGCCAAGAAAGCCTACAAAGCCAATGACACCAGAGACCAAGAGTGTCACCTTGCGACCGTACTTGTCGGAGGTGAATCCCCACAGGGGTGCCAAAAGGAGCGAGCTGGTCTGAGAAACACCCGTGATGATGGCAGAGAGAAGGTATGCCTGATGACAGGAAAGTTTGAGGGGCGCATGCAAGTCACCAGAACAGCGGCCCTCCTTGTGGAAGTAAGCATTCACGGAGAGGGGAATAAACATGACGGTGGCAACAGTGGTGGCACGGGCAACAAAACCACCGGCATAGGCAAGGGCAATCTGTTTTTCCTGGGTAGCAATAGTAAAGCCCTCCTTGAGGAGCGCAACGTAGGACTGCTCGCTCTGGGCCTCACCGGCATCAATAGTATCAGATGCAGACTTGCCCTTGCGGATGGAGTTTACCCATTTGAGGAAGCCCTTACTGCGGTTGTTGTAAAGTCCTAGAAAAAGACCAGCAGACGAAGCCAGTGCAAAGGATCCGACAATAAAGTAGGCCGCTTGCAGAGCCTTGGCAGGTGACTTATTCTTGAGCAGCATGGGTAAGGGAAGCAAGAGGAAAATAGACAAGCATGCACCAAGACCCGAGGCAATACCCACCAAAGCAGAAGCTTTACCATTGCGCTCACCTGGTTCAGAAATCTCCAAAAAGCCATCATCGATGGCACGCTGGCGGCTCTGTATGTTTTGTTCTTCATTTTCAAAGGAAGACTTGGGACTGCTAGTGTTCTCCTCGTCCACGGCAGTCACAGCGCTATAAGGGTGTTCGACAGTGTCCACGTCTTCGTAGTAGCCACCTCTGATCTTGGTTATAATGTAACTGCTAAGGATGGATTTCTGCAGTGAAGTCCATACCTGCTTAAAGCCGATCACCTTGTATTCAGACACTTCGGACAGGATGGCAGTGATCATGGAGCCAGCGGCAGACGCACCAACAGCAAAAAAGAGTCTCACAAAGAGTAGGCCCGTGTAGTTCTTGGGGGTTGTGTATACAAAGAAGGAGACACCAATGAGCATGACTCCGATACTGGCCACGGGGCGGGTACCAATCTTGTCAGAAAGCACACCCCATAATGGCGAAACTGCAATAGTCAAAAGCTCGTCAGCAAAAGCAAGATTTCCCAAAGCGTGGCCAATCCCAGTTGTCATCCCTAACAGGTCGGTAAGGATAAATGACTGAGTTGACGCCATGAACACCACAAATGCGATTGTGGCCATACATAGTAGGTAGTATGAAATGATATTTGACAGTTTGAAAGTCATCGTTTATTTGATTTTTTTTTTGGTAGTCTGATTTAACAACTCTTGAATGTGAAGCTGTCTACAGAGCAAAGAAAGAAGGGATGAACCTATTGATCATGCAAATAAAAGGGAAAGAAAAGAAAGAGACCTAGAAGAAAAGAAGAAAGAAACAATAATGAGACCAAAAACTTTTTTTTCTACTTCTTGTCTAGATGATCATTTAAATAGTTTAATTTTGAATGATTTTTAAAAATAATAAAAAGTAGAATTAGACCAGATGATTGGCTGCTTTGTCTTTAGATCTCACCCTATTAGGAAACTCAAGATTGATGAGATTAAACAAAAAGGGAAATATTTGGGAGATTGATTTGATAAAAAATGTGTCTAAAAAACCCGGAACCATCCTAAAAAAAAAAAGCAGAGCAAAAAAAAAAAAAAAAAAAAAAAAAAACAAGAAAAAAAACAAAAAAAAAAAAAAAAAAAAAATAAAGACAAAAAAAAGAAAAAAAAGACAGTCAGAAAAGTATAATA
>Ga0160505_100897_pt1 | contig 15159 bp, 6 predicted proteins | sample DIDeMG_FD_108225 | JGI IMG/M metagenome (GOLD analysis project Ga0160505, IMG submission 108225) | Enriched chicken feces microbial communities from UW Madison campus, WI, USA - DID2874_E49_Stillage MG | ecosystem: Host-associated > Birds > Digestive system > Large intestine > Fecal ... | reverse complement strand
TCTTTTTTTTACCCCACCCCACAAAAAAAAAAAAATAACCCTCTCTCCCGTTTTTTTTTTTTTTTTTTTGACCACGACCTCAACCGCAGTTCTCCCACAACCACACCAACCCATCACATATACATATAAACAATGGTAGCAGGCGCACCTGGTAAGTAGTTTATCTAATCGTTACCTCTATTTTTTGTTTTAATATTTTACAAGCAATTAACCTCAAGCATTAGGAAACGGATTATCAAGTTGGACCCCCAACCCACCTGAGCGCGGCTCGTTCCCGCTTGACCACGAGCATGACTGCTCACACATCATGAAGGATTACGTTGCTTGCATTAAGCTTGTGCAAGGCAGCAACGCTCACGGCTGCCGCCTACTGGCGAAGAGCTACCTGAAGTGCCGCATGGACCAGTAAGTATTTTTATTTTTTATTTTTTTTGTTCCGTCTTTACGAACAGATAGTGAAATCCCCAGCTAGTACCAAGTTAAAAAGGCTCTTCTATCTGGCCTAGCTCCAGCTTGAAGATTTTGACCCCTTTTATTTGATGCTGTATATACACTATTTTACTCTTTCCGCTACTTCTTTAGCTAACCTGGTGTTTTTTTTTTTTCAAGCGGGCTCATGGACAGGGATGAGTGGAAGAACTTGGGACTGCCTGAAGACGATACGCCTCTCGTGAAGCGGAAAGAAGAGCCGAAATAACTGGCAACTAGCACCGGAGATTCAAGAAGTCCATTAGAGGCTTAGTTGCTGCCAGGTCAGTCAACTCTTATACTGTGCAGTGCAAGAATGTTTTTGAGCCTTTATATCTCTATTGCTAATTGCTTCTTAACGGCCGCCTATATAATTTTTTTTCTGTATATAAATCATGATCACCTGTAAATAGAACTATTATTCTCTCTCTTTTTTCAAACCCCTTCATATGTTCACTACTTTGTAAATAGGATAAAAACGACGATGTGTATTAAATAAAATGATATAGTAATGAAGAAAGAAAAAAATTACATACATCTTAGCCCCCACGTTTTTTTTTTTAACAAAAAAAAAAAACCTTGGTATGATCTTACCACTAGTTAACATGCACGGTATTATGGTGATGCAACGACTTCATCTCACCATAACGGCCTCTCTGCTGAGTAGTATCGTAAGCTTCAATGATTCTGGTTTGGCCTTCATCAGCTTGAGAGAATGCAAAACCACGCTGCTTGCGCATACGCTGAACCTGGCGAACCTTGCGAATAGCCTTCTGGAACTGCTCCATCCGTGGTCTGTAATCTGCAATGTTGTACTTCTGGATTTCCTGAACATAATGGTAAGACAGAGGACGGTACATTCTCTTGTAGTACTTGAACGCAAAGTCACGGACCAAGCACATGAATGGGAGACAAAAGAGCATAGCCCAAAAGACCAGAGTGGGATACAGGGAAGACAAAATGCCCTTGTATTCCGGAGAGACGTGAATCATCGGCGCAATAGTAGCATAAGCAGGGAAAAATCCGAGCCACAGCAAAAATGAACCAGGAATAGCAATGATGGTAAACTTATTCCACATATTAGTGATCAAAGCAGCCTTACCAAGGGCAGTGAACACACAGACAGTATAAAGAGCAGTACCCCAAGTCCAGTGGTCAGCAATCAAGCCATTAGACAAACTGTTACCATACCGGTAAGCATATGACGCACCAATGTACAGTAAAAGAGAATGGTAAAATCCATTGATAATCCATTCCCAAAAGTGTCTGACATTGAAAAATGCGCCACTCTGACCTAGACGATAAAGCTGAGGGTATCTATCAAGCAAGCGAGCAGAGAGGAACTGGTCAAATACACCAATGACAAAAGGAGGGAGGACAGTGAAGAAAACGTTGTAGAAAGTGATAGTCCACGACTCGTAGATAGATTGACCAGAGAAGCCATTTTGGAAAACGTACCAGAACTGTGTCATGTAAAGAGCAATATTCTTGTAAAATGAGTAGAGAATTGCCTTACTCAAACGATGGTAACTCCAAGCACCATGGACAAGAAGAAGCTTACGCAAAAAGCGGAACTGGCCAATGGAGACATCAGCACTTCTGGCAGCCTGCATACCTTCCATGCCACTGATACCAACGCCAACGTGAGCGGCTTGAATCATACTAACATCGTTGGCACCATCACCGATAGCCAGGAGCAGAGCTTTTTTGTGTCTCTTGACAAGCTTAACAACTAAAGCCTTTTGCAGGGGTGAAACACGACAGCAAATAACAGCCTTGCACTGAACAGCCAGGTCCAGGAACCGTAATTCCAAGTTGCGATCTAAAGCAAATTCCAACGACTTACCATCAATAACAAGTGCCAGAACTTCAGAATCGTGGCCAGTGCCAATCTGGTCAAGATACTCCTCGATGCAGTCTCTCGTTTCCTCATAATTATGCTTGTTGATAGTGAGAAGGGACATGTCTTCGCTGAGAAGCTTGCAACTCATACCAATGTTAATTGCAGTTTCTTGACGATCACCAGTAAGGACCCAGATCTTGATACCAGCGTTTTGCAAAGTGTGAATCGTCTCAGGGACACCTTCCTGTAGCTTATCCTCAATAGCGGTAGCACCCAGCAGATACATATCCTTTTCAATGAGCTCAGCGGCATTATCAAGCTCCTGACTTCTGTTGACTAAGGTAGTAGAGGCCTTAGTGAAGATGGTATACCATTCAGCATACTCCTCGTCAGGAATAACACGAGTAGCAAGACACAACGTTCTCAAGCCTTCCGCTGCAAAATCTTCTAAATGAGTAGTTGTCTCTGTCAAGAACTCGCTTTCAGGGCTAAGACGCTCCATGATAACAGTATCAGCACCCTTACAGTAAAGACGGATCTTACCATCAGGGCAGCGGAAGATAGCAGACATTCTCTTACGGGTAGAGTTGAACTCACAAATATTGAGCAACTCATACTCATAAGCTTCTCCAACAATATCTATAGTGATCGACTTAGGACGACGAATAATAAACTTGTATCCAAGCTGAGCAGCACCTTCAACAAGAGCACCCTCATCAGGAGAGGCGGCCTGGTATCTAATGCTACCGTTCTTCGGATTGACTTCAGGAATGACAGTATGGCAAGAGGCAAGAAGAGTGAAAAACTCACGGATGTACACCTGAGATTCATGAGTATCCATGCGTTCACGCAGAACATTAAAATCATGGAAGCCAACCTCAATACCATCAATCTCGGTAGCTCGTTTGTCTTCAGGAACTTCTAAAGCATAACAATGACCAGCAATGGAACAAGCCTTGAACTCCATGATATTTCTAGTCAAAGTACCAGTCTTATCAGAGAAGATATACTCAATCTGGCCCAGCTCTTCAACCAATGAAGAGGTACGGCAGACTGCAGGAGTGTCGGTTTCCTTGTGATACATATCCAAGTCTGAACTGATCAAAAACGCTTGATAAAACTTGATAATTTCAACGGTAACAAACAGAGAGATGGGAACCAAGTTAGAAAACAGAACCCAGTAAGTAAGAATGTCAGAGAAAAAGACCTTGGCACCACTATCACTCTCAATCAGCAGGTAACCCAAAGCACTGGCACTAACGTTATTCTTAATAACATTACCAGCACTCGAAATAATAGAGAGAATAATCAAAATAGAGAAAAGGAAGATGATCTGAAGATTAAGCATGTGCTCGACAGCGGTTCTTTTGATGGGAGCAGCAGTTGCATTTCTCATCAGCTTAGTCTCATGACCAGTGAAAACAACAAGACCATGGATCCATTGAGTGTTACGAAGGGTTGCGCCACGCAATAAAAGTTGGTCGGGAGATAGTGGCACCTTTCTGATAGATCCACCATCTTCAAGCTCAAGATTAGCCTCATAGGTGTAAAGACTACTATTAGGTTGCTCGGAGAGACATCTACCTGACACCCTGCTGAGATCACCGGGTGAGACTAGCTCAGAAGTATCGGGACAGGCCTGTTTGATCTTTAAGTTTGTTTCACCATCAAGGTTAGCAGTTTCAATATAACATAAACCTTCAGGCTCAGATGACGCAAGTAGGACCAAGTCAGCAGGAAATGGTTCCTCCGACTTGACTCGAATAATATCACCAACTGACACCTTGATCCAGCGCTTGGCTTCAAAGACGCCTCCAACAAGAACTTCGGCGGTGGAGTTGTTCAATTCCTTGTCTGCATTACCACGCTTGAAATCTTCAACAAGCTCCTTAACAGCAGAAACCAGCAAGACAATTGCTAAAGTACCAATAGTCGTATATCTATTTGTCGGCGAGATATTTGGCACTTGCTGAATTGCTGAAGTGAATAAGAAAAACAAGTTGGCATATTTAGAAAACTGCTCAAACAGAAACTTTGGTAAAAACGTAGCAACGTTGTATTTCGTTGTACTGATATGATTGTCTCTGTAGCCAAGATTGTAGTTTTCGGGAGGGTTGTTGAGATAAACAATGCGTGGCCCAAGTGTGCTGGGATCGACCTCCTTTTTACCAGTAATCTTGTTGAAAATCTTTCTTATGTCGAAATCAGGCGAGGTTTTTTCATCTTTAAAATCACTATCGTCTGCTCTCGCACCACTGCCAATGCCGTTATCACCAGTCTTGGCCCTGCCTTGGTCGGTCAACGGCAGGTCCATTTCTGTGTATGCCGAACCCAGGCCAAGCTTTGATTTGATGTTGTTGTAAACGCCTGCAAAACCAGACTTGCGAGTGGAAGCTCCATAGTAGTCCTGGTTTGATGATGTTCTAACAGGGCCAGAACTCAGGTAGTCTTGATCTTCCAAGTTATAGGCTGTCGAGCTATCTAAAGGGTTTCTATTTGAACTGGATCCCTGGTAATAGTTGTTATAATCTATAGATTCGATAGGTTGAATAGGCTCATCGAAAGGCGACGCAAATGTATTGTTCGAGGCGTTTTGCGACTGGTATAGATATGGATCTGTTGAGGTATTATCATATTTATTCGGAAATGACGTTCGTGTTTGATTGAAGGAGGTGTCTGAAATCAAGTCAGAATTAGTATAGGGGTCATTTTGAGAAACGTGGTCTGCGAATGGATCTTCGCGGTCACCCGCAGAAGGGTGATCTATTAAATTGTTATCGTTTCTTCTTGACATTGCAAACTAAAAATCTGCGTCTAAGAGAAAGCCACCGGAAATATTGGTGGTGATGTGTCTGTAGGAGAATGAGAAAAGTACTGTTAGAGCTCAGTTGCAAATAATTGTTTACATGCTGTCCACTACTGGCTAGGCTACGACAACATAAGGTTTATAGAACTTACTTCTATTAAGAGATACCAGAAAGTGCTTTGGTATTAGAAAAAGAGATTTGTGAAGGGTATTAACAGCAGCAAGTTCGAGAAAGCAAAAAGCGAGCCAATTGCTTGGTATCGAGGCAGGCTGAAGGTGAAGATGCTGGGGGTTAAGGAAGGCGATGGTGGTGAAGTTCTCAAAATAAAACAAAAACAGAAAACAAAAAAAAATAAAATAAAACAGAAAACTGAATATAGAAAAAGAGCTAGCTGGGAATGAAAGACTTGAACCAACAACCATACAGCAGCATTTATCGTAGATGCTTTGCAGTTCTACAGGTATTTGAAGATCCGGAAAGAAAGGAGCAATGGTTTAAATTATCTTGCAAATTGGTGTTGTGTCTTTGGCGCGGTCTGACCATTGTTATTTTAGTAGGTCAGTGATTCATGGCTGTGCAAGCTTTCATCAGAAAGTATACGTGTCGGCCATCAGATCAGCAGCAGCAGCAGCAGCAGCAGCAGCAGCAGAAACAATGTAAAACCTGGAGAAAATCCCCTCAGCTAGTTTACAGAGTTGAAACTACGGTCGTTTTCGCTATTTTTATTCTTTTAACTGAGCAGCATCTTCTGGGCTCTTCTTTGGAGTCAAATGAAGGCTGTAATGTCTACGTATGTAATAAGACACCTGGTCAACTACGGTTTTCCAATACTTTTTTCCACTGAATCGGCAATGTACATTATGACAGTGTCGGCAGAGTGTTCATAATACCCGCCGACACCGCCACCTTGGCAGTCTCATAGAGACAAAATGGTTTGAAATTCATGTCTGTATGTCATTTTGTTTGTAACTACTTGATGTAAGAACAATAAACTGACTATCTATGAGTGCTCACAAGACTACACATCACTCGGTGCAATGGTTTATTGTGGTTTATTAAAAGTGATCAGAACCTACTTTGAAAGTAAAGTAGCCACTTCAGACTTGATCTAGATACAAGACTTTATAGCTCTTTAAATAACGCAAACATAGTAAAGAGGTCTTCAAAGCTTAATAAACCCTGGAAACACCTAAAGCAATGGAGTTTGTTATTACTGTGTTGATACTAAAGTTACTTGTTTGCGAAGATGATCACACATTTAAATTAGAAAAAGTGAATGGATATATGGGATAACACGATGATTCGAGTGAAACAAAATTGCTTCTGAATCCATAAAAGCTAATTGTTAATATTTCTAGCGACTCGTTACGATTCAGCCGTTTTTTATTTATTTATTTAAATTTTTTTTTTGTTCTACGATACTGTTCCTGGACATATAAATTTCTGTTTTGAACTTTCGTTGTTCTATAAATGGAGCTCTTTTCCTAGCTTCATAAAAACCATTGGATTTAAATAAAAGGACATAGTATTTACACTTTAGTATCCAAATTTATTATCATTTAGTATAAGGTTTAAATAAATAATTAGGGCTTTAGGGCTACGTCATTTTGGGAATATAACAGTCCCAAATTGCTCTTTTGAGAAATATTATTTTCTCAAGCATTTTCTAAAAAACTTTACCAGTCAGCAACTACTCAAAAACTTTCAAGTTTCAATTATATAATAATATGGGGTTGTATTACTAATGTACTTCTGTAGGTCACTTTTTCAATTTCAACGGCAAAGTCTGTGCCAAAGTGAAGCAGGTTCACATACTGGCAGCATAGGGTAACTGCCAAAAAAATTTTCCCTTCTGCCTTGCTAAAAATTCTCTTTCTCTTTTTCCTTTTTTTTTCTCCCCTTCCTCTACGATTACCATAGTTTGGCTACCCGCTCTCTAGACACATCATACATCAAAAATGTTAGTACCATCATCCCCATGATTCATGTCAATTTTTTTTCGAAGGGTCGACATGTTTGAGCTTTGGTTATTGTTACTATTCATTCAGTATCTAACATTCTTTCAATTATAGGACTAAGCGCACTAAGAAGGTCGGAATCACAGGAAAGTACGGTGTCCGTTACGGTTCATCTCTGCGTCGTCAGTGTAAGAAGCTTGAGTCTCAGCAGCATGCCAGATACCTTTGCCCCTTCTGTGGTAAGAACGCTGTCAAGCGTAGTGCTACCGGTGTCTGGAACTGCAACTCCTGCAGCAGAGGCATCGCTGGTGGTGCTTACACTTTGAAGTAAGTTATTTGTGAAGTCATTTATTTGGAGAAGACTTTCTCTCGAGGAAAAACAATCTTTTACTAACATTATTTTCTTTTAGCACTGCTGCTGCCACTACCGTCAGATCTACCATCAGACGTCTCAGAGATCTTGCTGAGGTCTAAACAAAAGTCCTCTTTTGTTAATGATTTATTTTTGTGTGTAAAGTAGAGCAACGTAATCAATGTTTTTAAGACCAGTCATGAATATTTATTGTTCTCTTTGAGATTCTTTTGATTAATTGTGATCGGAATGTGTGTCTTCTTTAGCTTTCATTACAGCTATGTTGAATTTCGGTTGACCAGGGATACGCGTAAGGTGATTACAGATTGGATAAGGAGTTTCGGCAATCATGGTTTCATATGCTAAAGACAAGTCTTGATAGAAACAGAATTTAATAGGGCCTAAGAATTCTCTCGGATAGGTAAACTCAAATGAGCTTCTTTATCATTATGTATAGTTGGGGATTTTGAAAGACTGATACCAATGTCGTTGTTCTGTTTTTCTGTCTTTTTCATTAATCTTGGTCTCATTGTGGGAAAGTTACAAGATATTTAATAAATCCTAAGTTTTATCACATATTATGTAGTGATGAGATTTGAGCCTTTAAATTTATTTCTCATATTCTAATATTTATGTTATAAACCTTAACTGCTCATAATCTAAATGGTTCACAGGCAAAAGCATAGAAGCTTAAATATGACTTATTCTTTATTGATATATTAAACAAAAAAAAGTTACACAAGTGTGTCATAAATTTTGTATCTTTTTACCCTTTTGGGCCTAACGATATGTACTTGCTTTGGATAGCCACAGGTCTAAGTAAACCTGTCGTTACTATTTTTTTTTAACAATTATTAACAGGCATTTAAAATGATAATATCATTATTGCAACTTTCTAGTAGCAACCTCGATCATGCGTTTGTATTATGAATTGTTTGCAACTCTACGTCCTTGTATTTTGTTGTGAATTTAAAACACATATTTCCTTCAGCTCAGCTTACCAACAAAAAATTTTAAGTATTGAGAGTAATTCCTGTTAGCATTCTTTAAACAAAGTCTAACATTCTTATTACTGCGATTTTATAGCGTGTATACTAAAAATATATATATATACCAATAGACATCACTGTTTCGAACTAAAACTTTTACACAGCATTCAGACATTCATCGCTTTGAATATGTGTTTTAAAGAACTACTTGTGACTTAAACACAGGAATAATATCTCCGTCTTTGCTATTGCTAATTTCAATGATTATCATGTCAAGAAAATGAAATATTCTAGTATCAATGTTAAGCTGGAAAAAATAGTTTTCATGTGCGGCGACACTTACGGTTAAGTTCAAAAACTTCAGAATGAGCGTTTTAAGGCTTGTTTAAGTTATTATCCCGTTAAACATTATGAGCTGAAAATTTAGAAAAGCTCCCAAAGCTTTCTAATGTTCTTCGGTTGCGGCTACCCGTTTACATTAAACCAAAGCCCAATTGTTTTTCAGATTTTTGTCAGAGAAATTTATTGTTATGGTTGTCTGTAAATTACATTCAGAAAAGGCCTTAATTGTTCCAAAAGTTAACAAATTGGAAAATGTTACAAGATTACGCCACAGACTTACCGATGACGGTAAAAACCCGTTATAAAAAGGTTTGTAGGCGTTGGTTATTGGTTAAGAATTTTTTTTTAAATAGCTTTGTAGGCATCCCTAAGTTGGGTTTTTAGTTTTACCTCAAAGATGATGTTAACCTGAAAAATACTTTTTGAGAAATCAGCTGTGTCTAAATTCGACAGCCGGCTCACAATCTAACCCCAAATTTTTGAAACAAAAAGAGCCTGGAAGGTTAGTATCCTTACGACACAGATATTAAGAACCATATGAGGCCACTATAAGCATACTGAGGAAATGCGTATTGCATTTCGTGGCAATTATTAAACTGACGCCTGGTGTTTTTTAAGTGAAACTGAGGTCTTACTTAAATATGTAAGTGTGTAAATTGTGGTGTATAGTTGTAATAACGCGTTAACCTGCCATTTTTTTTGTAGCGCAGGTCATTATTTCCAGACAAAAGTTACAGACGTGAGTTATAAACGTATAACCATCTCGTGACACTAATGGTTAAGGAGTCATTGTCATATTTAGTTAGTGACTAACTTTTACCTGAAAATGGCACACTATAACTAATAGCAAGGGTTGTAACTTTGACACTTGCGGAATTATTTCTAAAAAGCTTTGTTTTTTCCGAAATAAAATTATTACAGTCTGACTATTTTGATTTACCCCAGATTTGTCCGTATGCTTGGTTATCATCAAACCAAACGGGAGTTATGAAACTTGTCGACCTCTCTCTAACATTGAAAAAAAAAAAAGAATGTACTAATTGATTCAAGCTTTTACCTGTTCAATTTGCTCTTATTGAACCCCTCATCACACTAGTTCAACTACACTGTTCTAAAATATCATCAATTTCGTGTGCCGAGTTAGCCTTATCGACTCTGTAGGTAACCTAAAAGAAAGTAAAGATAACCATAAATTTTTGTCACAAACTGCGCATGTGTAGGTGTCCGGGCAAATTATGTGATGATGATTTCCCAATACGGGTTGTCCGGCACCGATATCGCTTTCGCTGTTAGATTTGTGAAACATCTTTAATTTGGGACTCTCTTTTTTTTTTGGTTAACTTATTTAGTTAACCCCAGAATTTGTGGAATTTATCTTTTGTTGCGCTCTTTCAGGTAATACAGAAGTAAGAGCCCATTATATAGCCGCTCTACGTACAGCCTTGTTATATCTCTGAAGAGTATGTGAGTTATTCAGCCCTACAAGCATGAGAGCTGAGAAAAGTCAAGGTTAAGCTATTTAAAAAAAAAGCGTTGCTAATTCAAACGTCTCTTGGATCCATATTTTTTTGCTATTGTTATTATGCAATGCCAAGTTTTAATATTTTCAGCAGGTGCCCAGGATTTGAACTTAAATACCCGGGTGCTTTGAGCGGAAAGCCATTTTAACGTCACCTAGGAACTATATATTCACGTTAACAAAGTCTATAAATATTAGGTATAGAGTTAAAGTTTCGCAAAAACTTTTAACCAAAGGTCTTTACCCTAACCAAAGTAGTTTTTTTGTAACCTTGCCCATATTTAATAGGTGGCTGCCACCTAATGTTTGCTTATTGTTTTATTACTTTGTTAAATTATCGTGTGAGTAGAAACCTCACAATTATAATCTTCCTGTTCTTTGTAGTAATGAAAAGACAAAAAAAATAGTTTATAGAGCAATATTAATTTGAATTATTGAAGCACAAGTCGTTTTGTTTTTTCAAGCTCACGGTTGAGTGCTAACCAAGACTCCCCACAAGTAACTTTAAGAATGAAAATTTTAGATGGAGTTAAAGTTGCCACAAAAAAGTTTCTGATACCTTGTAAATGTGAAAATTTTAAGGCAACGATAAATTCTCTGCGTTATAAGCCCTCGGGCCGCGGTGATGGGGTTCTCAGAGAAATGTCTAGAAATATATTTGTGTAGTCTTGATGGACCAATTTTATCATAATTTATACGGATGATGAAAAAAAAATTTTAACCAGAAGACTAGTAGTTTACAGAGTTGAAAAAAAATAGTTTGAAAATATTGACATTATTAGATTTTTTCCTAGAGATCATTAAATAGACATTAAAAACGATAAAAACATGTAAAGAGAAATAATGCATTGCTTGCAAGAATATTCCTGCTTAGTATTGGTAAATGAAAGAAGGCTTAAGATCACCAGCAACCTTCTTTTCAACCTCAGACATTTTTTCATAGCGTTCATCCATATGGCCAAGTCGCTTCTGCTTATTCTCATACATGATGCCAAGCTCGTAGCCAATGATGGTAATGATAGCACAAACAGTAAATGCAAGACCAATAGCAAGGCCCTTGGTATAGTAAGGACTGTCTGTGGAGAGGAATGAGAAAGTGGCAATAATGCCGCCAATGTTGCCGAAGCCAATTTGCCAGCCTGTGCCAACAGAACGTCTGTGGTGGCCTGCAAAATTCATGCTAGTCCAGCAAATTATTAAAGGCATAGCACTATAGAGACCACAAGCGATCAAAAACAAGCCACCATATCTGACCTTGATATTAGTGTGATTTGCAAGAAGCATAATAAATCCAGCAATTGCAACCAAACTACTGAAAATGGCATATGCAGCTCTGTGTCTAGTCTTGTCAGAGATAAAGGCTAAACCCATAGAAAAACCAAAAGCAGCTACCCATGGGGGGACAGAGTGAAACTGAGTCTGGATGGGACTGTAATTAAGCGATTTGACAATAGTAGCAGCAAAGTAGGCGTATCCATAGGAAGGAACAATGTAGAAGAAGTACATGAGGCCCACAACCCAAACCTTCCACTCTTTGAAAACTCTGCCAACACTCTTAGCGTCAAGAGGAACATCGTGAGAAGAATCACCGGAATCTAAAGCAAGCTTGTCCTTGAGGAAGGCACGCTCATTGTCGGAAAGATACTTGGCATCCTCAGGGAAGTCAGAAATGCAAAAAAACATAAGACCAGAGCAGAAAACTGTGATGGCACCTTCAATAATAAAGATCCATCTCCAACCCTCAAGACCTCTACTACCGTCCAAGTTCCAGATACCTGCAGCAATCAAACCACTGAATCCACCGGCAAGACAAGTTGAAGAAAAGAAAAATGAGTATCTTCTCTGTGCCTCTTCACGACGGTACCACATTGATAGTAGATAAAAACAGCCCGGGAACATACCAGCCTCGCACATACCTAAAAAGACACGACAAACAACAAGACCAGCAAAGTTTTTAACAAAACCTTGAGCAAGAGTTACAGCACCAAATAAGACCATGCAGCCCGACAGCCATACGTGAGGATTCAATTTTTTTAACAAAAAATTGGATGGAATTTCGGACAAGATATAGGGCACAAAGAATACAGTCAGCGCAATGTTGTACTGGTTTCCCTTTAAATTAATGTCCTTGGACATACCGTAGACACTCGCGTTGGAAATGTTGACACGATCCAGGAAAGCAAGCAAATAGAGGAGACAGATAGCAGGAACAATGTGAAGATCCAACTTAAGCATCAGTTTTTTCTGGTTAACACCGTAATTTACTGCTAGTTGGTCGATCTTTGCTTTCTGCTCTTCAAGGGTGGGCAAAGGAGTTTGCAAAACAGTAGGATCTTCCTTGCCGCGATCCTCAAAGGAGGACCCCGTTTCCGAAATATTATTTGAGGACATTGTGATGAAAATGCAATTAATATCTTAATATGCTAAGTTTAAAAGATAATGAATATGTTGAGAAGAAAAAGTGAAAACTTCATGGAAATTTTATCACAATTTATACTTGAAATTTTTTTAAAAATTGGTCACTTCACGATGTGGTTGTTAGTCACATTGAAAATAGAACGAGCGCTATCGAAGCTGATTAAGCACTATAAAGAACCGGTGTCGGGCAAATTTTAAAGAATGGAACTGACCATGGCGATGACTATAGCTACCGAAAAAGCAATGTTTTTTCCAGAATCTTAGCATTCATAATTGCGTTTTATACGGGTAATCTTCCAAGGAAAGCTAAGAATCCGTTTGCATAAAATCGTTAACCAAATATTAACCTTATTTTCTTGGGATCTCAATGGTACTTGTGTTGACCAAAAATCGATGACTTATTTTAAGGGTATAGAGTTTCCTTACGGGAACAATTTGGGAACGCCGTTCTCGGAGGCAAATACTGTTTTCAAACCAACGTTAAAATTTTCGCCTACATCGCCCCGACATCGCAGCTTCAAAATATTTCGTGACTATAATTACTCGCGTTCCGCGTAAACATGAGAATCAATACTCAACTTTGATAACGAACAGGTTGGCACCGGGGATGTCGAGTACTTTGATCTAAACATTATCTGATCTCTTTTGATGCAAGAAAAATGTCGAAATGTTATAGTTTTCTTATATAAGAGTCGTAGTGGATTTCACAGCTGGTGGCGTTTTACTGAATACCACAAAGTTGATTAAGTTGCAAGACGAGCAAATCAACCTACAAAGTGTCGCAATTCAAGGTAGGTAAGCCTTCATGTTGAATAACAAAACGAAAAGACGGAAGATAGCATATTTGAAAGCATTTTGAGTTTTCAAAAGTCTTTTAATTGATGGGCAGGGTCTGAGATATATATATATATTTATTTTACTGGGAGTAAGACAAGTGGGATAATCATTATTGTGGGAAACTCGGCAATTGAAGGTGTTTTTGATCACAAAAGGTTCGATTACAGCCGAGCTCCCATTTCCCTACATAATGATTTCCCTCACTCAAAATAAAATAAGATCTCAAAAAATTACGCCACTGATAGCTGGCAATTCCTTCACAGTTTTATAATCTGATAACTTGTTGATATATTTTTGCAACCAATAAATAAAATGAGAACATTTTTATTGAAAATATTTAAAACATTTGATACTTTTTTTGAGATTCTGAGTTTTTCTAGCTTTTGGTAATTGTCTTTATGATATTATCTGGCAGTAATCAACGTCAAATACATTGTTTGATTTTATTCTATTGAAAGCATACGCAACTAGTTTTTAAGATCCTAAGACGTCTTTTTTTTTTAAAAAAAAAATATCGCCTTTAATAACTACCGATATGTGCTTATAAGAGAAACAAGGCTATTTGAGAAATATAATTTCTGAGATGATATCCTTGGTTTAATCCTCAACCCAGCACTTCATATTTGACTTGCGTCAATTAAAAAGAATAAATAGAAACTGTTTATTGATCTGATATCCTGAAGTTATTTAATATATATGAGGGAAATACAATTATAGTCAGAATAAAGCATGATACATGTATTGATGAGACTACAAAGGTAGCCCTCTAACAAACAATCAAGGGTTTTAAACATTTGATGTCGTCGCATTTTCCATGAAATATTTCAATTCAAAAAAAAATTAAATTTATGGTGTTATGATATTACAGCTATAGTATAATGAAAGCCCGATGATTTATTAGTATATCATCAAGACATTTTGGTTCGATCCAAATTACAACTTGCAGTACAACCATACACGGTGATAAGTAATCTCTGTATAGTATATTCCTGAGGTTAATGAAATGAAAACAGCATCTAAACTAAATTTACATACAAATTTTCACAAAACCTTACAATTTGCGTCAAGAAATGGTTTTTTTCTCTCTTAGTCAAAATATTTGGTTGACTGCACTCATCTCTGATGAAAATGAATCATTTGTTTAAAAGTTTAATTTTTTTATTGACCGCAGTCATCCCTTGGATAACTTCTGGTTTAATCGCCTAACGAGCTGTCTTCACAAATCGCCGGCAGTTAGCCCTTCATATCCAGTATGTACCGAAGTATTGCTTAACCGGGTTTGAGCTTCAGAAGTGGCTTGAAGAGAAGTATACTGTGAAAATTACACCCCATTATCACGCAGATTCTGTTTGCAAAATATGACTGGCTGAATGCTGCAGAAAGTTTCTAATTAGATATCGAAAAGTTGCTCAGATCCTGAGGAGACCCCTGTATGCGTGGACATAGTAAACGGATAGAAATATACGTTCTGTAAAGAAGATTTTGTTCCATGATCAACTGTTGATAAATAATAATAATAATAATAATAATAATAATAATAATAATAATAATAATAATAATAATAATAATAATAATAATAATAATAATAATAATAATAATAATAATAATAATAATAATAATAATAAT
>Ga0160505_100895_pt1 | contig 15166 bp, 6 predicted proteins | sample DIDeMG_FD_108225 | JGI IMG/M metagenome (GOLD analysis project Ga0160505, IMG submission 108225) | Enriched chicken feces microbial communities from UW Madison campus, WI, USA - DID2874_E49_Stillage MG | ecosystem: Host-associated > Birds > Digestive system > Large intestine > Fecal ... | reverse complement strand
GGAACTTGAACTCTCGCTGGAACTTGAACTCTCGCTGGAGATTGAACTCTCGCTGGAGAATGAACTCTCGCTGGAACTTGAACTCTCGCTGGAAGATGATCCTCTAGAAGATGAAGAACTGGAACTCGATGGTTCACTGGATGATGATGAATCTGAGCCCGGTACACATCTACAAATACTAGGTGGCTTGTTCCCTGGATTGGTGCCTGTGTACGTGACGCTGTTTCCCAGGAATGTAAAACCACTTGGCGTGTATCCAAACCCCACTAGGTAAGTGTTGAAACGGGTAATGCCTACCGAGGTCTGCGCAGTAATTGCCAAGTTACCAGCACTTGTATCATAGCTGACAGCGGTAATAGGGAAACTTGATTGGAAAAATGTGTGTCCACTAGTAATACCGTAGAGTGGGACGATTGTTGATGTTCCAAATTGCGTCGCGATGATGTATGCAGAGGAGTCCTGGAATACAATAGATTGAGTACTAGGGAAAGCAGTGGTTGCAGTGTTCTGTGCTAATGTCATTGTTGCCCCCTGCGCAAGCAACCAACATCCAGTTCCCGTGATATAATATTTCTGTGCATATGTGGTATGCCGAAGACAAATAGCACCATAATTATCGATAGTAGGATAGGACGCCGTGGCCAGTCCTAAAGCCGTATTCGAGGTACCATAGATATTTATGATACCACCTTCATTATTTAAATTGGCATTTAACGAAACGGCTCTGTCACTGTTCAGGCCATAATTATACACGAAGTAGCCGGTATTGGTGAAGGCAGCAGAGATAGTGAGTGAGTCACTAGTTCCTCCGGAATTCACAACCAAAGTGCCCAGGTTCGTAACTTTACCTGAAATTGTATAAGTTCCCGTACTGGTGGACTTGAATTTGAAATCTCCCGAGTTTACGAACGCTTTTGAAATAGTCGCTGTGATCGTGCCTGGTGTAGAGATAGTGAACGTACCAGTGTTCGTGAAAGTGTATGTGGATCCTGACATTGTAGTGACCATGTTGCCCGCAGAACTCATGGTCCAAGTTCCAAAGTTATTGAAAGTATTAGAGTTTTGAAATGTCATGGCTGCAGCTCCAGTGATTTCAACGTCACCTTCCGCTTGATTCGTTAACGAATTCATGATGACCGTTGCGCCGGCATTGGCTCCTAAAATGAAGTCACCATAGTTTATGAAGTTGCTTCCCGTACTCAAATACAGAATTGTTGGCAATACAAATGCTCCGTTTGTCTCCACGACCCAAACGTCTGCACTAACTTGAGAGATACTAGTAGCAGGATTTGTGCTTGTGCTTGTGATGGTTGTTGTAACTGCCAATACTCGGGCAGCTAGAGCCACTAAATTAATTAACTTAAGTGGCCGCATTCCGGATGAGTTTTCAAAATGTATGATACATCTCCCTTATATAAAATTATTATACCTGTAGATTCAATTTTGGCAATCAGAGAACTATATGTGTGCAGGGGCGTTAATCTATGCTGGTGTGTTTTTCTCCGATACAGTAGTCATGCGAGAAGCAAACCTTGCATGAAATATGATGCATTACAAGATAGAAGGTGTTTAGTCTCTTGGGCCTTCGGCAGAAACTAATTGAGGCGTTTCATAATTTATAGCCGGGTAAAACCATTTATAGTATATTTGTTGCTCTTCTTGTTTAATTTCATTGAAGAATCTTGAGCAGTTCTTTCTTGAGACATGAGTTCATACTGAAATTCAGAGAGCCTGCGTCACTTCTCAAGCTCCCTGCATAATCGTATTGGGAATGATTGTTCACCTGCATTTTCATGTACCGACACCTTATTATTAGTAGAGTTTTGCCGAGTTACGTCGTATGACTCTCTACTCGCAAATGTGCGTTAGTCCATCTGCGAGGATCTAAACAAAAAACCGTACGTTAGAGAAAAATGCCTTCTGTGAAATAACTGGAATTTCATTGTTGAGTACACTTCAGATCGCGATCGGTTTAACCTTTTCATCGATCAGCAACGCTGAACTTCAGTGGTTGTTGCGGACCCTTAAGGAGTACATGCGGTAATCTATCTGGATCGTTCAATAGTGAGTGAACGGCTCTTTTACTGAAGAAATCTGTTCATTGAAAACAAAGTTCATTGCTATCACCCATTCTCCGAGTATATTGCTCTCTTATGGTTCAAGAACTGCCCAATAACTCAGTGGAGTTCTGGAACCATCATGCAGTCAGAAGCAAATAAAATGCAACTTGCATTGGTGATCGGCAGGGTGTACGAGGGAGAAGAGCATAAATAATAAAACATATTCCGCCATTGTTCTATTTCAAGATCCACGGTTTTCAGAATCTCAATGCATCAGGCAGTTGGAAATCTTGGGGCCTCGAACGATTTCGCTTATTCAAGTATCCCAACCAATACTTTGCTTGTTTAATGATCGAAATTCTGGCCATGTTGCATAGAAAAAAAGGGTTCGTTGGTGATATTTCAATATCAATAATTGTATCAATTGGTGGCTGGTCGTTCAGATGCGCTGTATGAAGTGATCTTGCCTATCAGGAATAGGGCGCAACTCCTTTGACAATTACCAGCAAGCTTGATTGTGATAAGTAAAAATACACATCTGCATTAATTTCATCTTGCATGATAGCGCATGACAGTTTCTCGATGGGGGGCAATGCTCCCGTTTAATATTTCTACCGATTTATTCTTCTCCAGACCTGAGGTGAAGATACGGAACTGAACTTTAAGAATATGCACGTACAATGTATGACTGTTTTGAAAAGGACGTGATAGATAAGTTTGCCATAAATAATCACGTTAATAATGTATGACGGGCAACAGAGCATAGACTGGTGGCCGATGAGTGATGGCATTGATCAACTCATGAAAATGAAGCTGCTAACTCGAGTAACTGAATGGTGGAGAGAGTGGGGAAATTAGTATTGTGCCCTGGCTTGGGTGATCGCGGATAGCCTATTCGATTTAGCTTCAATTTCTCACTTATATTCCTTGACAGGAATTGTAAGTGGCTACTGGCTCTTTGTCCGTGTGCTCATCTTGCTTCAACCCAAATGTAGAAACATTGGATGCGTAATTTCGTATTGGATCTTAGTCATGCAGTAGCACAAAGATTGTTCGCAAATCACACGCATGCTTCAATTATTTTTTTATAGGTATTCTGCCCAAGATGGAAAGTTCGGTTGAGCCGCTATTTTCTTAATGCTTTTTTATGCAAACGAATTTCACGTAATAATGGCATGACAGTAGGGCGAAGTACCCACAAAGTCTGATGCTACATGTAGAGGTCAAGACGTACGTGTGCCTGCATTCTTTTACAAGAGGTGTATTTTGATTCGTCTTCTATTTACTAATTGGGCCCATTATCTGAGACTTGACGTATTGTTTGCATGCACCAACGCCATGAGTACTGTCCTTTGGCAAGTCTCAATTCTTTCAGCTTCCACGACTAGAGAGCTAAGTCTCGAGGAGAACATATTCTAGAAGTTTACCAGAGGTCTGCTGGATAATTCATTTGGCGGTAATTATATTAGAGAGCAGTTAATTATTTATAGAAATCTGACACTGATAAGGACTGGCTGGATGTTTGCCCCTCGGGGCGATGATGCAATAAGCCCTTGTCATCAATTAAAGATTTTAAGCCACGTTATTACTTTCTTGAGAAGCGATCGCTCTATGCATACGTCGAACACTGAATGATGGGACTTGTAGTACGACAACACTTTTCATCATGGCCCCACAATGATCAGAAAAAAAAATTAATATACGATAGCAGGTTCAAAGAATCTTTCTATGATTAAATCAGCTTAAGCTTTCTGCCGTTTTTTCTATTTTGAGGCGTTTAAGTTGCGAATTGCCCGATATTCGCAACATGTCGGACTGGAATGTACTTCTGACGAAGAATCAGTAATTTCACCTTCTGGTAGTCGAATCAAATAGTCAACATGAATACACATGAAATTTCGCCACGACTTGATGTATTGCTCTTCCTTGAAATAATTTTGAATGAATTTTTATATTTTTAATCATACTTTGTAGTTCGCATCCTTATTGTCTTTTTGAGAAATAATTTATGAAGGTCAAAAATTTCGCGAACTTTGGGACAAAGTACCTACATCTTTCAATGAGATTATTTTCTTTAAATTATTTCTTTTCTGATTATCGTTGAGTGAGAAATTTACAATTTTATCCCTTCCTTTGTGTGGTGAAGTACTGACTCGTGATTTTAGTGCCTGTTGTGGCACAGAGAGTTGAAGGCATCTATGTTATATGCTATACTTCCAAATTCGATGAGCCCTTCTGAATTTTTTATGCCGATCGCCTTGAGGCATATACGGAAGGAGGGTTTCAAATAGTCTTTGTTAGTTGTGGCGATTTGGCTGACGCATTGTAGATCCCAAAAATGGAAGGGAGAAAGCGCTGCAAAAGAGGAGGAGAAGTTGAGTTCAATTGAACTACAAAAAAAGGTTTGAGCATTGTTCTCAGATATATGGGCATTTCAGTCACGACAATTTGACTGAAAGACCGAAGTGAATCTAAGTATGAATCGCTTAACTTCTTCTGTCGGAGATAACAGGAGTGCATCGGTATATGCGGAAATTCTCATCAAGGTAAAACGTAAACCCGCAGTCTTGTGCTGCAGCTTAGCGAAACCAAAGAAGAATCCCACTAATTCTAGGACTTTATCATTGCGTAAGATCCGAGTCCGAAATGTGACATTACACATTCTGCAACAAGGATTGAACTGTCCACGCTAATCACTCCGCACACATTTGGATCATGGAAGTTGTTTTCCACGGATCTTCAGTATATTTCATGGCTCCCTTGAATTTGTTTTTGTGAATTCCATACTTCTTCAATCCAAAGAACTGAGACGGTGTTCTCCGCCTCTAAGTATTCCATGTTCATTGAATGTGTTTTCATTTAACGTAGTTATTTCCCAATGGATTATCATTACATTTAGTGCGAAATACATAGCCATGCTTGCTCACTTTCACCCTATTCAGTTGAGCAATATCCCATTGTGATAACTTCTTGTATGGACGACCCTATTTATGACTGAATGTGTGCAAACTCAAAGGAAAACTATTTCTTTTCCGAACTGATGGCTCCACGAGCCAGGCTTCAACACGAGCTCTCAAGATACTACGCCATTTTACATTTATCAGAACGGAAAGTAATTCTTCCACCTCGGTTCCTTGAAACTAGTTAATACTTGAATGTTCGAAGATTACGAATGCCACGATGAAAATGTCGTAGGAAACTAAAATGAAGCCAAAATATTTAGAACACAGACGATGTAGCATTTTCTCCTATTTTATTGTAGTTGGCTTAATGGTTAGCCAAGTCACAGTCTCTGTCTGTCCCGTTGTCCCCTGAGAGCGCAGCAGGTTAGCATATTATTTGCGATTACTTTCTGATATTTTCTTAAGATTTCACATCGGAAGTTGCCGAATCTTATTGTTCCTACAGTCCTGATTTCCGCTACTTTGAAAAACTTCCAAGAGAATGAATTTGATTGAACAATTCATGTCTTCAGTTTCAGAAATTGGATATTTCACCATAACAACTAGCTAGCGCAGTACTCAGTGAACCATGAATGAAAGCTGGTTTCTGAGTGTGTTTGGACGTTTTGTTCGAGAAATTGCATCAATGCAGCATATACATACAACTAGATCTGGCATATAGAAACAATAGCAGGAATGAGCAAATGTAGGCATGTTACAAAAAATGCAGGAAACCGAACCAAAGCGGATATGGAGCACAATACCAGAGGAACGAAAAGAAAAAATACCTCAAAAAACTGACAAGATAAACAGACATATCTTTCCTGGCGTTAGTTTGGACTTTGTTCAAGCACCAGGTGTAACTAAACTCTTCGTACTTTGAAGAGCTTCAGGATCTCCTATCGAAAAAGCTCTCTGTCAACGCCATACGTCTTACAACACATTCAGAGTAAAATGAACTCAAATTCAAACATGCAGAATTCCCATCTAAAAATGTAAAAGCAGGCTTTCGCAAGTTCAACACGGGCTATCTACATTACACGAAGCGATCTATGTTCTTAACGCGGTGTGCATTCAAACACATTGCGAACTAAGGTTTTGGACGTGTCCAAACTTGCTTACTTCTCGAATTTGATATCAAACCGTGTAGCTACGTGAAATGCTACAGCGGTCACTTCGTCGACGTTCTCGTCTCTTGTTCCTTCTTGCCGCATCTGCGACAATGGTGTTCTTGTTGCTAGGATACCTCTACGTGTTTCTGTCAGATGGTACCAAATTCACCTCTTCACTTGGTAATAAAAGGTGTGGTTGGCTCCCAGCTCTGATGTGTGCCCAGCCTCACTCTGAAGTAGTAGAAACCTACGAGGATGCAAAGAGTAACGTCCTTATTGCAGATTTAGATAAAGCAAAGCTCAAATTTATCGATGGAACGTACAAAGGAGAAAGATCAAAATCATTGAAAATGGGTCACGATTTCTACGAGCAGATCATGACGGTAATCAAGAATGCCAAGCCAACATGTGGCAAGCTTGACAACTATCCAAATGGCCCCGCCAAGGCTGAACTTGTTGAGATTGCTACTGGCTCCAACGGTCGAGTGTTCTCGGAGAAGTATCTTTCCGATGCTTTGAAGTTGGACGAAACTCAGAAGGAGCTGATGGCAGCTTCTCACAAGTATGCCCTTGAAAATCTTCCGGAAAATGCTCCGAAGGGGTTGTATCTGGGAACCGGAATTGCTTACGTAGGAGGAGGAAAATTTAACTGGATGGTCCTTCTCTCACTCAGACAATTGAGAGCTCGCGGATGTGAACTCCCAGTGGAGATCTTTATTCCATCCTTGGAAGAGTTCGAACTTGAGCTTTGTTCCGCGATTTTCCCTCTCTTGAATGCTCGCTGTGTCCATATCCCTACTGCTCTTTACAAAGAGAACGAGAGTCCCGATTCACTCAAGTTTGGAGGTTACCAGTTCAAATGTTTAGCTATTATGCTTTCAAGTTTCGAGAATGTTCTTTTATTGGACAGTGACAACATCCCTGCGCACTCCCCTGAAGCTATTTTTACCAATGAACCATATCTTAGTAAAGGGTTGATTGTATGGCCAGATTATTGGCACCGTACGACGTCTCCTGACTACTACTCTATTGCGGGCATTGAAATCAGTAGGACGAAGGTGCTTCCAAAGTTTCACGAGAAGCCCGGTGAACGGATTGATCAGGATCAGCCTGGAGAAAACTTTGACTGGGAGAACTATCCATACCATGAGCGTGAAGGAGCAATTCCTGACCCGTCTACGGAGTCGGGCCAGTTGGTTTTAAACAAGAAAACTCACATGAAATCTCTTCTTCTTGCCTTGTACTACAACCTGTATGGTCCCGATTACTATTACCCATTGTTGTCTCAGGGTGGATCGGGTGAAGGAGATAAGGAGACATTTTTAGCAGCCGCTGTGGTAACACATAAACCGTTCTACCAGATAATGAAATTCTTGGGTGCATTGGGAAATATTCGTGATGGTAATTTCAACGGAAATGGAATGGGCCAACATGACCCAGTTCAAGACTACAAATGGTCTGTGGAGAGACATAAACTACGGAAGTCGTTGAAGGGTGCAGATTTTGAAGCTGCGGTGAGCCAACTTAAGGAGCCAGGATTACTTTTTATTCATGCGAACCATCCCAAACTTGATCCTTGGGATTTGGTCAAAGAACATCAGATCATCCAAGATAATGGAGAGAGATTAAGGCTCTATGGTTGGGATTTGAAGGATAGAGTCGGAAGTGACATCGAGCTCGACCTCTGGAACTACATGGACCAGCTTTTGTGTGACTGGAAGATTAAAATTGATCACTACAGTGAAGTTGACCGGTCGGAGCTTTGTAATGAAGTCAGGGCCCACCGAGATTGGTTACTTTCAACAGCAAAGAAAGACTGATCTATGAAGTGTATAATATATTCTGATTCTTCGAGTATTCAGACGGATTATTATTTGGGAGTTGAAAGAATTGATGAAAGCACAATTGTTGACATTCCCAATGTAGTTCCTGTTCTTATAGACAATAAGAAGCAAAATTTCAGTAAGGGGAGGGGTTTGCCGAGCAATGAATAACTGGTGACTTTGCAATTTCATTGGGTTGCTATACAATGGTTTTGTCTGAACTGGGTTATTTGCCTGTGTTAGCACTACATTTTGGGCAAGAATTACTCCTCTTCAAGTCAGAATTCAATAAAACTGTTGAAACCATAGACCAGCTATAAACCATTATTGATGTGCTAACTAACCACTCAGCGAGTCTGGTTACGTGTTCCGATATTCTTCTCATCATCGATGTTCTCCACATACTGCTGAGATGGCTTGGCCATTTCTTCGTACTCCATGTGTCCATCCTTCTCAAAGTGAATACGAGCAAGCTCGGAGTGGTCTGGGCAAAGCTCAGGACCTTTTCTTCCAATCAAGTACCATGGCAAATTGAAGATCTCCTCCATACTCTCCAAAGAACGTCCAGCAACCTCAGGGACGAAGAACCAAGCCCAGAAGAGAGAGACTGCCAAAACACCAGAGAAGAGGTAAAAAGCACCGTATGGCTTGATCGCAAGCATCATCTTAGGAAGCGCTTTGGAGTTACCGTATTGGTTGGCGTAGTGCAAAACCATCACCATGGACTGAGCGAAGGAACGGATCTTCAATGGGAAGATTTCAGAACCGACAAGGTACTGAATAGAGTTGAAACCCATCGTCCACCCACAACCAGACAAGAAAAGAGCAGCAAGAGCACCCTTAGAAGCATACTTGTCACTACCAGTCAAATTGGCGTCCTCTGCAGCCTGGGGAACGAGGTTCAAAAAGATAGCAAAGTAGAGCTCACAAATAAGTTGGAAAGTGATACCAATGTACAAAGCTGTACGTCTTCCCAAGAAGTCAATGATAAAGAAAGCAGAAATGTAAGCAGAGATAAACTTCACTGTACCCAAAATAGCAGTCATCTTCAACTTCTCAACACCAGTGACACCGACAACAGCAAACAATTCTGGAGCGTAGATGGTGACAGCGTTAGCACCAGACCATTGACCCAAGACCTGAGCACCGGCAGCGACAACGAAGAATCTGTATCTGTTAGCCTTGACAAGGAAGAACTCCTTGATAATGGAAAAAAATGAGTTTCCAGAAACAGCCTCCTTCTCGAGCATAATACCTTCATTAATGTCACTAATCTCACCAACGACAAATGCGTGATCTTTTGGAAGCTTTCTGAGTTTTGAAAGGGCGTCCACGGCTTTGTCCTGTTTGTTAACCATCATTAACCATCTTGGAGACTCGACACACCAGAAAGAAGCAACAAAAACGAGCACTGCCATCATCAACTTCACACTCATTGGCAACACCCATTGGGCTCTGGAGCTTGACGAGACGTGCAATGCAGTTCCATAGTGAGCAAAGTATGACACCATAATACCCAAGTACACGGCACCAGCAAAAATACAACCACACAAACCTCTGATCTGTCTTGGGGCAACCTCTGACATGTAAGCAGGACCAATAGTGGTAGCTTGTCCAATAGCCAAACCCTCGATAAGTCTTCCAGCATAAAGCTGACCAACCTCATTGGAAGTGATTTGAATGATAACACCCACGATCCAAACAATACAACTTTCTCTCATTGCGTTAAGTCTGCCCAACTTGTCGTTGGTGTACATAGCAATCATGGCACCGGCCACGGAGCCAAGCTGAACCATGGAAGTAATGTTTGAAGTTAAGTCGGCAATCTGATGCTCAGATTTTGACTTGTCATCAAGACCAAATTGGTGTTTAAATGATTTCTGGGCCTTAGCACCAGAAATTCCACCTTCATCAAGACCTCTGCCCGCACCAAAAATACCAAAAATAAGAACACTGAAGGCAAGGGTTAAATTATAAATCTCTTTCGGCGAGTCAGTGTCCTCGACTTTCCATCTGAACTTCTTCTTTGGCTTCTGAACTGGAGCAATACGACTGTTGTCCAGTTCACTGGAACTCATGATGATATCCTTGGAGTACTTTTTTTGGAGGTCACTCATGTTGGAATTGTTATTTGCGAAGAGAAGAAAATTTTGAAAGACTATAAGATATACTTATATAGGAAAGCACTCTGAAAGATTTTCATGACTCCACCAGCTACTCCGCACAAAACTCCGGGAAACGAGGGGGAATCCCGATGAGATTGCACCACAAATCGAATAACACAAAAGAACGTTGATTGCAGTTCCACTCTAACGATTTCCCCTCTGCCCCACTAGACTAGTGGGGTTTAGGTTGCAAAAGTCCCATTTCTGCCGCGTGCTGCAGGGCCATACTCCCACATACAGGACGAAATACTTGCCAAGAATTTATTATTTCTTGGCAGAACGCACTAGTGTCAAGACGGGCGGTTTGACAGGTCAGCCAAGGATACTCATTAGATTAGCGAAGAAGCTTACAATATATAACTAACCTGAAAGAAAAGGGCGACATGCACATACAGATTATGTATCCTCCTTGTAGAGATGCTCAAAACTTCTCTTGCTTAATCCAAGGCTTCCACCGCATAGGAACATTGTCCTTGGGTGTTCTGTTATGATCCCTGGAGAGTGGGGGAAGTGATTTGCGGCGGTACAGGTGTGCGAGGTCCGGCTCCGAGAAATAGAGGAGAAAAACATACTTGCTAATGTCATCCATTATACCAAATTCGGCCAAATTCTGAGCAACCACGAAATTCTTCCACCTCTTTTGCTGTATTTACAATATCTTATATTTACTTACACTTTGCATGTTGTTTTTGCTGCATCGTTGAAAGTATTCGACGAAAATGACGTTGACACCACATTGACACCGCCAAGTGTATCGGAGTTCTCGGTCCTGCAAGTGATAGCATATTGATCCTGACACCCCACCACTTGGGCGAATTTCCTAATTTGAACGTGCATCCGGAGCTATTGTAATTCTAGCGAGTAAAAGTGCCCGGATTATATCGCTGCTTTTATAATGGAGGGGTACTATTGAAAAAGAATGACGATTCTTTCGAATACTCAAATTCGTTTGTTGCCACGCAATGGACTTACAATCATTCGGGAATCGCGAAGGTAGGCTACGTATTACTGTTGCGAGGGAAGATATAGGGACAGACCAAATTATCTTTTTTCTTGGAAGTCATACATGTAGAGTATTTCAGAGGAACTGTCCACGAATCCCCGGAGAAATCATGCAAGGAATTTCTTGCAAGCGTCGGCTAGTGCATGGTCTCTTTGTAATCAGGTTTCTTCACTGGCCCACCACCTTCAAAAGTCCACAATTAAAGTCAAGATAGTAACTAAAAAGCGTTCATTGCATCAGGATATGATATGCATTTGTATTTGGAAATCGTGAAAGAATTGAGGAAAAACTGAGCTCTTGCTTCTTTTTTTAGTACTTATCGCTGATCATTGATTATCACGGCTTACCACTTGTGGCATGCAGACTTCCCGAGGTTTCGTTGGGTCCCCATTTCTCCACTTCATTGCCCGGAGTTAGAGGAGATTGAACTGGTCCAAGTTCATTTACTGATGGCCAAACTTCGATCCCGGGCTTGTAAGAATCTACTGGTATAATTATTAATTAAAATATCAATCGTAAATTGCAAAGAAATCATTTCACTACCAAGTTAATATCGAAGTCAACGGTCTCAGGCATTTTGAACTCAAACAGTTCGAGAACCCTAGGTCCACAAGCTCCAGTACCAACTCCATGTTGCTTGTAATCCAAGCGAACAAATTTGTCTCCTTTAATAACCTCGTTAGGATGCTGAGCCTCTTGCAAATTGTGTTGATCCGATACCTTGAAGTCAAACAACTGGTTGGAGAAATGCACTACAAGATCTCTCTTCTTGGGCGCATCCAAAGATACCCATCTGGTATCGGTATGGTTTCCGTTCTCTTGAGGATAGTCGTACAGATAATCGAGTTCTTGGTAAGGCTTGTTGTATACTCCGATTCTCTGAGATTCCTTTTTGTCTGAGTAACTCTCACCTGGACCCCTTCCGAACCACAAAACATTGTTTGCCAACTCATCCCCGAGGAGAAATTCATAACCAAGTCTTGGGAGAGTTTTTGGAATCATTTTTGCAAATTTAGCTTTGGGCACCATGTGAGTCCTTAAGTTGATTTGTCCTTCAGAAATGGTATAGTCTTGACTGACTTCAAATCTCCAACCCAAAATAGGTGGTCCAACACTTGACTTGACAGCCAATTTAACAACCAGATCCGCTTGGGTCACCACCACATCATGGACGGTCATGTCCATATGTTCGAAGCCAAATCTTCTCCAATAAGGTTCATCGACAGGAGCATCGTTGTTAATACTAGGTCTCCAGAAAGTCAACTGGTTGAAACTAGAAGACTTTCGACCTGGCTTGATGTATTCAACAGAGTCGACCTCCCAAGAGTTAATTTGTCCTCTAATGGAGTCATACACAAACTGAGTGTTTGGTCCTTCGACGATGATAGTGCCATGTGTTTCGGTGACCTTCAACTTTGCAGCCGCAGACTTAACCTCAAGTGAAGTACCAGCTTCCTGAAGCTCCACTTGAGACCAAGCAATCAAGTGATTTTTTGACAATACCTCAGTTCCAGAAGTCAAGAACTCTACATTCAAGAACACAGAGGAGTCGGAAGCCCATTTGTTATTGAATTCAGGGAACTCAATCTTAGATGTTTGGCCAGCAGCAGTGTCTGGAATCTCGAGGTCTCCCTCCTGGAGAACTCTGCTATTCATAGATGTATCATACTCCGTGATGTTGTAGCGAGCAGTAAATGAGGACAAGTCAATGAAGTTGTGTGCATTGAGGACCAGGATGTATTTATTCTTGAGATCAAAAGTGGTAATGATTGGCTCAATAACCTTTTTATACTCAAGTAAGCCTGGAGTTGGATTGTGTTCGGAGTCAACAAGTCCATCCATAATGAACACTCCGTCATGTGGATACTCTCCGAAGTCTCCACCATACTTGTAGAAGGTAGTTCCATTTTCATCTTTAGCTTCAAGACCATGGTTAGCCCATTCCCAAACAAAACCACCTTGTAAGTTATCGTGCTTGTAGAACAAGTCCCAGTACTCTCTCAACAAACCTGGGCCATTACCCATAGCGTGCGCATATTCACAGAGTATAAATGGCTTGTCCTTGCCTGCAAATGATTCCACAGTCTCCAAGCATGGATACATTCTGGAGAAGAAGTCTGTTGCTTCGGCATCCAAATCTGGTTCGTAATGTACTGGTCTAGTGCTATCGAGTTTTCTTATCTCGTTAGTCATCAGAACATGGTTCAGTCCAAAGAAGGCCTCGTTACCAAGCGACCAGATGATCACACAAGGCTGGTTGATGTCACGCTTGACCAATTGGTTGGCACGATCAACGTACGCACGCTCCCATTGAGGGTTATCCGACGTGAACTTCTTTGCTTCCTGAAACAATGCGAGCTTCTCACTATCGTATTCAACATCATCCGATCCGTCAATTGGACGGCGAACAGCTTCGAAGAACTCGTGACATTCCAAGTCAGCTTCATCAAGGACCCAAAATCCATACTTGTTGGCAAGCTTGTAGAAGTCTGGGTGGTCTGGATAGTGAGAAGTACGAATGGCATTGATATTATGCTCTTTCATGATCCTCAAATCTTTTTCCAAGAACTCGAAAGGGACTGTACGTCCGTACTTGGGATGATGCTCATGTCTGTTGACACCTCTCAAAATAATAGGGACACCGTTGACCTTGAGAAGATTCCCTTCAATAGCAACCTTACGGAAACCCACGTCCTGCGAAGTTTCGAAGAGAACATGACCATCTTTTACGGTTTGAATGGTCAAGTTATAGAGATATGGTGACTCAGCAGTCCACTTGTGAGGCTTGGTGATTGCATATGAGAATTTGGACTCCAACTCACCCAACGACTCAGAGTTATCCAAGACAATCTTATCATCTGCATCTTTCAAGATGAACCTAGCATCAACACCAGTGTTGTTGGTCTTTAAGCTGATAGCAAGCTTAGCATCGTTGAAAGAGTCGTCAAAGTCCGTCACCACGGAGAAGTCTTCAACGGCGCCTTCTCTTGAGAACCCAAGCAAGTAAACATCACGGAAGATTCCGCTGAGCCACCACTGGTCTTGATCTTCGATGTATGTAGTGTTCGACCACTGGTATACTCTCACAAAAAGAGAATTCTCCCCTGCTTTCACGAAATCAGACACATCGAACTCGGCACTGTTTCTCGAGCCCTCAGAGTAGCCAACAAACTTGTTGTTCACAAACACGTGGTAGCAATTGTCCACACCTTCGAAACGCAATCTCAAATCAAGCAGGTCTTCCCAATTCTCTGGAACATCAAAGGTGGTGCGGTAGCATCCTGTTGGATTCAACCGTGGAGGATGTGGGGGATTGACATTGAATGGATTCACTACATTGGTGTACCATGGAGCACCATGCCCTTGCAATTGCCAATGACCTGGGACAGTGATTTTGCACTCTGCAGTGAAATCCTCGGGCAATGGAGCAGTAAGAGGTGATTCATGGAAGGAAAAGTCCCATTGTCCATTCAATGGGAGTGAATGGTGGGGCAAGTAGTAAGCTCTGGCAGGAAGACGGTTAACAGCGATTGTTTCGGGGTCCGAAAGGACTTTTGTAAGCAGCTTAACGTCCATTCTTCAAAATAACAGAAAGATGGCGTTCAAAATATGGAAAATTTAAAACGGTCGCTAATTTTCCCGTTTTTTTGTACCATCAGCAGCCGAATCCGGGGTTCATTGTATTGGCTCACTGCATTCCCAACACGGGATCGATTGTCCGTCGGAGTATGTGCACGGGTCACCGACCCCACCACCTTTGAGTTACATGCACGTCGCATATGTCAAGTGTCAACCTCCAATGCGCGGCTTCACCATGCGGTTTCATAATAACGTGAAATGATGGAGTCTCTGGAGCAATGACTTAGCAGGAACAAGTTTAAGCAATCAGTCAAAGGTTGGGCATTTTTCAACTACAATTTTGTCCCTTTGCAACGTTGACACACAATTATCATACCACAACCGCTAGCTCTAAATTAATACGACCAGCGCTACAAATCCCCCCCCACAAATGCTGCATGTAACAAGATTGGGGGGCACAAAATATTAGTCCACTGCAATGT
>Ga0160505_100894_pt1 | contig 15166 bp, 9 predicted proteins | sample DIDeMG_FD_108225 | JGI IMG/M metagenome (GOLD analysis project Ga0160505, IMG submission 108225) | Enriched chicken feces microbial communities from UW Madison campus, WI, USA - DID2874_E49_Stillage MG | ecosystem: Host-associated > Birds > Digestive system > Large intestine > Fecal ... | reverse complement strand
TTTTTTTTTTTTCTTTGATCGTGGGTTGGGGGGTTGGTTTAATAAGTAATTAAATAAAATAAAAAATAAAATATATTTATTTTTTTTTTTTTTTTTTTTTAATATAAAATGAGAAACAAATAAAATTAATTTATTCCAATAACGCATACCTTATAAAAAAATTTTTTTTTTACTGTTAGTATAGCCGTTAGAGCCTGACTACCACAACTTCATAAAAATTAATTGAAAAAGCAAAAAAATTTGATTAAGATTACTCGTTGATTTTATATATCAATTTATGTGATTTTTTGATTTTTTTTTGTCTTTTTATTATTAGTTTTCAGTATTAGTGCTTGTTATTTTCCAGCTTTCCATAACCTGAGATGACATAAGGATCTCCCTTAATAATAATCCTCTCCGACCACCGATGTGATACATTTCACGACCTTCTCGTCGATTATGCCATTGTTTGCTAGGTACTTTGTCAGCGAGACTGTCAGCTGGATCTGATCCTTGTGGTCCAGATTGAGGATCGCCGACTGCAGGACAGAGCCCATGGTGGCGCCGTGAGTTGCCACAAATGTATCGTAGTAAAGGTAGGAAAAGAAGCCCATAACAAATTGGCAGTCGAATCTGTCCACAATACCGCCATGGCCAGGGATGGTGTTGCCAAAATCCTTAACCTGGAAGCTGCGCTTAAGGCCTGAGGCAAAGAAGCCTCCAAAGGGAGCAATCAGCGACGCAAAGGTTGCCAGAACGGCAACATGGAAATGAATTGCCGGGAAAGAGACACGGTCAGTATGGAGTAATGGTTGCAAAAATGTAGGGACTCGGTGTGCAGACGACAGGAACACAGGGTTCGGCGTGCATGTGGTGTTTGACCACGCATTGGTGCCCAGATCCTTCATGGGGCAGATGAAATAGTCGAAGCGAATCAAGAAATGACACAAGATAATAGCCATGAAGATGGTACAAATCCAAGCGCCAACAAATCCCTCAACCGTCTTTTTAGGCGAGATCTTGATAAGTGGAGTGCGGCCAAAGGTGATACCGCAAAGATAGGCGAAGATATCGTTAGTAATGACCAATGCCGCGGGCACAAAGAACCAGAAAATTCCTGAGAAGATGTTGCTAACAATAAAGTTGCCTTGAATAACTACCAGCAGCAGCGCCATATGCGTAATGCAGAATTGAGTGAATTGGAACTTGTAGTGGTTCTTCTCGAGGGAGAAAACGAAAAAGACAAATCCAATAATGTAGAGGCAGTACGAGAAAAAGCGATGATTAATGGCAAGAGGGAGCAAAAACGAGTCGACAAGAACAATATGCTTGAAGTAGTAAATGACAGATTCACCCTCGAGGAAATAAATAGTCGTGGCGAGGAAGTACCAATTGAGTGTCCGACCCCACGGAAGCTTCTTTTCTATCGATGGCTTGGCCGCAAGAGTAATGACTTCCTTGAACGCAAGAATTTGAATGAGAACAACGAGACCAATAATGTATATATGACCGGCAGCAATGATCAAGAAGAAGCCACCAATCATCACCAGAGTCCATATTGTTCTAATGATAAAGTTTTGTTTCTTCTTTTCCTTCTCATTGACAGCGACCGCAGACTGCTCAGTCAGATCTTTCGCAGGCTTACTAGAAGGCACCTTTGCCTTATTTGAAGATGACTTGGAAGAGGTGGTCGTAGCCTTTTTGGGCGTTGTTGCGCTCCCTGGTTTTGGTGCCATGATGGTGAGGATGATAAACGATTAGGGTTTTGTAGAAATTAAAATTATGGAGAAGATTGGTATTCGATTAGAAAAGACGTACACCAGATGGAAATGGAAGCAAGGAATTGATCAGATTGACCAGCGTAGGAACAAATAAATTGGAATTGTTAAAATGAACTTCTCAATGGCAATGAGAAGAAGAACAAAGGTAAAAAATTACTCAAGATGAAAATTCAAAAAAAAAAATTGCAAAAGAGAAGGAGAAAGGGTTTGTGAAATTTTTTATGATTTCAGATAGATAATCTTTGGTTGGCTAGGAAAAACTGTTGACAAAAAAAATAAATAAAAAAGTTGCCATGTGATGATGAGTGAACAGCTTATGTAAAAAACAGGTACGTACGCGTCGCGAGAGAAAGAATACGCGTTATTCAACAAACAGAGGTACAAGATTATAGTGCAATTGACTCAATCGTAGCAGAATTTAGTAATAATAATAGTAATTATCAAGATCTGTCAATCAATATTTCTGAATTACAAAATTGACATTTGGTTTCAACATATTTATGGTAGGCCTGAAATGCTGAAAGTGCATTTGTTGGCAGCCTGAGAATGCTTAGATGGTGACCAGGTTTTGACAAGAGGGTGAAAAAGGACAAAGACAACCGTATGTTCTTATTTAACACTTGGATTTGACACCCCAACTATTTCAAATTATTATTATTATTATTATCACTATCATTAAATGACTCTAAGACCTGAATGAAAATCAACAATTAAATGTTCTGTTTTACTTATACCCTGTGCTGTTGTTCAACATTAATACACCCAATTGACAATCACATGCTTCCCCACATAATAAGCGTGAACCAAAGATAAATCATACAAGACAGAAGCTTACCGACAAATGAGAAATAAAAAAATAAAAAATGAAAAACATTTTAAATAATGTTTATTGGTATTTAAAGACATAGAAGACATTTCATTTTTGATGGCTTTGGTGATTGAACATCTAGGTGAAATATCCCATGAGTATCCTGATTTGTTAACATATTAACTTGCTGGAGAACTCCCAAATTTACAGCCAAAAAAATATAATTGACAATTACCATCCAAATGATGTTATATTCTCAAGGTATATCTATGAATTACCAACATTCACAATTTAAAATCATTACGTATAGACTCATCTATTATCAAAATATCTGATTCAAGTCATTGTTTTGTATTGCCAGGTCGCACTATATTTGCTACACACAATCTTTTTAACTCCCAACACCAAAGGTTAGGGTATACATTTTTCTTTCTTTTTTTTTTTTTCAACTTTTCTGTCTCCACTGGATCAACTCAATCTTTATCAGCCATAACACAACACACTGAGTGGCTACTATTACCACCCATCTACTACTGACCGACCATCAAAAATGCCAAAGCCCAAGGACCTCTCAGTAAATGAAAAGGAGTTTGTACAGCGTTTGCTGCATGAAGCCGGCACCCGGTATGACGGCCGTGAGTTTGACGAGTTCCGCCAAGTCGACCTGCAGTTTGGTACTAGCCTCGGCCACGTCGAGGTCACGCTCGGCGGCACGCGGCTCGTCGTGGTTATCTCGGCCGAGGTGACCAAGCCCCTTGACGATAGACCCTTTGAAGGCCAGTTCCTAATCACAACAGACATTAGTGCCATGGCATCGCCGCTCTTTGACAACTATCGCCAGTCTGACGACGAAAACATCCTGGCCCGGTTAGTGGAAAAGGCAATTCGACGATCAAATGCCCTGGATTTGGAGAATCTGTGCATTGTAGCAGGAAAATCTTGTTGGTTAGTGCGTGCAGATGTGCACTACCTGGACTTTGATGGTGGACTCATTGATGCGACGAGTTTGGGTGTGATTGCAGGCCTGCTCCATTTTAAGCGACCCGACACTTCGATTGAGGGTAAAAAGACCATTATACACTCCCTGGAGGAGCGTGCCCCTGTGCCACTCTCCGTGCTGCATATCCCCATCTCTGTCACATTCTCGTTCTTTAAGCCATTACCACCCGCAAAAACTGCACCAGGCGCGGGCAATGGCGAGAATAACAACGACAACGAAGACAATGATGATGATAATGATGATGGCAATGGTGCCGACACAGAGATGGTAGACAGCCCCAGTAGCACCGCTGATGATGTTGTTTTGATTGATGCAACTGCCCGTGAGGAGGCCCTGCGGCACGGCGAGATGACTATCACCATAAATAAGAACCGTGAAATCTGCCAAATCTCCAAGGCTGGTGGCCATTCCGTCGAGGCTTATGTGCTGATGAACTGTGCCAACAAGGCCTTTGAAATTGCTTCCAACCTCACCAACCTTGTTTTGAAGCGACTCAAGGAGGATAACGCAAAGCGTAACGCCGAAAACCCAGAGTTTGAGCTGAGCGCTGAGAACGATCGATAGAGCCCTGAACTCGCATTATTTATATGTCATTTGTAGAGAGAAAAAAAACCAAAAAAAAACTTAAAAGAAACCCACAAAAGAAAAATAATAATAACTTGATTCATCTATATAGAGGATCAGAAAAATTGACTGTGATCAAACAAATTTTCTTATCTACGTTTACTTCCGTGCAGCTTCGCTTGCATAAGTTGCTTTGTAATAGGGCTGCATCAAGACCTTGGTACAATTATAGATGGACGTACTCAGAATAGTCAAAGTTCCGTAGATTCAATACACACATACCGCTGATATCTGATGCATCTGAAAGACACGAGTCCGAGAACTCACTGCTAAAGAATCGCGAGTCCCGACTAAAGTTGGTATCTGGCGATGTGACTGAGCATTCCCTCTGTGGAAATACCGAGTTTGGCTTGCTTGTGCTTTCGCCAAAACCATTGAGGCTTGAAAATGACAAATTTGATAAAAGATGTGAGATAACACGCTGGCCAGGAATTTTCAGTGGTTCTGGCACATTTTCTGGGGATGCTGCATCAAACCAAGAGAACTGACGAGTTCGGTCAATAAGAGTGCTGCAATTTGATAAATTTTGGCGAAACTGCGCGATGGTAATACGACGATGCGGATCAGGATGCAAAACATGGGCCATGAGCATGCAAAACTCATCAGTCATAGGAAGCAGCTCCTGAAGCTTGCGAAAATTACGGGTATATGCATAGTACGCCGCATCTTTAACAGAGGCACAAGTCCACGGGCTTCGTCCAAAGAGCATGTTGAGCAAAATGATTCCCAACGCCCAGATGTCGCTGGCAGCTCTGGGATAGCCATTACTCTGGGGAATCTTGTTTTTTTCCTCGTATTGTTGCTGGTGGTTTTTATAAGCGTTTTCAGCTGCATCATTGTCTTCCTCATGGCGACCGCAAGTTGGCCTAGTACGGATTCCAACAATTGAGTTTCTCGCAGTTTCCAGACATGTTGACTCTGAGGGTGCTTGTACAATAGGCATTTTAACATAACGGTTGTTCTCGGCAATATTTTCAGGGCCCATATAGAATGCAGAGCCCCTGCCAAAATCAACCGAAATAGGTGACGTGCTCGCAAGACCAAAGTCAGCAAGTTTGAGGATTCCACCAGCACCAACTAAAATATTTTCAGGTTTCAAGTCGCAATGGTATACGGACTGCATGTGACAGTATTCAGCGGCATCTAGTAGCTGGCCAAACGCAGTCTTTACGGTTACGTCACTGCCCACGTACCATTTGTGCTCGCTCAGCGCAGTATAAAGATCGCCTAGCTCACAATACTCTAAAATAATACCTATGCAGTTGTCAAATTCAAGCACCTCGACAACAGACAAAATGTTTTCATGGCTGTGTACAGCCATTTGAATAAACACCTCCTTGAATATGTTTGATCCAACATCACTGTGGTCATAGTTTTTCATGTCGATCCGGTAGCCATAAATGCGTTTGAAGCTGCCTGGAACACAGCTTGCGCCAGTGTAGTTGGTATTGCGTTTTAGCACAAATTTCACAGCGTACTGACCGCCTGTGTAGAGATTGTAAGCGTGGTAGACCGTCCCGCTGGCACCAGATCCGAGAATCTTGGTCAACTGGTAAGTGTTGTTCACAATAAAGCCAGTCTTGTCGTCTATATATTCATCGAGAGTCATTTGGCTTGTTATAGATTGGAGAACTTAAAAAAAATGAGAATTAAAGTCTGGTAACAAGTGTGCAAAAAGTATACATGAAAGAAAGACAAAAAAGATGGGCAAGATTGAATATTTATAATTACAACTTTTATGTAACTATAGTAGTAATTGTCTCTGATCCTCCGTATCGAGATCCTGGCGGCCCATTGTCTAGTCGAAAAATATATTAAAAACCTCGAAACGCCTGTCATTCTTTGTGTAATTAAATTTGACGGGATCTCTCAGGAACGTGAGAAAAGAAATTGGCGGCTTAAATCAAAATAAAAGGAGTTCTAGACACAAATAACAACCAGTACCTGTCAAGTTCCTAAAGAATAAAGAGACAACTCTTTAAAAAAATTTGAAACTAGTATATTCACATTGAAAGAAAAAGTGATAATCAATAATGTTAATATAATCATGAAAGCTATCATGCTAACACTCAGTACACAGATCTACAGATTTTTTAAATAGCCTCCAGCGTTCTACTTTAGAATTAATTGATAGAAAGACTGAAAAAACATTCTGGAATAGTACATCTGGTTCTGGGGTGGCGCTTTTCGGTAAAATTTGCCAATATTATTCTTTGGGTGAGCAAACCATGCAGCGTACGAGAGCCATTGAGTGCGTCATCATGAAGATCAAAATGAAGGATCATTTCCATGGATTCAAGTTGTCTAAAGTTTACTATGGTAGCCATCCTAAACCAAGAAAGACGATACGCCGCACATAGCGCCAAAAATCCAAGTATTGGGTAATGACTGTCACATTCCAAGATAATTAAGGGGCCATAGACAAAACGTCAAATATGGAGATTATAGATCTTGGGTCCTGATCAGCGGCAGTGATATACAGAGCTGTTTTGATGCAGAACTTTGTGCACTACATAGCAACACCATAGACAAGTTAAAAAGGTTGTATCGAATTACCGATGGAGCAATCTCAAAGATAAAAGTTCCAATTGGGATAAGAAAGATTCTGATTTATAAAGACAGATTGGACAGAGAACAGAATGCAGGGATAGTGCTTAAGACATGCATTTTAGTGACTTTTAAAGATGCTAAAGATTCATATAACAAGTTATATTATTAACCCAGAGGTGATTTGACCACCGGTCTGCCATTTTTATGAACAGTTGATCCTGTTATTAGTATGCCATAACTGACACTAAGTGTTATTACTTAGATGCCATATTTATCTACTGTATGATCTGACATGATCTGACATGATCTATCGGCTCTCTAGTATTATTTGGCAATTCTAATCATGTGTACCGATTTATGTTCCTGTATTTACGCTGGCCGGACCTTATTATACGCTTCCTCATTTTTGGTTAGTTTAGGTTTAAAGCGTAGTTTTTACTGACCTCACATTCACTCTCTCTTCCCCGTACGAATCACAACATCATCAGAAGTTATCTCATCCTTTCTCTTCATTTCAGCACTACAATTACCATGGAACCAGCAAGACCTCTACGACCCGAAGACTACAAGTGTTGGATATGCTTGGAAACAGATAAAGATAACGATAACAGTAGCAATTACAAGCGCGAATGGCGGCGCATTTGTCGCTGTAATTTGGTTGCGCACGAGTCATGCCTGCTCCAATGGGCAGATTTAAACGCGCTAAATAACGATTCTGTTGTCAGATCGGCGGTATGTCCGCAGTGTCAACGACCTATTGTTGTTGTTGAGGATAAGTCCATGTTTTTACAGTACCGCGATTCATTTGAACGATCTAGCTCCATTTTTATCAAGCTAATGGCTGGCGCGACTATCGGCGGCGGCATCCTAACCACCGTCTATACCACGCTCTACACGCTTGGCGCCACGACGGTCAGATTCATGTGTTCAAATGAGATGGCGCTCGATATCCTGGGGATTGTCGTTAAAGATAGAGGTGTTGAGATCAAGCCGATATCGATCCGCAACGCACTTATGATCCCCACAATACCTTTTGCATTGATCTTGTCAAGATCACCGTCACCCAAAATTGGTTTGATGCTCTGCCTGTTGCCACTCGGTCTCGGGGACTTAAAGACCCCACCATGGAAATTCAGTGGCCCTCGTCTCGCTATCACTGCCCTGCCGTTTCTGCGATTGCTTTACTTTAGTCTCTACAAACTAGTTGCGCAGCCACTCATTGATGCTAATGCCAAAAAGATGAAAAGTGATCGATACAAGCGCGGCAGTTCCGGAATCGGGATCGATGGCATTAACGTAGAGGTGATTGTAGAACAGCCTGAAGGCTTCAATAGAAACAATAATCGCAACCAGGATGGTGCCGACGATAATGACAATATTCTCAACAATAACAATGGAAACGAGGCGGTCGAGAATCAGGGTCTTATGGGAGAGATGCTAAGTACGTTTTTCGAATGGTTGCTTAGGAACGTTAACCCTAATAATGAACTGGGAATATTCGAGGATGATATGGATGAGGATGAAAATCAGCCAGAAAGACAGGAGAATAATCAAGATCAAGATCTTCCACCCAATGGCAACGTTCAGGTAAATGGGCGCGTGCGCAACAATATCAACAACAATAACAACCGGCAACGGGCGCCTCAGACCGATAGCGACTGGGCGATTTCACCTCGACGATTATCATTGACAATTGGAAACGCCTTGCTGCTTCCGTTCTGCAGTAACATTGTCGGATCAGTGCTGTCGACTATCCCCATAGTTAGAACGCATATTCCCGACGTCTTGTACCAGAATCTCTTGGCAGGAATTCTTGTGATTGGTGTGAAAGATGTTGTTAATGTGGCATCAACTTATTTCCGAGTAAAAAGCGAACAGAGTACACACGTCCTGCAATACGAAGAGGCCGAAAAGCTCAGCAAGGGCGAGTAAGCTGGCTTGCGTCCGCTCCTAGCATTGTTTCAAAGTGGAAAGATACCCATCATCTGCTCAAAAAATATAACATTTAATAAAGGTGACGATTTTAACCATTGATTTACTCAAGTTCTTTCTTCGTAAATTTGGGCTATTGTTTGTGATTGCCTTGTCGGATCATCGCAAGCGACTTTGGAGTCGTACCAAACCTAACCCTAAATACTTGTCGCAAAAATATCAAAACGTCGTCACAATTACAACCACAACTTTCGCCCACACCGGTTGCATCAATCATTTCTTTTTTCAACGGCCATGTACAATAGTCAGCACCAAAGTCCTTCATCGAATCAACCGTCCTCATCTCTGCATCATCACCATGCTGACAACGCGACGGACTACTCGGAGTTCAACCTAGTTTCTATCGCGGCAGAGGCGTCGGGGGCGGTCGATGTTTCCCTTGGCCGACACCTCGACAAGATTCACGACACGATTGACGATCTTGAGCCCCAGGCGTTTGCATCCTCGTACTCACGCAGCGGACCATCGTCGAACGGGAATGACGGTGCAGCAGTAGGCCGCCAGGAGGGCCTGGTAGCTACTGTTTCTGGGCCTGGTGGTCGTGCTGGCGCTGTAGATGCTATTAACGCAAGCCGTGCCACTGCCGACCAGCGAGACGTCACGGTGAGCGAGGAGGTAAGTGCCCACGGCAGTAGCCATAACAGCACGCCCGCAGAAGACATTGCTCAAACGACGACAGCGCTTATGGAGATGGCACAGTCGTCGCTGAAGGCCAAGAGGGCATGCCAATTCTGCGGCAAGACTTTCTCGCACCCGGGCTCGCTTGGTCGCCATCTCGACCTCAAGCGCGGCACGCGGCTGCATCCCGCGGATCAGGTCGCCCTTATCCGCGCGGATGTCAAGCGTCGCGGTGACGCGGTAGAGATCAAAACACGACGCGCAAAGCGGGCAAAGGTCTACAACTCGCGCGAAGACGTAAAGGAGCGTGCACGTGCGCGGCGTCGGGAGCGAGAGCGGATGGACCGCGCGCGTGCCGTGGCGCGACAAAAGTTTATCGAGCGTATTGGCCTGCCGTCGCTACCGGCACATCCCTCATTTGCGTATGTTGTACTTTACTTTCTGCCGCCGGCGCAGTGGCCGCATGACCCGCCCACGGCGCAAACGTATCACCAGCTAGAACAAGCACTGCAACCACTGCAGGGGGTCGACATGAAAATGTTTAATGACTATGTCAACAAGGTGAACGTGGCATTTGAGCAGTGGAGCGTGATGAACAAACAGTCGAAGATGGAGATTTGGGCACGCGAGCAGCGACGCGTGGCGGAGGCTGCCCTGGGATCGCTGTCTTTGTATGACCTGGGATCCCGCGAAATTTGGCTGCGTCTGGAGGAGGCGAGGGTGCTTGAGGCCATTAACCTCGATTCACAGCGCGAGGATGAGGGAGACACGTCCAGTCATAGAAGTGCCAAGAAAAATGGTGATGACGGGGAGCATCAAGGAAACCCAGATATGGTTGACGGCATGTCTACCCGGATCGAGACGTCGACAGAGGACGTCGCGACTTCATCTGTGTTTCTGCCAGCATCGGGGATTGATGATGGACAGGTGGGCGATGCTGTACTCGATCCGGAAATCACTAAGCATCCATCGTCACTTCCGCAAAAGTCTACTGACGCTGGGCTCGAGGGCCTGATATCTGATCAAGACCCAACCGTGATAATAAACATGGAATAGCACAATGTATTAATCATAAATAACAAAACAAGAAAAAAAGAAAAAGAGAGAAAAAAAAAAAACGATAGCAAACGTTTCATTAATAATTCTTAGCTGCTTACACAACCTCCATGAGGTACTGGTTCAGACGGCGGTCAAATATCTCGCAGCGAACCGGCATGTCCATCTGATAAAAGGGGTTCTTCATGACATAGTCTGCAAACAATTGATAGACCTTTTCGAGCACAGCCTCGGGGCTCAGCTGCTTGAGATCAGTTATCAGCAGAAACTTAATGCCCGTGAGAGTCTGGAAACAGTGAATGGCCACTTTACTTGTCTCAACCATCGTGATACCAGATGACGATGGTAGCGGCGAGATCCGGGACGAGATGGCGTGGATGCTGTGAAAGGTGCCTGCTAGCACCAGGTAGTCATTTGTTGACAGTTTGTTCAGACCGGGCTTGAAGTCTTTCTGCAGAGATAAAAAGTTAACAAGATGTAATGGAACAAAATAATTGGGATCAGAAAACTACGTACCTGGTATATCAGACCACCGGCCTTGTTAAGAATGTAGAGAGATTGGACACCCATGGTGATGAATTCTGTTGAAGATGGGGATGCAAAAGAGGGTCGGCAGTAGTGGTTTGGGAAACCAAACCTCCTGCCAAAAACGAATCAAGATATAATATCCCACCTTTCCTTTCTCTTTGTAAACCCTTTTTTTTTTTAGATCAAAAAATATTTCTTTTAACCATGCACGAAATCATCCACTTGTCCCTGTCCGCACAGGCCAATCATTTGACGACGCACTTTTACAACGCACAGGATAGCTATTTTGTTTATGACGACCGCACCGTCTCGCACGTCGATCCCACCGTTTTGTTTCGCGCGGGCCTGGGCTCCGATATGCGGACAAGCACGTTCACCCCCCGGGCGCTGATCTGGGACATGCGCGGTGGGTATGGCTCGATGAAAAAGGCTAACGCTCTCTACTCTGACGGTTTTGATGATAATACGGACGCGAGCGACGCTCGGAACAATGCGCTGGTCTGGGATCAGGGGAACAAGCCGCTTAAAGTGATCCAGGAGGATCAGGTCGCGGCCAACGAGTACCAGAAGGCGCTCGACACCGGAAAGGACGTGATTGAGAAGGCCGCCGCTTTGACTCCAGAAACTACGCGCTACTGGTCCGACTACAACAACATTTACTATAATCCCAAGTCTTTCCACCAGCTCAATAACTGGGAGTACGATCCCGTGCGGTTCCCTAGGGGTAAGCCGCGCGGCGAGGAGCCCGACGGTGGCCGGCAATTTGTCGACTATGAGACAGGCGTCGCAGAGTTTACTGAAATGAATGTCAGTAGCGAGGATGCTTATCTCGAGCATGTTTTCCGGCCCGCGCTCGAGGAGTGCGATAGTCTCAGCGGCATCACGATTTCGACCGAGGCCGATTCTGCGTGGGGCGGATTCACTGCCAAGGTGCTGGAGGAGCTGCGTGAGGAGTACATTCCAAAGACTCCAGTGTTCACCTGGGCAGTCTATGACGGCAAGGTTGGCGCGAAGATCGACCACACAACCAGTTACAAGAACATTAAGCAGTCGCGTCAACAGGTGTTGTCGCGGATCAAAACCACCACAGCACTGGCTCGTGACTCGACGCTGTTCATTCCGATCTCGAAACCGCAGGCAAGCATCCTGAAAAACTATGATGCGGAAAGTAACTGGCACTCGACGGCCTTGCTAAGCTTGCCATTCGAGACTATAAGCCTGTTGTCGAGCTTGCGCTCGGAGAAGCGTGTGTCGATGCAAACGGTGGCAGAATACTTGCAGTGCGGCAGCACCCGAAACATTGTCTCCAGCACAGAGGCTGCGATTGTTGGGCCCATGCCCTCGTCGCTGGCGGACTTGCACAAGCGCAAGAAGCTGGTGTTTGATTACTCTGGCTCAGTCTTCCATGATGCCAATGCTCCGGCGCCGCACTACTTTTCCAAGCTCGGTACGATCCGGCCACCTAGCACCACCACAAGCCCACAGCCGAACAGTCTTTCGTTGGACCCCGCAGGTGACCACCACATGATCTGGGAAGAGCTTTTCAAAGCGAGCCAGCTCCAAGGAGACGGCACCGCCGCCGCGAACCTGGCCGAAGTCAACTGCCCACAGCCCTTCTCACTGCAGAAATCATTTCCCGCGGGCGCACTGGATCTTGACAGTAGTGACTCCGTGTACGCATCGCTTGGTGTGACCACGGCCCCCCGGCGGCAGCTGCGCGAGATGAACACGTTTGTGTCAAAGTTTGTAAAGACAGCCGACGAGGGCCGCGATGAGTTGAAAGAGGAAACAAGCGAGATGGCGGAGCAGTACGAATGGGGCTGGGAAGAGAGCGAAGAATCAGACGACGAGTAAGAGAACTGGTACTAAGTCAACTTTGTATATAGCTTTTAATTAATCAATTGTTGTTCAAGAGCACAGGGCAGACTTGTGGGACAGGACATTGGAATATAGAACTTGGGCAATGACCCTGCAAATTGGGAGATTTTTTATTTTTTATTTTCATTTTTTTCCAACGAGAGTTGCCATGATCTTAACCGACTCTACAAAACGCAACCATAATGTCAAACAAGCTGCTTGCCAAATCTCTCGTCACTATTATCGGCACTACTGGTGTCGGAAAGTCACAGGTAGGTGTAATTGTTTTATTTTAAGAGCTAGTTTTTTTTTGTTTTTTTTTGTTTTCTGACCGAGTTATTTATAAACTTTTTTTTGTTGTTGCGGTCTACAGTTTAGTATTGAGCTGGCCAAGGCGCTGAACGGTGAAATCATCAATGCCGACAGCATGCAAATCTACGCGGACCTGCCGCAGATCACCAATAAGCATCCCGTAGCTGAGCGTGCGGGGATCCCGCATCATTTGCTCGGCCACGTTGGGTGGGAAAACAGCGAATATAGCGTCAAGGAGTTTGAGCGCGAAGCATTAGCCAAGATTGCAGAAATTCATGCGCGGGGCAAGTTGCCAATTCTTGTGGGCGGCACGCACTATTACAACCAGGCCATTATGTTTAAAAACTCGACAATTGGAGGTGGCGGCGATGACGCGGGGAGCGCGCCAGCAGAGAAGACCCTTACAACCGAACAGCTGGGGATTTTGGACGGGCCCAGTGCGGGGGTGCTGGCCAAGCTGCGGGAGGTCGACGCTGAGGTGGCCAACAAGTTCCATCCCAACGACACGCGTCGGATCCGCCGTGCGCTGGAGATCTACTTTCAGACGGGTCAGCGACCCTCGGAAATTTACGAGGCGCAGCGCGCCGACAACACCGATGAGAAGCTCAAGCTGCGGTTCGACAAGACGCTGGTGTTTTGGATCTGGTGCGAGCAGTCGGTGCTCAACCCGCGGCTCGACACGCGTGTTGACGCAATGCTGCGAAATGGACTCCACGACGAAATTCGCGAGCTGTTTCAGTACTACACGGCGCACCGGCCCGAGAAGCTCGGCGGAGTGTACCAGGTGATTGGATTTAAGGAGTTTCTGCCGTGGCTGGAGGCGGGCGGCGACATGACGGCAGGCGAGCCCACCGGGGAGTCCACAAAGCTGCTGCAGGAATGCGTTGACAAGATGAAGCAGCGCACACGCAAGTACTCGAAGCAGCAGACCAAATTCATGAAAAACACGCTCATGCCCAAGCTGGCCGAAATGGTGGAGCAGGAGCCAGCCCGCACCGACATTGCTGCGGCGGTGCTTGATGCAACTGATTTGACGCAATGGGACACCACCGTAGCGGCCCACGGAATTGACATTGCGCGCAAGTTTCTCACCCCCGAGGAGAACGGCTCGGTTGCAGCGGTGCCTGAGCACTTTATCGCCGACACGCCGGCGCTCCGCAGTCTTATGGTGACGCCCAAGTCGTTCACGCGCGAGCAATGGCAGAATTTCACGTGCGACACGTGCGTGGACCCCGAGACCAAGGAGCCCGTTGTTGTTGTCGGCAGTGACAGTTGGGCCGTGCATCTCAAGAGCCGCAAGCACCGCAACGCCGTGGCCGGCCGCGCCAAGATGGCGCACAACCGCGCGCAGATGGAGCTGCGCCGGAAGCGGCAGCTTGAGGAGCAGGAACAGCCGTGCGGCGGCGAGGAGAAGCGCCACGAGGGGGAGCAGCCCAAAGCATGAAAGCCGAGAGAACTGGGCTAATGCAAATTTTTTTTTTTTTTAAAAACTCTCTGAGCAGCCTTTAGTGTTGATGCATGATATCATAGATCTATATTTAACCGGCATAAAGGGCCTAGCCAGGTTTATTTTTATTTTGTTTTTATTTTTTATTTATAGCTGCGTGTCAGCATTATCTTTGATTCCACAAGTGCCGGCTGATGCTGCGGCTGATACTGCGGCTGATACTGCGAGTTATGCTGTAATATGCTGTAATATGCTATAGTATGCTACGACTTGTGTTATGACTTGTGTTATGACTTGTGTTACGACTTGTGCTGGCAAGTTATGCTATCCACAGGCACAAGCAAGGTTTAGCATTAGCCAGCCACTGCCAGTGCACGCGCATGAGCAGGTACAACCTGTGTGCGAGGAAGTACATGTGTGTATGTGTGTGTGTGGGCTTGGGCTTGCGTAGGTAGCTTGCGTAGGTGGGTTGCGTAACACCCATCCCAAAGGGTTTTGTAAACAAAAAAAAAAATGAATTTTTTTTTTTTTTTTTTTTTTGTTTAAAAAAATATTTTGTACCTGGTAATTGAACATTTTTTTTTTTTTTTTTTTTTTATAATTATTTTTTTTAA
>Ga0160505_100893_pt1 | contig 15168 bp, 4 predicted proteins | sample DIDeMG_FD_108225 | JGI IMG/M metagenome (GOLD analysis project Ga0160505, IMG submission 108225) | Enriched chicken feces microbial communities from UW Madison campus, WI, USA - DID2874_E49_Stillage MG | ecosystem: Host-associated > Birds > Digestive system > Large intestine > Fecal ... | reverse complement strand
TTTTTTTATTATTTTTTTTTTTTTTTTTTTTTTTTTTTTTTTTTTTTTTTTTTTTTTTTTTTTTTTTTTTTTTGGTCATTTTTACTTTTTTGCCCCTCGCTATTTTAGACTTGGAGATTACTCCATTCTCCTCATCAAAATCATATTCATCCTCCTACTGTAACTAGATGCTGTGTATCTCTTTTCACTCTGTTCAATAGATTTGTTTAATTCCATATAGGGTTTTTATTGTTGTTGGAAAGTTGAGTTTGTGATATTCTCTTGTTTTGGGATGACTATATTGTAACATGACAGCAATGTGGGCTTATTGCGCACGTAAAAGGTATAGCCATGGCAACCGCAATCTAATTGGAACAGACACATACAAAATACCTTTGTAACTCTTAATTTGCTGGTTGTGTGTTACCTGCTAAACCCTTCGTATTACTTTTATGCTGGCCCTAGCCAACTCGTGATGGAAGGCGGGGATTTTTTAACATTTCCCTATGCTGATGATGGAATGAACGCCGTTCAACAAAAAAAGCTGCAGCTCTCCCTAAACCATTTTGTTACTTCCCTTTTGGAATAACGTCACGGTATGCCTGACTACTAGGCCAGAGGGTATTAGCAATTCTCAAAAAACCATATTTGGCAAGCTTGCCCACCTGCTTTTGAGATAAATTCTTTTTTTATTCAAAGTTTAATATGAATAATTACGGATCGAGAAGTTGAGAATATCTTGGAGGCATGGAATTTACACTCTGCGGGGCGCAATGACTTGAGACATGGTTGACTGGCCTTTATGCAATAGCCAGGATTGAATAGAGTATTACTGTTGGCTTGGTACGACGGCCACCAATTTTCTCTATTGCCTGATAACACCAATTCGGTAGAAATTCACGGCGCTGTTTATACTTTACTATTGACATAGTTGTGTGAAAAAAAAAACGCCTCCCTCCCAAGTAAGTTTTTTTATTTTATATTTGCTATGTGCCTTTAGATATTAAATTTAATAAAGAGATAGTACTTGATCCAACTATAATTTCATTGGTAGTAAATATCACTAATGTGGGGTTCCTGGTAACTAACACTAAAAGAAATTTTTTTTTTACAATTGTACCGTCTTCTTTCCTTAAGCTGGTCCATGGTAAAGTTTGGCTCATTTGAGAGGGTTTCAATCTTACCATTTCATATTAATTCATGCCATGTGCAACCGGAAAAAAAAAGAAAGAGAAAATGATCAAACTACAACCTTAGAATAGCTCTAACCTAGAAAGTATGAGACGTATTTATCCTGAATCTATGTTGAAAGTTATAACCCCCTACAAAATTGGATGTCAAAGCTTTCCTGAAACTAGACTTATACTATTACATGTTAGAGCACGGCAAAGAGATTAAGAAACAGCCACTTGCTGATAAAAACAGTAGCGGTAGTAGTAGGAGTAGTAGTAGCAGTAGTAGTAACAATAATAGTAGTAGTAGCAGTACCAGCGAATTCTAGCATGAAACGACAAAATCTATAGTACAAGTCATATTGTAGTCATTGTTATAGGCATACAGCCGATATATCTCGTGGAAAAAATTACAAGAGAGAATTTCTACTATCTTTTCATATCATTAGACCTTTTTTTAATCCATCACATAATGATTCATTATTCTTTACCTGAATATTGCTTTGTAAAATTATTAATCAGTATAATGCCAAACAAAAAAAAAGGTTTTAACATCAGAAAGATCTTACCAGAACTGTAAAATGTATCTTCTTTCAGAAACTAGCTTTTGGTACTAATATTACTTGGTAACTGAAATTTAAATAGCGGCTATGCTATTTTATATGATGTTATGAAATATGGTTCATTCTTGCTTGTCTGAATGTACGGAACAATATGGATTACACAATCACCTTCTTCCCCGTATTCTCAGTACCGAGTCTCGTACCTGAACGAGATCCGAGTTTCTCGACGCCTCCCTCGTGCCGCCCGTGTCAAAATTTATACACTCATACCTGTATTGATTGTTGGCTGCTACTTTTCAAAATGAGTCCTCTTCTACGTCGACTTTACGCGGACTCACTCTCCCCGACTCACCCCACTAGTTGGTTCCCTGTTGGTCGTAGGTATCCCGGTTAGTATTGCTTTATTTATCGCTTTTCCTGCGGGGTATGACCAAATCCGTCGTTTTCAGCTACTCACTGCCGTGTCGGTTCTGCGGCTTCGGATTAAACCTCCGCCAAGGCCTTTTTGGAGCAAAAATGATCGGCTAGTGGCTGCCCTGAGGTAATTGTTGCAGTCACTAGTGTGGCTCCTTCTTCCGCCTTGCCTACCACTCTGAAACTACGATTCCCTCTAAGTATCCCCTCCAACGAAACTTTAGAGTCAGTGTCGAATGAATACTAACCCGTGCTCAACTCAACCAGCCTGAGTGTAGATGAATTTTACTTTCTAGGTCAAGAGATAGGAAATAAAATGCGAGAGACGGCGATTGAACCTGATCTCAGCCTGGAAAGGCTGCTAAGAGCCAAAATTGAAGATAGAGGCTATATCACTCGATCTTTCTACTTGTAATTGCTTTCTATTTAAAAGTAGTAGCACATCGTACTAAGATTAAAGAGGGATGCTTTCCATGTATTTCAACAACAAAACAAAAAAAAAAAAAAAAAAAAAAAAAAAAAGAAAGAGACCAGAATTCTCTGTAAATCCGAGCAGTGGCGAGGTGCTATGACATTGGAGACGAAAGCTGGTTGAAAGGAATTTTTGAAGAATATCAATCTTCATGGTGGTCTAAATTATTTTGTATTTTTACTTTTATTTTGGTTTTGTTTGTATTTTATTTTATTAGACAGTTTTTACTGTAAGCCAACTAAATGGGCAAGAAATAATAATATTATTATTATTACTAGTATTATTACAACTAAAAAAAAAAAAGGTTCATGTCAGAGATCATAAGGGAATAGTACTATCTGAAACAGGCATCGATCATGTCCCATCCAGTCAATATGCATTTTCCAAATAATGATGTCATCGGTTGATTTTTTATCAAAAGAAATACAATTTATGTCATCGATTAATTTACTGAGTACCACATGTGTTTAACAGCTACAGCAACACCTGGGTATCAAAATCATTCGAATTATCAAAGGCATATACCAGGGGTTATACTTGTTCTAAAATTGCAATAGTCATAGCTAACGTTAGCACAAAGGTGTTGTCAATTTTATGTAGTGCTACTGGTACTATACAGCAGCTGAGTCTCTTCTGTACTTTTTTTTAATAGACATTAAAAAGGTCACTTATACTAGACAGCTGTACATTTGGCGTTTGCAATGCAGCTAAAAGAGCTGAGCCAGAGAATAAAACTTTTGATTATTATTATTATTATTACCATTATCGTTAACATAATCATCATTTACAATCTAGGTAATTACATCTAGCCGTTACTTCCTGACGCCAGAAGTTAGAACTTTCGTTATGCTAGTAGTCAATGATTTTGAGTCGGCCTTTTTCTTTTCTTATTTTTTTCTTGTGTACAGCCAAAAAATAAAAACTTTGAATAGAATGAGAGTTTACATAGAATCGACTTCTTAACTACATTAGTACACATGAATTTTAATTTTCTGGGGTGCGTGATAATCCTAAGTTTTTGTACATGTACTTGATAGTTCTCGGTCTTCGTACAGGCTTACAGCACTTGGAAGCTTTGTAATGACTAATATTTTCAAATAGTTTTTTTTTTCATCATGAAGTTTAATAAACTTTGCCAATTCCTGAGTTCATGTCAGAAGGGTTATGGAAAGTTGAATATTTCAAGTAGGTACAGTAGCAAAAGAGCAACCAATTGAACGGAACAGAAAAATTAGCCAATATGTTGCATGTGCACTTAGAAAGGCTTTACATTAAGTTAAAGTTCACGGCTTGCTATAGCCCCATGGTACTTACAACGTAGAGTAGCATGGTGGGAGAGCTTGTGAACTGTCGTGAAAGAGTGGAGGGATGGGGGAGAAGCCCTTTAAGTTTACAAAAACAAGAGTTGGAGGTAACTGAGTAGACTTTCAGAAAAAAGAAACAGCCAAAAACTTTATTCATACATTGTTCTTTATTTTAGTTTTTTTTTATTGTTGTTTTCATTTCATATCATTAAATAGACTTTAAACGACAGACTGCCCTGAAGTATAATTCGAAATATAAATTTGTTTATAAAACAAATTGCTGGCAGTGATGGATACAGTACTTCTTTTATTATTATTTTGTAACCAAACTGGCTTATTGAATTCTAACTGTGTCCCCAAAAAAATTGCTACATTTAGATGACCAGCATCAACTTTACTCACATTGAAAAAAGCATAATCCAGAGTGAGTACACGCAAGTTATCCAAGATATCCTTTGACTGAGACCTATGGAAGGATGTTTTTAATTCATCCGAACAAATCTAATAGGCTACACAGTTTCTTTTACTTTTCTTGATATCTTTAGAATTGTGTGCTGGTAAACTACATACGGAACTGTTTGGTTTTTTATTAGTGTCCAGCTGCACAGCTGGCTAACCCACAACCATTTTGACCATGTGTATGTCGTTACAGTTATCTGGACTAATGGTTGAAATATAATCAGTGTCAGACAGATAAAAAGTGAATCCTATTGGGACAGAAATGATATAAAACTTATGATTCACAAAAGGTTTGTCAATGAGCATCAACTCAAGTGCATTAAAGAGCTTCACAGATTTGTAAAATATATTAATCATAAGGGCGCTTGATGGACTGGTGAGAAATCCGAGAAAGACAACAACATATAGAAAAGAATTAGAATAAAGTATTAGTTTTAACAAATCTACTTAACATATTTAGTAGAACGTGAAACAGACGTTCAAGCACACCATCTATCCCCGAAGCTTTTGTGGCTATCTAGCCTCTTACCAATTCTCTACAAAAGTCTTTTGGCTAAAAGTGAGGACGAGGAAGACCTAAGAGCAAAACAGAAAGCTTACAATGAGAACATTGTTCTTTGATAAGGAATTATATTTCCCTTCTGTTGTAATCTTTAGTGTATTCTGTATTTACATAATGAAAATGTGAATAGCAAACTTCGAAAATGATTGATATATTGTGGGAGTATCCATGATAATGATTAAATACAACCTCAAAAGATTCCCTTAACAGGCCAAATCACCCATGGGGAATTCTGCGCCCTACCAAGTTAGAATTTTTTATAATACTTATGATATGATACATTTCCTAGCATCTTCATAGCGACAACCAAAATACCAAGATGGACTTTAGAAAAGCTAATGAGAAAGAACAAGCTCTTTCATTGCATTATTCCTAAAAAGTTTAGTCATTTAAATATCCGTATAGTACTGCTTGAATAGGACTCTTGAGAAGGCGGATTAAAAAGCAAAAGTAGCATAAGATCTGAAACTACAATTAAACAGCAATATTGGCTAGTATAATTGTGTTCTCATAAATAAGAACACAGAATCATGATGTTTCCCTTAAAAGAAAAGTATAATGAGAACGCAAAATATTTGCTATTTAGGCTACAATATTTGACAGAATATACATATAAAAACTTGCTATTGAAAGCTCTGTAGAACCTAAGTTTCACTAAGGCTCGTGGAATCAAGATTTACTTTTTATTCATTAATCCCATCTTCAACAAAATGGCAGAAAATAGGAGAGGGACACCCTCCTTCAAGCGCTGTTAAACCTGATCGCTTTTATTTCTAATCTACTTAATCTATTTGTAGAGTTAGACTATAGGTTATGACTACCACATTATTTGAAAATAAGATAAAAACAAATGAGTTTGAAATTGATGTTTTCTATATTCAAAGTTGAATTTTGACCACTTTACCATTGGACTTTTCAATATGTTACACATCTAAGATGCCCAGTTGTAACGGAGTTGGTCTGACGAGACTAGTTACTATTGGTTCTTATTTTTATTGTTTGTCATTTGATATGATCAAATAAAATTGCCGTTTCATAATAATAACAGTTTCATGATAATAATAGTTTCATGATAATAATATTTTCATGTTCATGATAGTTTCATGAATTATCGTTGAAGCTTAGTGGTGCAAATGATGACTACCGAAGGTTGCCTCATTTGAACTTCAAAGGAACAGTCAGCTCTCCTCTGAGACTAACTGTTAGTATATTTGTTCAGTTCCCTATGACCGAAGGATAATAATTAGTTGCCATCGATGGATATAAATAGTTAAGAAGATCTTCTGGGTTTCAAGAATCATCCAAATCCTACGATATGATTAAGAACCCTATTAGGAACTTTCCCTACAACTAGCTTATGATACTTGGTATTGTTTGAACGTTGTTTCCCATTGGTCTTCTCTCTTGATAGCCAATCATATATTCAATTCATCTCTTATTATATTATATTTTAAAGACTCCCCGTTACACCAGTTATGAACATAAAAATTGAGCTTGAATTCTTTGCACTCTAACAGTTCAACTACCAGAGAAAGATAGAAAACAATATATATGATGGGTCTAAATTCATGAGACCAGTTGCCAATGGCTCTTGATATATTTCCTGATGTTATTTTATTAATTCTTTACAACTAGTGATATTCCATGTTGTTGTCTTCTTAAATTTAATTAATGTCTTAAATTAACACGTTATATTATACTCTGGGTTGACTGTAGAGTCCTCATAAAAGTATTAGCATACGCCACATTTTATATTCTATCTAGCAAATCTGGAGAATTAAATTTACCTAACCTATAAAACAAGACTCAGCCTTACTCCATTAACTTGTTTGTCTATACATATATTTTCTAATTATGTTTCCTATTATCAGTAGAGAAGGAACCTAACCATCTAAGTTGGTTGAATGAGTGTCTCTACCCCAATTGTTAAATAATATGGAGTAGTCCCAATGATTTTTCTAACCATCAACTCATTAGGCCGATAGTTAAGAACTTCTTACTAGACCTTCTGTCTACAGCTAACTTATGAGATTCAGTGTTTTGTATTAGCAGTCTTATTTTATTGTATATTAATTTATATTCAAACTTCTTTCTTTTTTCTTCTAACTTAAAAGTCCCTCGTTACGGGTGCAATGGATACGTCTTATTGACTACCAACTTGAACTAATGATGAACTTGAATGGATTGAAAGCCTCAACAAAGCATTTTTTTAATCGTTATCCTAAGTTCTAAAATTATGCAAACAAGCATTCTTTTTTAAATTTAATGAATCAACTGATATACAATAGCAACTTGTAACTATAAAGATAGTTCTCATTTAAACAAATTTTACTCTTTGTGTGTGTGCAAACCTATGTCTTGATATCTCTGCATTTTTTGGCATTAAAGACAAAAAGATAAATCAAAAGAAACAACCTGAAAATATAGAATTATAGTTCTATTAAGATACAAGACCATCAACCCTAGTCAAAAAGATGTAGCAAAAGTCGAAATATTACCTGGTAGACGTAATAAAGAAATGTTTCTAACCAGTATATGACCCCTCCTAATGAAGGCTTCAAAGTGCTTACTGGATGATCTCAAAATAAGTGCTACTGAAATTAATGTATTCGTATTTTTCCATTACTTACACCAAAGCTAAATATGACATTAAAACAAAATAATAACCGTATGAACCGTGGAGATCTCTACAAAGTTTAATAACTTGTAAAAAATAAAATGCTTTCTTTTTATAATCTATGATCAAGTCCAAAAGCTATAAACTCGTAATATCTTTAAATACCTCTAGGGTTCGTGACAGGTACTAGATATTCCCTTATTTCACTTGTGAAAAAATAAATGACTTAAGTTTAAAGTGCTCTTGTGTTCTTATAAATACCAAAACAGATTTCCATAAAAGCCACAAAAAGTTTTGGAATTCATGATATTATTGTATTGGAGTAGAATGTTCGGAAGTTCCTAAGCTCTGATTGCCCAATCAGATCTTTTAATTCTTTCTTTTCAATATCTCATGAAACTTGTAACTTATGCTATTATATTTTGCTGATTTTTAGATTTAGTATGAACTTTTGGGCCAGGATTTAAAATTTTTCTCGATACTCTATTACAAAAGTTATAACACGCTAACACTAAAAAACAAGTAAATAAGCATACCAACTTGGTCTCGTGCTTCCAGATTTATATATAATAAATCAATTATTAGCTGATAAAACAGAAAGCTGTTAATTAAGTGAGCTATTAGCGCCTTCAAAAGCTGCTATTATATTTTAGTTTTAAAATTTTAGCAATTTTGCTCTGCTAGTTAAAAGCTAGGGATAAATGCAAACATTATTTAACCGAGGTAACTTGCTTAGGCTATTAATCTTTTTCATGCTGTTGATACTCCCTGGCGAATCTTGAGAAGGAAAAAGACAGAGGTTGCCTTATGGTAATAACTTATCACTTTATACGTATTGATGCGATACGATGAAGCATGGCTAATAGCATTTTTTTAATTTAACATAGGTGTTGTTTTCACCAGAAACCATTCTTTTAAAAAGTATATGATTGATAGCATACTTAACTGAAATAGGCCAAGCCCTACTTGATTATCACGAAACGATAGTAATGGCACTATCACCGTACCGCAAGATAGAAAAAAAATACAAGCTAGGCATCGCCATTGCATAAGTCCTAGATGATGTAAGTATTCTACTCAAAGCCAAGCTGAGATATCATAAATAGAGTTTTGGATGATTTAAAATCGGCTGTGATAATATACGAAGAGTCTATAGACCTAAAAAAAAAAGCTGATAGCATAAACCCACAAAACCATAGCAAAACTAATGCATTTAATAAATGTGAAAACTCCACTTGAAATGAAAATCCACTCATAAACATATCTGCCAGAGATAGACCACTAGTGGGGGGTCACAAAAGCTTCCGCTGACAAGAAAGAAAAAGAAAAAAGAATTTCAGCAAAGTCAATAACTTTTAGTTATCCTGTTGACGTCAATGAACTGACATAATAAAAAGCTTTTTTTATTAAAAGTTTTTTTAAAAAAAAAACCTTAGTATGCAAGCATCAATTAAAACAGTCTAGTGATAATTCATTTATTGTTAGTACTGCAAACGATTGTATGTCTAACAAGTCCCTTTACAGCTGCTGAGGAATGGGCCCATAAGATTATTTCGTCTAGACAAACTTGGCTGATGTGCATGTTTCTGGGTCGATTTAAAAATACTGGGTTTACAAGTGAGACATTTAAAATACGCCCGACATTGTCTTTGGTAATTGTTGTTTAGTATATAAGAATGGATACCAGGTACAGATGACTCAGTAGGGTAATCTCGTTGATCATAGCACCGATGTTAATAATATCATATGCATCCATGAGACTGCGACGGGTAACCCTGTCAATGCTTCTTTTTCCACATGAAGCGATTCTAGGCTTGAGGCATCAATGTGAATCATGGAAGTACCAATATCATTGAAAAATATCAGAGGGACTTATCTCTATCACTGAGTCATAGATAACTAGATGCTAATATCAGGGTTTGTGGAGACATAGAGATAGTTGTGTTAGTGGCAAAGATGGACGAGTTTTTAATCTCAGAATTAGAAGCTCGGCACAAACTTTTTTTTAGTTTTATTTCAAGAAAAGATAGCAGCCCATGGAAAAATCCTACAAGAGGCGCAAATTACAATCACAAATGAAAGAATGAACAATTAGGAGCGTTGGGGGTTTAGGTGCATGCTGTCTTTTGATACATGTTATAGCAGCCAGAGTCTTCACGAAACTAGCGAGCAGCAAGAGGGGAAGATGGCGCACGCAAGTGGACAAAACATTAATGCCAAAGATGGCAAGTTCCATGGCATTGTAGGTTTTTGACATCTCCTAAGCAAGTAGCTGTTGGTAGCTAAACTACTGCAATTTGGTATTGTTTCACCATTCTAGCTGCCAGAATAATTTTCAGGGATCACAATATTTTGGCCAAAAACAGGCATCACTTCTTCTCCTGTCAAGTTGAAAAATCCCGGGCAGACAAGCAGAATCAATAAGACAGCGTCTGTATACAATCTTCGCTCATTACCTAGGGTATTTGGTCTCCTTTTACAAGTAAGTAATAAAGAGCAACCGATTGGCGGCTTGTTTGCCAGATAAAATGGTCGGGTAGATATACTGCTGCAGTAGTGTTGCTGCAAGTTCCCTTCAGGTGCTATTTCCTTTTATATGGTAATCCAAATTGGTTCCGATGGGTTGCTGACCAAATAGATACCGTTTAGGTGCGGCGAAGGAGGAGAAGGGTTTATAGCCAAATTTGAAGGAAATTCTATCCGCATGCCAACTATAGGTATGGTTTTTTTTTTTTTAGATTTGAGTTAGTTTAAACTGTTTATCTAGGTCTGTTGTTAAAGCTTGGTCTGATAGTCCTAGCTGTCATGTCTACATCACGCAGGTATCATCATGTCACGCATATATCGCTTGCTTACTCACAGGCCACGTACCATACTATGGCAAGGGATCTACAATGTCAAACCGTTTGGCATGTTCACGATAACGATGGCCGGCCCATGCTAAAATGTGCTATATTATTGTAAGTTATACTATTCTGTATTAAATTATTGTAATTGCTCCCGACCAGTCGGTTGATCTCCTAGCAAACTACTCTCAACTGGTACTATTCTTATAGCCATGGCAATGATACGGCAGGGCTTTACAAACATCACATATTATTTTTATATGCAGTTTTGCTATTGTACTACCTGCCAGGCTAAACCGCAATAGTCAACCTTCTTTTAAGAATAAAATGAAAACCCACCCAGGGTGCTGCTTTTTTCGACTTTTTTTTTTCATTCCAAATTTATTATATTTTTATTTTTATTGCTTTTTGTTTTCTTTTTACAAACGTTTGATACATATTTATATATTTATATTTCCTATTTTTTTTCATTATCATTCATATTATTATCGTTACTCTTTTTTCCCCTTTACAATTATCAACATTCAGCGTTTTCTCATGGTTTTGTCACAATAATGTCCAACCCGTCCACAAAGCGTCAAGTAGTAGGGGGCAGCAGGACCTTGAACTCCTCTCCATCGCCTTCCCACCAGCAGGAAACTCCTGCCTCTTCCAAACACTCACACTCTGCTAGCTTTGGTTCAATTCTCAAGAGCAAGTTGCGCCGTTCCAGCACCTTCAACAGCGGCGCCCCGTCGAAAAGGCCCTCATCAAATAGTACCTCCAGCTCTAGCAACAGCAGTAGCGGAACCCCCTCAGAGAGCCCAACTGCACTCTCTACCTCACCACACTCATCGTCCAAACACCATTTGCCGTTCTCGTTTCCCAAGTTTTCACTCTCATCCTCTTCCTTTGCATCTTTTCGGTCTTCACACAACACAGCGGGTTCCTGTGCCAGCTCCACCACCGCCAGTACCACTTCCAGTGTCGCTCCTGACGACGAGCGTCCTCGCCATGTTCCAAAGTCAAACCCTGAAATTTTAAGCTTTCCCCAAACCCAGCGATATGATTCCTATTTATCTCAGCCTGAACCATCATCAGCGAGGGTGCCGTTAAAGATAACAACTAACGCGCCCTCAGCAACAGTATCTTTGTCGTCATTTGCATCACCAACTGGCCCGCCAAAGTCACCTACAGAGAGCGTCGACTCCGTCAATAAGCACTCCCTTCAAAATTCCCTCTCTAGCCGCCTTCATTCTGCCTTTCACTCGCGGTCCTCTTCAATTGACTCCGCCAAAAGGCTTTCAGGGACCTCGCACAGCAAGCGTCATTCAGACACATTACCATCAAAGTCTAGATCCAGTTCTATTGCTTCATTCTCTTCGTCGATTTCCTCTTTTTCAGTCTTAACGACGCCGAAACCTACACCTACTCAGAATACTACGCCGTGTCCGTCATCGCCCAGAATGCCAGTTAAAGAGACGAACCACATTAATATCACCACACATCCCGTCACTGGCCGCGACCGTCTCAATACTTACGAGATTATTAAGGAGATCGGACGGGGGAATCATGGTATTGTCAATTTGGGTCGCAACCTCGAAACCAATGAACTTGTCGTAAGTAAAAACTTTTTTTCTGTTGTGCTTTTCTGGTCTAACGTTTCATAATAGGCAATTAAAACTGTAGACAAGGCAGGTCGTCCAAGACTAGGTAGGCAGCCAGGTACAAGACAAGAAGAAAAAGTCCGGCGAGAGATTGCCATTATGAAAAAGTGTTGTCACCCAAATATTGTCCAGCTCAAGGAAGTGCTAGACGATAGCAATTCGCGAGAGATTTATCTTGTACTAGAATATCTCGAGGGTGGCGAAGTCAAGTGGCAGCAAGCTGGCGGTGGCATCATGTCCCAGGACGAGGCCCGCCAGATCTGCCGCGATGTGATATCAGGCTTGGAGTATCTGCACTTTCAGGGCATTATTCACCGCGACATTAAGCCAGCAAACCTGTTGAAAGATAGAAACGGTACTGTTAAGATTTCTGATTTTGGTGTTTCTTATGCGTCGTCAATAAGCTATCCAAACGATGAACTTGAGCTTGCAAAAACGGCGGGCACTCCTGCATTCTTTGCACCCGAGTTGTGTGTAGCAAGCTGCTCTAGTGATGATGACGGTCCTCCTAAAATACCCCAAACTGTGACAAGCAAAATCGATATATGGGCATTTGGCGTTACTCTTTATTGCCTTCTTTTTGGCAAAGTTCCCTTTATTGCAGTAAGCGAGTTTGACTTGTTTAACGTGATTGTGAACGAACCACTTGTGTTCCCCGACGAAGTGGACGAAACAATAGAAGAAGCCGAAGAGGATGATGACCAGCCAGCCTTTCCATCCATGTTTTATAACCCCCAGGTTAGGCCGATAGTGGAAGCGCCAAGGAGCTCAGCAAAGCACCGCAACCCGTCGGTTCATCCGGACCCCGAACTGGACCTGGCTAAAGATTTGCTGAAGCACGTTCTTGAAAAAGACCCTGAGAAGCGTTATGATATCATTGATATTAAGCGGCATGAATGGATGCTCACTGGTATGAAAGCCGACGAGCGTGATTTGTTCCTGACAATGACGCGCGAAGATGAGCGCATTGTTGTCACGAGCGAAGACGTGGATAAAGCTGTGCTTGGAATCCGCGGGCGCCTAAAGAAAAAGCTATCAAGAGCACTGCAGATTGCAGGTCTGGGACGTAAAAGCTCGACATCATCGTCTTTGGCCTCATCATCATCAGTTGGACCATCAAGGTCAAGCTCAATTGACCCATCACATCGTGTTGGCCCACCGTCACGCCAAAACAGCAAGGATGACCGGCATCGCAGCTTTGAGTCATCTGGACCCAGTACAGCTGTGCACAGCAGCAGCAGTCTTAACAGCCTAAACAGTAATGTGTCGTCAACCAAGGGAACCACCCAATGGAGGCCTGTTTACAACAACGTCAAAGATAAAGCGGCCCCACCGTTTGTATCTCATGAGGGGCATGAGCGCAGACGAAGCTCACTGGGAACCAACTGCTTCCACCTAGAAGATGATGAAGATTATGGTTCATCGGCGGTACGACCGCTAGTAACTAGACGCATCCCTCCAAGTGAGAGTCATTTAAATATCAACGGTTTGCTACAGCCAGACCCACTTGTGGACCACCCGGGGGCTTTTGGCAGCAATCCTGGTGCTATTATGACATCTCCTAGAAGCAGTATTTATAACGGCAATAGATCGCGCAGCCGGCCTACCAGCACCGGTAGCGGTCTACCTGTTTCACCAGGCCGTGGTGGGTCCCCTAGCCGAGTTGGGTCTCCTGGTCGGATTGGGTCGCCTCTCCGAGGCAGTATCTTTGAAGACAGTGTCATTCACAGTGAGCCGTTGCCTATGGACGCCCATAAACAGTTTAGTCTTGGCATGTGCGACGACCGTTACAAACATTATGATGGCGACGATGACGGCAGTAATGACGACAGCAGCAACGACAGTCGCAGTACGAGTAGCTCTGAGAGTGGTGAGGAATTCATCTTGCGCGTGGGCCCCACGCGCCGACTGAGGCATATGACCTCTGACAGTGCTCTACGCAAAGACGGAGCCGAGCCACCGCAGCCGCTCAGCCTAGCGGCTACAGGTCTTTTGGCTAGGCGACCGTCACGAAGGACTGATTCGGGGTCTGGTAGCGCGGCCGATGGTTCTAGGCGCCCAAGTACTGCAGGCCCGAGTCCGGGGCAAGCTCCGAATGCGGTAGCCGATCGCAGGGCGCGTAGCAACAGCGTCGCCATTGGAGTCATCCAAAACGAACGACGTTGGTCCAACGACTCATCAGAGTAGCTGGAAGCCATAACGCTAAGATATCTTGGCATTCTGCTTTGAACATTTGAGGTTGTCTGAGTCCCGGGATATAACCTGATTCCTCCTTTAGTGTATGGTTACCGACTCACAATATTTTTTGTCTGTATAGTCCAATCTCTTGTGGGTTTCTACTTTTGTGGTCTCTTCCTCACGTGTTTTGGAAAAGGATTCATGTATCCTAGTTTGAACCGATCAGCACAGACTAACCGAGTGTGTGTGCGTGTGCCTTCAAATGCCATCAAGCTGATATCACATCTCATTACAATACTACTATACCCATTATGAACGTGTGTTTTATTTTTAGATTTTTTTTTTTTTCCATTCCAAAAAGTTTTGTTCTTTTCCTCAATCAACTTCAGCTAGAAATTTTTATTTTATTTTTTTGTATTTTATTTTTTTTGACAGAGCCTAGGTTTTATTTCACAGTCCGAATCATAGTAAATTTTTTAAAAGGGTTCAACGGGAGGTTTTTTTTTTTTTCTGGGCAACAAGAAAGACAAAAAGGGAGTTGTAAGCCCGGAATAGGTTTCATTTTTAGTCCTGGTTTAATTAAGAGCTGTCAAATCTGGTCTTAGAACGGTTTAACAGGGGGTTTGTTACAGTTAGTCCTTGGAGCAGCTAAACCCCTGGGGCTGTTTGTGGATTCTATAAATGGTCCAAGCGCACAAGGGGAAAACGTCTGTACTAGGTTGTAGTTGATTTGGTGGTGGTTGTTATAATACATGTATATATATATATACATGGATTTCATTTTACAACCGCAATACTTGGTAACCGAAACTCCCTGAGTTAGTAGCGGCCAGCAATCGATACAGGTAGAGCTGTATAAAACTCGACACGGGGCGGTACGAGAGAGACGTTGAGCAACTCAGATCTCGCTCTAGTACGAGGCACGGTGCTGGGAATAGGGAGGAAGTAGGTGATTG
>Ga0160505_100892_pt1 | contig 15177 bp, 10 predicted proteins | sample DIDeMG_FD_108225 | JGI IMG/M metagenome (GOLD analysis project Ga0160505, IMG submission 108225) | Enriched chicken feces microbial communities from UW Madison campus, WI, USA - DID2874_E49_Stillage MG | ecosystem: Host-associated > Birds > Digestive system > Large intestine > Fecal ... | reverse complement strand
ACACACATAATATGTAAATAGCCAATAAAAACAAATAGGGTAACCAAACTAAAATGAATATGAAGAAAAGGTAGAAAAGAACTGAAAACCGAGGCCATCACAATCGTTGTGCTCATGCTCCAAAAAGCAACGTCGTTAAAAAGCTGTAATGGTAGGGTACAACGATGTTGGTTGGGATTCCTCTTTCGTGGACTCCTTTTCTTCCTTCTCCTCAGACTCCTTGATCAATTGAGCCAAGTGGTTGCACACAAGGTTGATCATCTCACGGTGCTTCTTAACATGCTCCAAATCGTAAGTCTTGTCATCCTTGATGGACAACTTGCTGAACATAGCAGCAGCAGCATCCTCATCTTCTGTACTCTCCTCCTTTGTCTCCTCGGTAAGCTTCTGACCAGACTTCTGAGTGTTGCTAACACCACCAAACTCAGAAGAAACTGGGAAACTGTGAGCACCACCCAATTGTCTGTTGATCTGGGGGAATCCTGGAGTGTAACCGGAGTTGTGGTTGTTGACGAAGTGGTTGCTTCCATCGGTTACCTTAGACAGGAATTGTGGGAGAACAGGGTGCAACAGCTGAGCTGCTGAAGGCTGTGGAGCACCAGACATGTTCTGGTATTGCATTTCAATGGATGAAGACAAGTTGTTGAAGAATTTCTCGGCTTCGTACAAATTGGCCTGGGATGGCATGTACGAGTAGTGGTTGGAAGGGTGGACGTTGGTGTACAAACCGCCAGTGTTGAAAGTGGTTGTGTTTGGCTGACTCGACACTGACAGATGAGTGGACGAGTGGCCACACATGTTGTCTTCCACATTGTTCAATCTGTTGTAGACATCCATGTTATACTGAGGCTCCATCTTATATCTCTTCGAGTTGTCGCTCATTCCATAGAAGTTGAAGTCATTGAGGATACCGTTGACCATGTGCATGTTCAGTTGAACACCGGAGCCTTCGAGGGCTCTCTTCTTAGAGTCCAAGGGGTTGTGTTGGTGAAGGATGGAAGAGGAGTCAAAAAGTTCCTGGCGGTGGGTCATCTCGGTGCCCAAAGCTGGGTAGTGAATTCCGTTAACATCCACAGGCATATGGTTGCCGTAAGGGAACATTGTGTTACCGAGCTGTCTGTCAGATTGGTCCTTCATTAACTTCTTTTGGGACTTCTTTAACTTGCGCTGGTGGTCATCTTCATGAATCTTGGTGTGTTTCTTCAAATCCTGAGGTCTCTTGAAGCTCTTGGTACACAAGTTGCAGTGGTAAGGCTTCAAAGGGACGTGCACACGCAAGTGAGAAGTGATGTGGTCTCTCTTGACGGTTGTGGTACCACAGTCGTCCCAGTAACAAGTCAAGGACAAATTGTTGGAGGACTTACGGCCAACGTGCTCGTCACACAAGTGGTCGTATAAAACCTCTGGGGTGTCAAAGATTAGAGAACATCCACGCCAGTGACAGTTGAAGGGGCCCTTCATGTCCGAGTCCCTGACTTTCTTGTAAGTCTTCTTGGGCTTCTTGATTTCAGAGTCGGAGTCTGCCTTCACTTCAGGCACATTGTGCACGTTGTTCTGGCCATAGCTAGGGGCCGTAGCGGGGTGCTGTAAAGGGAACGCAGGGTTGTTGAAAGCAGCCAAGTTCTCCAAGTAGTGGGGAGGCTGTGTCTGGTGGGTGGGATGCTTAAAGTCGGCACCCTGTTGCAAGGGCGAGTTGGCAGACAGCTGGGATGTGAAGGAAGCCTGAGGCGAGCCACTGCTGGACTGAGTTCCCGGAGAGTTGGAGGAGACAGCGTCCAAGTCAAAGTCAATTTCCGACTCGACCACCTTCTCGGAAGTTGCGTTAAGATAAGTAACGGGATGTAAGTTGTAATTCATGGAAGCCGACATGGTAGGGGGCTGTTTGAAGTAGGTGTGAAAATTTGCAGTCAAAAAGCTTGAAAGTATCAACTAGACTACAAGAAGAAAAACCAGTAATTAATAATAAAAAACGTTAGACGCCAGAGGGTCATGAGTAGGTTTATTGCCAAGCTGCCAAGACTTGTACCTGCACACAAGTGGTCAGACAAGAAGGAATTGCCAAGGTGCGGAAGGTCGGGAGGTAGAAAAAGAAAAGTATTTGTGAGATTTTTCTTAATTATCTTGTATGCAATGACAAACGTCAGAAGGAGCAATTTGGGGCATGTTCGGATCGGAAAAAGGCTGAGGACCAAGAGAAACGTGGCAATGAAAAACCCACATTGGGGGCAGGTCGTTGACTGGTCACGAGCTCGTCAGTCTTTCGTCACGAATTGATCGCGTGGTAATTTTTAGTAAATATGTGGGAACGGGTCTTAATTACCAATAGTGGTCATCGAAAAGGTCACGTGTGGTGAGTACAAACATCGCACCCTCTTTTTGACCGATTCTTCACAACATTGTTAATGATTGCTCTACCTGGGGAAATATGGGGAAATTAGTAAAGGTGTTGCAAGAAGAGGCTATGGGTACAAAAATAATTGCCTTCAGCCAGATTCGAACTGACGATCTCCTCATTACTAGTGAGGTGCCTTACCAACTTGGCCATAAAGGCTAGCAAATCTCCCGGGGGTGAGTCGAACACCCGATCTCAAGATTACAAAATCCATTACAGTCTCGCGCCTTAGCCAGCTTGGCCACCGAGAGGTTGCTTGCAGGAGAAATGAAAGTGAGTTGATGTGAGCAATACCTTTTGGTCACGTGAGACCACACGTGCAGACACTTCCGGTTTTCCTTCAATATGTCCGGGAGCTTTAATTGATCCTTTTGGATACGTAAAATATTTTGGGAGAACCATTACAAAAGTTATTTCCTCTCAGAAGTGCCACATTGATTCCCGTATAACTCATAATGCCTCATATTTCCCCTGTTTTCTCTTTATTTTTCTTCCTTCCTTCTATTCCGCCATTGCTCTCTATTCCTACATATCTCCTGTGTTTAGGTGGATCACTCCTCTCAAACATTAGATACTAGATTTATACTGAAAATGCTGCAGCAACAAGCAGGCCTGGGCTCGCGGACACAAACTGTCAATATCCAGCCAGTTCTACATCTCCGGGGTCGTGAGGGTGACAAAAAGAAGACCAAGTCGCTGTCCAAAGTAAGATGGACAGAGGATGTGGTTGACAACGAACACATGAACAAGAAGAAAACCAAGATTTGCTGTATTTTCCATCCCCAAAGAGAGTTTGGCGAGAGCTCGGACTCGTCAAGTGATTCATCAAGTGACTCCAGTGATGCCTCTGGTGATGAGGGCGAAGGCAAGCCAGATTTTGGTCAAAACGGTAAGAAGCATGACCATGATGAGAAGGATACAGACGGGCATGAAGCTCCAGATGATGGACATGACCATTCGAAGTGTAACCATAAGAGAAAGCCAAAGAAGAAGCTGGGTCCCAATGCGTATGAGAAGCAGCCTCAATATAAGAACCAGAGTACGGTGCCTGATGACGCCATCTAATAGCATAATAAATGGATCACGGAGTTACTAAAGAGTAAGTGAAGTGCAAGTAAGAGATGGGTGAAGTGGATAGTGAAACTTATCTTGTCGCTAGATCATTGTCGAACAAGAAGTTAAACAACAAAGATTCCACGATAGGATGCTATGCATTGACATACATAAGATTAATGCAACAATTAGTAGCGCCAGAGCACCATCAGTGCTCCTCGGGATTGGCGATATGCAAAATACGTCTCGAATAGTCTTGCTCGTCGGCAAGAGACATCTTGGACTCGTTGTTGGTTTGGAACATTGTGGCAGGATCCAAACGATGGTCAAACTCCAGGATCGGGAACATAGGTCCAGAAAGGTCATTAGTAGAGCCCTTAGGATTAAGTCTCTTCTTCAGCGCGCTCCGGCTAACCGAGGCCCCACCTGTACCAGCTCCCACATTGAATAGGGAGAGAATTGACTTGCTCAGATTATTTCTGTTCAATACGGACTCACGCAGTGATGGCTTCAGGCCACGCACAGGCTTGTCGTTGGCAAGCGACAATTCATCGGATGAGTATTGGTTCTCCTCGTCGGAGTAGTCGTCGCTGTGACGTCCGGCGCCAAAACAGCAGCAGTAGAGAATTCCAGACAAGGCGGCCACCACTACCACCCCCACGGCGGTAAAAGTTCCTGCTACCTTACCTTTGGAATCAAAGAAGGACGACCCACTTTTCAGCTGAACCAGCAGAGAGCTACCAGAAGTTGGTGCAACTTCCGTTACAAATCGTGTGGATACAAGCTGCGATGCTGAGCCGTTGACGGTTGTGACGGAAACCACAGTAGTAGCCCGAACAGAGGTAATCACAACTGAACTGGGCGATTCAGTGGATGAACTGGACAGCGATGAGTTCGATTGGCTCGACAGACTCGACAGACTCAGCAGACTGGAGGATGTGGTTGTAGTGGATGATGTGGTTGGAGTGGTGGATGAAGTTGTTGGTGGAGTGGAAGGTGTGGTTGGGGAGTTTGAAGTGGAGGTGGTGTTAGGCCTAGCAGACGTCGTCGGCTGTGTAGAGGTGGGATCCTCTGTAGAATCCGATGTGTCTTCAGATGCATCTTCGCTAGTTGAAGTTTGCGTAGACGAAGGTGAAGAAGTGGAAGTCAGCAGCAGCGTCAGCAGCAGCAGGGCACCCACGGTGCTGCTGGGTTCCAGCAAGATCACATAGCCGTACACACCGTTTCCTCCACAGTTTTCCTCGTCGCTGTAGCCGGGACAACCCGTATCACAGCGGTTCAACGACACAGTGTCGGCAGGCACATTATTGGAGCACCAGCAGTTGTGATTCTGGGTGATGGCCACGGCAAATCCGGCATTGGAACATGTTGTTTTGCACAAGCCATTCGACATGTATTCAGATGTGGACTGCTGCCATCCCAAGTTGGTTGTTGAGCACATGTTCAAGGCAACGGCAGCCCAGGTATAAGGCAAGAGGGCCACAAGAAACAAATACAACATGGAGACGAAGAATGCACTTGGAAAGGAAGGTTATGACAAGAAGAAGGCGAATGCACTATGCCAAGTCGTCTAGAGTTTGGACAAACAAGAAGCTGACGATATTCCAGTGCTTAAAATAAAATAAAAAAAAAAGAGAAAGATGATTGAAAAGAAGAAACCTTGGATTGAGGGAGGTCAATTAGGAAAAAAAATCGCAATGATAAGGGCTGCACAATCAAGGAAGAAAACATGCCCGCGCAAACCTTATATAAATAGCACAGTGCACCACTCAGTGGGAGTGGGATGATTAAGACGGACGAACACCTCGGAGAAGGGGTCGGCCTAATTACAATGGTGAGAGTTGCCCAGCCATGGCCAACATTTTGATCAATTGGATGCTGCTGTGGTGGTTTGGTCATGGCCAGTTGACGTCAGGTTCTTGCACTGAGACATCCTGTCTGGTTGCCTGCCCTGAGCGGAAGGCATGGATCACCAAGAGCCACCTGATGAGAAATGACAGGGCATTAATGTTGAGCTGTGTGAGGGTGGCATATGGAGGTTCTAATTCAAATAGTAGACAATACCGTATTTCCCCGATATAAATGGCACCTTGGCTCCATCGATAATGTCTCGAGGATTACTTGTGGGTGGGTCCAAGCCATGGTATTGACTGCATTGTTGGAGAATTCCAGTGGGATTTTCTGCATTCTTGCACCTCGAGGGCCTGAAACGCTTCCATCGCAGCGATTGCTCATTCCACCGCCCTGACCCTAATTGTGCCCGCAACCATTGCCCATAGTGTGCCTCTAGAGCTTCTGCCCCCTGATTCACCTTGCCCATGTATCTGGGGTCTTGGTGGCTGGCCGGTGTCCACACTTCAACCTTAATTGGTGCAATTTTCAGTTTAGTGCGCCGCCGTTGGGGTCCTCTGCGGACTATTGTTCTTTACATGCGCACTTGCACAATTGCAACCCCAATCCCCTCGTCAGTGTTTGGTCTGATCTCAATCTTGACTACCGCATGCCACTGGCCGGGCTGGGAGCGGCCAGATGGGGCCATGTACCATTTGCATCCCCAGAACCCTTACTATCTTTCTTTTTTCTGTTTGTCCTTTCAATATGGGCGCAGAGCGCTAATTTCAGACCACTTAATCCCAATATGGGCATTAGCATGCCCCATGAAGCTCACAATGCAGGCAGTCCAGGGCACGAAACTCTCAACAGTGATTTTTCAATCTTATTATTCTCATTTGATTCACCACTGTGCTTCATGTTTGGGCCGATCTTCTCCCGTATATGCTTCTGATCACTTCTGTATCTTTATCTGCCTTCTTTACTATCTATATCTTGCATGTTTCTTTCTCGAACGTTTCTCCCCATCTTTCTGGTCTCAACCAATTATTTCCCCATCTTCTCCCATACCATTTTCAAAACATTACCAATGCATGTTCTGCACACGTCCATCGTCTTCCTACACTCCTTGTCGCATTACACATAAACATCCTCCACTATTTCAACCCTGGCCTTACATACACTCTGCCATCGACTAACCAGTCCTCTTTATATCCACATTGCTCGACTAGGCAATGGACCCGACGCTGCTTGAGTCGCTGCTAGCGGAGCTTTCGGCGGAAATTGCGCTGATCGAATCGCAATTAGGACCTCTCCAAACAACCCATGATGCCCTATTTCGGAAGGTGGCCCAATTCGAACTGGAAAACAAACACAAGAACCTCGCCAAACCTCAACTTCCGAAACTTCCGCAGCCACCATCAGAGGACCCTCCTCTCATTCATTTCTCATATTTCGATGATTCCATCCAACACTTCTTCGCTCCGGCTGGCTCCGGCCCAGTTGTAAATGTTGATGCTCATGATGAGAAGGTGCTCCATCATATAGATATCAAGACTAGAAATGCGGAATCCGCTCTCCAAGAGCTGCTCTGGCGTCTTGGAGGTGTGTCGGCTTTTCCAATCAACAATCGCTTGTACGATGACTCCAGCGACGCCTTACTAGGCCTACGCTTCGATGTCCTCAGCCATACGTTGTTACTGTTTCTCCTGCCCCACTATATCATCCTACGGCGCCGAGAAGACAAGTCAGCATCTAACTTGAAGTGGCTGGTGTTTCGCTATACGACACCTCCATACGTTCCATTGGCGACTTTTTCTCACTTATTACTCGAAAATAGCTTGCACGACTTCGTCCACTGTGTTCGTGAATGCTTAGTGTATACCCAGTACAAGCACGATAAGTTCCAGCTGGTGGCTGAAATGACTTACCACGATGTTTTCGGTGACAACTCATCAGTGAGGTTCATATCCTCGGTGGAAAAGGACCTCGAATGCAACAGAGTCTTGCTCCACCTTGTCAATCACTCCTCTGAATCCAAGCAACTACATAGCATTGAACTCCAGTGTGGGGAATCAGGGATTCGAAAGGTCAATTGTCAGTTGGCGGGAGGTTCTACAGAGGACAATTTGTACGTGGAATCTCTACTCTCCGCGTCTGACTTCCCCAGTTTGTCATCTAGTCTCAAGTCCCTCGCTACTTATTTGAGAAACCATGCACTTCTCTAATAAAATGTTAATAATTTTTAAACAATACGTAATATCAAAGCAAACTTTTCATCTCTAAATGACAGAATATGCATCAACCACAATACAGTACTCTGCCGATTAATAGCTTAGAAAGCATTGCCAAATCCAGCTCCAGTGGGCTGGTAGCCCAATCCAGTGACGTTCTGGCCGATACCTGGACCATTAGTGATCATCAAGGGCTGACCAATTGTTGGCTCTTCATCGTTCTCCTCAGACGACTTTCTTTTTTGCAAGTCGTCGTAAACTTCATCTAGTTTCTTCTGGTTCTCGTGAGCAATGGAAATCTCGTATGGCTTGATGAAATTGTTCAAGTTGTGCAACCAAGCCAACTCGAGAACGTAGTCAAACTTGATCAAACTGTAACTGGAGTACAAGAGAGCAACGAAGCACTCATGATTTCCTGTCTCGACAAAGTAGTCCAATAGTTCGTGTGCAAGCTTGGTGGACTTAGAGATAGACACTGTCTTTATCAAGTCGCTCCACAACTTGTCACTCTTCAAGATAGAAATGGCCTTGCCAAACTTCTTGTTCTTGGTGTACAATGTTGCAGAAATTTGTCTGAAGAAAATAAGCTTGTGTTTCTCCAATCTCTCAGCCAAATCCAAGGAATTGAATCTGTTGCTACTTTCGCTGTCAATCGCGGAACGCAAGGACTTATAGTCCTCTTCCTCGATCAACAAGTCATGGTAAGCACCGTTCACGATAGAATTGTTCTTCTCGAGGACGGAAATCAAGAATGGTTTGATCAATGGCAAGTTGTCAGACTTGATGAACATTCTAACAACTCTTGGCAAGTCGAGCTTGGGGGTCAACACTGCCAACAAGTCAACCAAAAGAGTTGGATTCTCTGCGAGGTAGAAATTGATAGCCTTGTAGTAAATCTCCAAGTTGGAAACCTTGACGATGATCTCTTTAAAGGAAGAGTGGTCAAAAGCAACCTCAGATTTGTCCATCATGGTCAAAGCAGCATTGTCCCATTCTTCGTAGTGACAGTACAAGAAAATCAACTCTGGATACAAGTGAGCGGCTTCGCAAGCGGTCAACACCTTTGGAATATTAATTCTAGACCAGAACAACTTCAAGTGTTCCATTACCTTCTCTGGGCTGTACTTGGAGTAAAGGACTGCAAGCTCGGTGAACATTCCCATGTGGGCTCTCTCCAAACCCAAACCACTCTCAAAAAGAGCAATGAGCTCGTTGAAGTAACCATTGTGCTCGTAAGTCTTGACCAACTCGGGCAATTCTTCGGCATCGATGATCAAATTCAAACCACAAATTTGAGCCAATCTAAACTCCTTGTTCTCAATACAAGCACTGTTCACTTGCTTCCAAACGCTTGTGTTAGAAGCCTTCCTAGCACAGTCAACAGCACCTTGATAGTCACCCAAATAAACCAAAGTAGTGGCCAATTTGGAGTACTTGGAAATGTTTGAGTACAAGATTTTTGCGGCCTTGTAGTTCTTTGCCTCAAACAATTTGTCACCAATTTCTTCCAAGACAGCAACATTAGCACCCGCCACGAACTTCTCAATCTCGGACAATTTGCCCAAGGAAGCATAACAGTTGATCAAGGCGTTATCTATGACAGGCTCTCTCAAAGTTTCTCTCGCCATGTCCAAGAATGGAATTAACTCCTCTTCCTTTCCAGCGCGCTCGGAAATCTCAATAACCTGTTCATAGTTGGATGGGTTCTTAGACTTCACGTAAGACTCAATTGCCTCAGGAATGCGCAAACCATTCAACTGAGCAGTACCCAATTGGTACCAGAGGTCAGAAGTATCGTATTTCTCGGCGTATTGTTCACCTCTGTCGAGAGACATAATGTCCTCAACCAAAACCTTCATTGCATCAGTTCTCAACTCAAACTTGTCATAAACCTCGAAAGCTTCCTCAAGTAAGTCGTTGTCGATACATAATGGTGCAATTTCAGTAGGGTCAAATTTGTCCAACTTCTCAATGTAGTTGGCAACACGAGTGGGGTCAGCCTTGATGGCAGTCAAAATCAACAATCCCTGCAATGAAGTGTTGTCGTTGAAAGGAGATGGTTCCAAAATGATCTTTTCCAACAACTCGATCAACTCTTGAGGCAAGTCATTCTCCATGAATGCCTTAACAGTGACAGAGATAGGCTCTGGGTCGCTCAATTCTGGGATACCAGTGGAAATCACCTGGTCAATGAGTTGTCTTCTGTGCTCGTTATCAGGAGCCAAAACCTTAGCCCACAAGTCGAAGTCAGACTTAGACAACAAGTATCTTGCTTGGTACTTGTACATCTTGTTCTCATTGGTGATGTTGATCAATTCATCGTCATTGCCACCCTTAGAGTAGGCAATGTAAGCCAAGTATGGGTCTCTCTTCTCACAGTAACGACCGACAGACAACGTGTCGTAGTCGTTGTTCTCCTGCAAGAACTTCTCTGGGCTGTTGTTGGAGTCAATATAGATCTTGGCCAAACTGTTGTAAACCTCTTGGTCGGTGGATCCACCCTCTAAGGTTTTCTCCAAGAAAGGCAACAAAATCTTCAACCGGTTTCTCTTCTCGACTTCGTTAACCAATTCCTTGAGAGGAACTCTACCCAAAACAGATAACAACAAACTCTTGATGATATTCTCATCACAGTCCACATCCAACAAACCTGCAACAACCTGAGGAGTGTTTGCTGGGTTAACTTGCTGAACATAAACTTCGATAAATTTGAAGTATTGGTTCTTGTACAAGTACAAGATCAAGTCGTGGACGAAGTTAAATCTGTCACAGACAATGATCAAAGGCAATTGGTCCTCCAACTTAGCCTCCTTCAAGAAGTTCTTCACCTTCTCGCCGTTGTAGACGTTGTTGTCTCTGACAACTCTCTCGATCTCCTTGGTTTGGTTCATCTTTGCAGCAGCCTCAATGTACTTGAAAACAACATCTGGTTCCTGAGTCAAGTTCACGATAGAAGACAAGTAATAGTACTTACCTTCGTTGCACTTGTATTGCTCAAAAAGCTTAATCAAGTTCAAAGGACCAAGCAAGTCGGAGTATTTTGTGGCAACTTGGATAACCACCTGTAAGTTCTGCTGCAAATCCTTACTCATCAACTCGTTCAAACAAGCCATGGACTGCTGAACGTTCAACTGACCGAAGTATGAGACCAACCAGTCGTTTGGCAAAACATTAGTGTGAACGATGACTCTCTTGATATCCTTCAAGTCATCGTAGTGCTCCAAAGCTCTCTGGAACAAGCCAGACTTCTCACACAACTTACCAATGCTTGGCTTGTCGTAGTGGCTGAACATCTGATTGCCCAAAATGGCATCGGCAACCTGTGGGGCATGTAACAAGTTAATCTCCAAAACCTTTGTTTGCAAGTGACCCTCAGAAGGCGAGTCGTTCTTCAAAGCATCCAACAAGAATGCAGTACCTTGCTGAATGAAGTTCTGGGAGAAGAATAAGTCAGCAATGTTTTCCATGTTCAAGTTAACATCACCATTGCCCAAGAGAGAAGTGGCAAACTCACTTGCCTTGTCTGGGTTAACACGAACCAAGTTCTGGATCAAGTTCGTGTAATCTGGCAGATAGTTGACCTTTTGGCAGTAAGGCAAGATCTTATCGAATTGACCCAATTCGGCCAAACAGGAAACAACCTTGATGTTCACGTTAGCTCTCACATAGACAGCCAAAGCCAAAGCAGTATCGTTGTAGGACTTGACAATGTCACCCAATTCTTCAGAAGAAGTCAACTTGTCTTCTTTCAACCACTTTTCAAATAATGGCTTACGGTCTTGTTGCAAGACAGGTTTAGCAAGCTCAATAGATTCATACTTGTTCAACGAGCCTCTGTCCAACAAAGTGGAAAAGTACTGCAAAATTGGAGATATCTGACCTGGCTGAGGAGTGATATGCTTCAACTTGTTGATGGTATCCTGAGTTCTCAACTGTTCAGAGGAGGCTGCAACCTTGGCGGCGTTGGCGTAGTCGCCTTGGTTCAAGTAGTTCTGGAATTGCTGGTTGAACAAGTTCTCGGCACCTGGGAAACCACCACGGGACGCAAGAGACAAAGCCAAAGAGACGTCCGAGAGCTTCTCCAAAACATAAGGAATGATCTTGTCCTTAGCCACTTCCACGGCCAAAACCTGGCCGGCCTTGTTGATAGTGATAATACCAGTACTGTCGTTATATGGAGCGGCGGTGAATACAGGGTCAGCGGTGATTCTGTTGACGAACAAGTTCGAACCGGTCTCGATATCGTACAAGTGGATAAAACCGTACTTTGTCAAGATGTAAATGATACCGTACTGGTTGGATGCCTGCAAACTAATGGGGAAGTCGTTCGTCGCATCTGGAGGGAAGAAGATGTCCACGGTCTTCTTAGGGAAAGGAGGGTTTCCATCCACATGGTCGATTTCAATGATGTGCAAGTTTCCTTGGCCCGAAGCGGCCTTGTTACCGATACAGAACACCTTGGTAGGCTGAGGAGCACCGTTCAACTTGACCTGGGCAAATCTGCACACATGGCCCTCGATGGCCTGCGAAACATTACGGGCCTTGGAGAACAATTGCACATGGCCAGCGATTCTGCCGTTCTCCTCAGCGATACCGTTGACGGCAAACCAATTTAGGTCAGCATCAGCGACCATATTGGTGATCTGACAGTTGTTCAACAGGTGGTGTCTATCGGTCAACTTAACAGGCCCGTTGTTAGTTCCGTCGAAAATTGCCCAAGTGTAGATGTCGGTGTTGGTAACAAGACCCAACACCTCGTCGTTCAACCACTTCCACAACACAACTGGAGTGTCTAAAGTGTGCAGCTTCAATCTCTGCTTGGTGCCCAAGTTGAACACCTGCAACGCCGTTCCATTGGCACGCAAAGCAATCACATTCTCTTTGGTATGCATGATGGCATTATCGGCGGTCATGTTCTTTCTGGTGACCTCAAAGTTGTTGTGCAAGTCGACAATAGCCACGGTGTTGCCTTGGGGCCCACTTTCACGCACGCAGATGTAGTGATCCGACTCCAAAGTGGTTGATTTGAAGTCGAGCGACTGCTGCTGGATGCCCAACGACGTCAACTGCGACAACTGGGTGAAGTTAATGGGAATATCAGACATGGTAGGCTTGTATCAGAAATTGGAAAAATGGAAGGGTAGGGTGGTCTCTACAAAGAGACGTGGTTCACAGGATTTTTCGGATAAAGACAATTGCCACAATTGGACACTTCACTCGATCGTATGTGGTTGGTGATCGCAGTGGAGATTTCAATTAAGAGCAAGTGGATGTTAGGGGTTCAGAGGTGGTGTTGGTGAGAATGCTACGTCTCGTTGGCTTATGTAAGCGTGGTGGACGGATGTTTGTTGCCTACTGGGGGGCGGTGTAATAATGTTGGTATTGAAAATTCAAGTAAGTTTTTGAATTTATTTGAGAAATTGATCATTAAAATGGTTGATTTGTTATTCATTTTTGTAACTTTATATTGGAGTAGTTTCTTCGAACCTTCCTGTTTTCGTCTATAGGTGTGCCCTATTTTCAGCTGCGAAATGTACCCCACCATAACTACTACATAGCTCTTGACAATAATCAATGCCCAATGCCTGCATTTTGCCATTGACTCCAGAAGATCACAAGATGTGTCGAAGAAGGCGCAAAAATCTTTTTCGATAAATCTTATTAATATTTTGTCTTGATTGTTCCCATCTTTAGCCACCACTTGCAATCTAGATTGGAGGTCGCACTGACTGTAGTACATCCTCTACTACCATATTGGTGTAGCCAGTTGTGGTGCTCTCATCCTTTGTTGAAGAAAACTTTTCCATATAGTCCTTGGCAGTTTCCCATTCACTGCCATACCAATCTCCTGTCAAAATGGTAAGCTCCAATTTCTTGCGGTAGTCGTACTCCATGGAGGTTTCGTTAAAGAGTGTGTTCGTCTCCCAGTCTACAAGCCAATAGCCTATCTTGCGGAATGCCACCTTGATGAATTCCGGAGTGACGAAAAGAACATCTCCTGGTGCTGATCTGAGCACCACCAATGCTTTGGCAAGTAACATGATACCCTCAAGTGCTCGTAACGTGGGCCGCGTGCTTAGTGGTGCTAGTGAACAGAGACGGTGTGACCTGGTGAACACTAGGAGTGAACACACATATTCCTGGATCTGTGCATTAGCGAAAACAGTAGTCAATTTCTGCCGACCATCAAGCACATCGTCCATACTATGCGAATGTTCGCCATGATTTCCTTTACGATGCAAATGGTTGTGATGTGAGTGGTGGTGACCATCTTGTATGGGACAATATTGCGAAAACCAAAATCGCTCTTTAATTTGGGGGTGGATCTTGGGCAAGCTCCTTCCATGTTTCATTACCAGGATCACCAGAAAAAATTCTGGTTTGTTAACCATGTAGCTTCCAAATTGGAAAGGCTCGTCGCTGGAACGGTCTCGAGTCCTAAGCGTATTATATTGTTCCAACTCATTGAAGATGCGAATAATGCTATTCTTGCGGTCGAAATCCATTTCTACCGCCTCCAAATTTTTCCAGATGATAACCTGATGGAGAACAGGCTGCATTCCTTGCAGACGTTTCACCATTTGGTCTGTAACTTGCTTGTAGAAGTCCCCTTGACTATGTAGAAGGTCAACTTCGATGATATCATCAATGCCGTATTCATCCTCAAGTAGCGACCTAAGTTGATTGATACATGAAATACGATTATTCGTCAGTAAAACCAAGTTTCGTTGGGCTATGAAGCACAAGGCGAGAGCTGTTCGGACATTCTCCATTCCGGTTGTGATTGTCTCAAGTAGTAAGAATGTCACAATCAGCATCCGTGCACCATAGATAATTAATGAGTATCAAACCAAAAGAAATCACTTGTTAAAGGTATGTTTTGTCCGGGTCATTGACAAATCTTTTGACAAATCTTTCATCAATTGGATTTCAATTTCTTAGTAAAGTATGCCTTCATAACTGAATTATATTCTTTTTTAGAAGGACCCATAAGGGGTGCAACTGGTTGATATTATACGCAGCGTTTAAACTGATTAATCCATAAAGGGGGCTCCCGAAAAGTCTTCCTGGTTGTTAAATGATTACTTTTATTCTATTCTTTGTAATTCAGGGTTTCTTGGGCAGTTTTCATAATGCTGCTTGCGAAGATGACCTTTATATATAAATTCCCATCAACAAACCGACTCCGTGGCCAAGCTGGTTAAGGCGTAAGACTGTTAATCTTGAGATCGTGAGTTCGATCCTCACCGGGGTCGCTTGTTTTTTTTTGCTGATTGATTGAAGAGGAAGCCTCCTTTATCAGAATATTCACTGTTCATCTCCATTAAATTGATCATTTGGCTCCAACCAGCACTATTTTTGCTCCCTGTGTGTTCACTTACAAATGATTAGACAGGATGAGTGAAGTATAACGTTCATTAGTTTGTTTTCGATTTTTAATTCAACACTTCAAATTTTCTATCTTTTCGACTCGGCTGCGTATTTCTAGTTTTCCCAAGATTATATTGCACCTTTTAGTTGTTCAAGTGCAATGAGAAGAATAAGTTGGGAATAGGAAGTACCAATGCCTTAATACAACAAAAAAAAAAAAAAAAACCCAAAAACTAGTTTTATTTTTATTAAAAAAAAAAAATAAAAGACATTATACTGACTTCCACAAAACCCCTT
>Ga0160505_100891_pt1 | contig 15194 bp, 5 predicted proteins | sample DIDeMG_FD_108225 | JGI IMG/M metagenome (GOLD analysis project Ga0160505, IMG submission 108225) | Enriched chicken feces microbial communities from UW Madison campus, WI, USA - DID2874_E49_Stillage MG | ecosystem: Host-associated > Birds > Digestive system > Large intestine > Fecal ... | reverse complement strand
TTTTTTTATTTTTTTTTTTTTAACTCCATTTATATTTTTTATTTTTTTTTCTTTTTTGTTTCTTAATTGTCCTTTTAAATCTTTTTTTTTTTTTTTTTGGGTTACAGATGTTAGTTTTTTATAATAGTAACTTGTTTTTAAAGCTCCGCTGTTAACCGGGGATATTCTAGGAAGGGCTAAAATTTCAAGATTTGACAGTAGAACCCTTGATTGAACAAAAACCGACCTCCGTTGCAATGGCCGTATGGTTTGGCTCTGTCTCCTCTTACTGGCTGCGCGGGGAGTATCATCAGTCCCTTAAGCCTTCTAAAGAGCCTCTTGTGTGTAGGCTTTTGAGAAATAAAGGGTACAGCCGCACTATAACTAAAATAGGCCATCATTTAACGTAATCGTGCATTAGTATAGCAATCAAATGCACAAATCCTGCATATTTGAGCAAGCTTCGACTAATATCAAACCTTAAACAGGTCCATTTCCCGCATATTTTTGTTTTGTCTTTTTGTATGTGATTCCCCGCGGCTTGCCATGCCGTCAGAAGCGCCGGGACGTTTGGTCACCGCTGACTCGTAGTAGAGTCATGGCTTATTCCCCCCTCGGAACTTGTTGGAATAGCATGGCTAAAATGTCCTTTTGTGTTATCAGTGCTGATTAAGAATTTTTTCTTTTTTTTGGGGGCGAAGATTCATTCCAATCAAGTATTGCTTCTTACACGAATATATAAATATGAAATCAAGCATCTTTCCCTCACGGAAAAAATTTTTTTTTCCTTCTTTTCACCACTGATAATAATAGCCTCTCCCTCTCTTAATTTCCATTTGGACTTGTTTTACTTTTACAACTCATTGCATCGCATCGCATCTCATAGATTGATTCTTCAATAATGCCTCCGAAAAACCTCTTTAGATTTGCTGCCGGAGACGGCTTATCCAAGCTCCTCACTAGAAACACGGCTTGGGCGAGCCGAATGCAGACTGCGCGACCGTCGCTTTTCCCTACGAACGGACAGGGCCAGAGCCCCCAGATCCTGTGGATTGGATGCAGCGACTCCAGAGTCAGTGAGGCCTGTCTTGATCTGCTGCCCGGTGAGGTGTTTGTTCACAGAAACATTGCCAATGTGATGCCAAACGGCGATTTGAACTCGCTCTCGGTGATCCAATACGCTGTCGAGGTTCTGAAGGTCCGACATATTATTGTCTGTGGACACTACGATTGTGGTGGCGTCTGGGCATCACTCACAACGAAAAAACTGGGTCTCATTGACAACTGGCTTAAGGCAATTCGAGATGTTAAGGCCAAAAACAAGTATGAGCTTGACAAGATCACTGATCCTCATGAAAAGGCGAATCGGTTGGTAGAGCTGAATGTGGTAGCACAGGTTCACAACATTAGACGTAACGATCTTGTTATGGATGCAGTTGAGAACGGCGACCTTGATGTTCATGGCCTGGTGTACGATGTCAAGTCTGGAATTCTCAAGGAGCTCGATGTTCCTGAGGATGAGGACAGCAGCGAATACTACATTTGCAAATAGACAGATGTCGCGTCTGCCTTTGATAATGATTATGATGATAAGTAACGATAGATATTTAAATACGCGCCCTTCTTTCTGTATCCTCAGCAAAGAATTTGTATATAAACTGCAATATTAGACAATACAAAATACAAGTTTTGTATCAAGATAAGATTTCCACTAACCGTCGATGCGATTGCTGTGATATGAGATAGAGCTGGTGATTGAGCAAGAAATTACTTATGCATTGATACTTATGACTTGGGATGTTTTAACATGATTCTGATTTAGGCTTTTTACTTTAAGTTTTAGCACTGGCTGATCTAAAGCTAAACTCGTATTATCCAAAATAAATGGACAGTAGTCTATCGTCAGAAGGGGACACATGATGAACCTCCGCGTAATCACACTGTCTTGTTTAAATCTTGGCAGCTTACAAAAGACAATGTTAATGTATCTAATGGTTAGCGTTCTCCATAACTCAATGGCCTATAATACTTCATAATAGTAATAAGATAGAAACTCTGAGACATACTGAGGAAAAATAGTGGCGTACAAAGAGGCTAAAGGAGGTGTAAGATCAGCGCGTTACCGCTAAACCATTCATCTGACTTTCTTTTGGTATTGAAAGCTTCAATCTCACCAGTCTCATCGCCAGTACCCAAATGCTACCACCACAGGATCCTTTCCTCACAGTCCGATTATCTGATTTTGCAGCAAAACAACATCATTTTGTTACAAATGAATTAAAAGCATGAACGATAGCTGTTGGTATACATACACTATTCCAAAAGCATATCAATCGGCATATGATTATATACGGTATCCTTTTTTCTAAAGCTGGTTCACTCCTCTCTTCTTGCCTTCTTTTGTTTTCAAAGAGAAAAAAATTACACCCTGCATGTAAAGGCAGTTTGGATAGAATTTGGATATTTTTATCATCATAGCATGGGTCCAGATAATGAGAAATTTGAGCGTTCTTTTTTGGAACAGCTTTAAGCACATGGTAGCATTGGGACTACATTCTTATAATGACCTTACAAGTAAAACAGGTCAACATGTGGTAAATTCTAGCTCAGATACTGCAGCTAACCCTGAACGCGCATTGAAACATAAATACGAGGCGTTAAATTAAATGATTAAACATGCTAACAAGTTTGGTATCCTTAGTTTCTAATTGCATAATGAAAACAAGCAACCTGCTTGAAAATTGATCTAGGAAAAAATACTCAATTAATGGTTAACGCGAATAAGAGTAATAATCTGATTATCTATAGTTAACATGAATTTATGTGAATCTTGTTTATTTTGGGATAGTAGCATGAGTGTTTCCACTTACCACATATTCTTACAAGGGCCTAAATATCACCTAGGGATATTTTTATTTTGACTGGTAGCATTCCCAACCAAGTGAATCCACTTGAACCACTCTCCCTCCCCACTATTCTACATTTTGGAAAACATTCTCTTTTTTTCTTTTTCATAACAGCAAATATAAACCCCTTATCAAGTCTCAATATATCAATATTTATATACGTATTCGAACCGCTACTTTGCCAGTCTCATAGAGACAAATGTTTTTGGAATTTCATGTCTTCTTTGTATATCGTTTTGTTTTGTAATTTTTATGTAACTATTTAATGTAAGGACAATAAACTGATTATCTATCTATCTATACGTATTTGATAATATACACCATTGGCAGTAACCTGCTAAAGGCCCGCAGAAGTGGTTTCAATCAATCGCACTCTGGCTTGAACATAGGACTATCAAGCTCGGATCAATTCACAATATAGACTAATCAGTTCAAATACTATATTAGCTGTAGTAGTTTTCAGCTCAAAAAAACTTGATTTGCAAGGTTGTTTAAAAAGGTCTCAAATGCAAGATATCAAATTATTCAGTATCTCACTAGGTGTGATACAAGAGTACATAGACTTTCATATTGGCTCGCATTGATGGATTATTTAGTTAAGGTTTTATCCTTTTTCTGATCAAACCGTTGGCGCATAATAATACAGTGATCATGTTTGAGTTGAAAAATTAGGAAGCAGGAAGGATACGCAATCGAACAATTGAAAAGAAAAGGATAAACTTAGTCAAGACGGACTCCAAAACTTTTTTTTCATGCTCATCTTGTATTCTTGATTTAGAGCTAATACCAGCTTGCATGAAACAACAACACCATGCTATTTATATACCAATTTGTTTTTTATAGTCACTGGTACAAACTACTAATAACTCTGGGGTTTACAGATTTTTACAAAACTTAATCTCCAGGTTCTCTTTGATACCAAAAAGGGCCATAATGTGATGATCAAGTTTTTAAACATCTTACATCTTCTATACTAATTGTTCTCTCCGTTATAAGAGCTTTTTTATTCTTTGCTCTGTGTTAATCCCTGGTATTGAACAGCCAAATACTGCATATCTCAGAGTTTGCTTGGGACATGGAACTTTTCATGATGAATTCAGCGCTATCAAACGTAAACCCCTATTTAAATGTACTGAGAGTGTCACATTGTCAATTTCATTAAGATAAGTGTTAGAGTTATATCATATTTTTTATATCCGTTTCCTAATGTTTGTTTTTGTTAACTCCATAATTTATTGATTACCTATCCAACTCCTGTAACGAGGGACTTAAATTAGAAAAAACAAGAAAGATGATTGGATATAAATCTATATACAATCGGATAAGAAGACTATTAAGAACTATCAAATACAATTCTACCATAATGTAGTTGTAGATAGAAGGGGTTCTTAATCAAATGCTTAATGGGCTGGTGGTTCGAAGAGTCTCTAGAAGTACGTCATGAGTATTATTTAGAAACTGGGTCAGGGGCACAGATTTAATCAGTTTAGGCGGTTAGATTCCTCGCTTACTGATGATAGGAGACGGAAATAGGAAATAGATGTCTAAGCAGAAAACTTAATATAGCAGAGCTGATTCTTGCCTCAAGGGTTAGGTGATATAGATGTTCCAGACTCGCTAGATGGAATATAAGATATATTGGACGTACATTAATACTTCTATCAGGGCTTTACAGTTAACCTCAAATATAATATAGCATGTTAAAGTGAGATCCTAACTGAATTAAAAAAAAAAAAAATACCAAGACATGGAATGTCATTGGTTGTAAAGAATCCATAGAATAAGAACAGGAAATCTATTAAGAGCCAGTAGTAGCTGGGTTCATGAATCCAGTTCCGTTACAGTGGGATCTTGATTAGGTTTTGTGTTCTCACATCTAGTTTGAAGTTTTATCACTCCCTGAAAAAAGGAAAGATTGTTACTTCAAGCTGTATTTGCTTGCTCAATGGCGCTATGACAGTAATGCGAGGATATCTCAATGATTAGAAATTAGCAATGTTGCTTTCATTTTTGTAATTTTTTTTCCTTTTTTTTTTTTTATCTTCGTTTATGCGTGTTGGTAAATTTCAAATAAATTTGGGATTGCCTTAGTGAGCTTCAAGGCAGCTGGCTTCTTTTTACACATCTATACAGGGAACCTTGTAATTGGCATGCATTACAAAATCGTTTTGTCATACAAAAAACAAGTGGGCCTTTGAGCAGAAATCTAAATAAACTAGTCCACTGCAAAATTATCCTGCGGCCTTGACTTGAGGCCTACCGGTTTTTATCCCGATGCACCAAAGTCTTGGTTTTATTTTCAAGGTATACAGATATATTATCATTATTATTTAGTGTGCCTTGTTTTGCGCGATTCACCTACTGTATGTGTACTAAACAGTTCAATCATTATATAAGCAAAATACTTCGTGTTTTTTCTTTTTTTTTTTTTTTCAAACCACCCCAACACGAGGAGGGAAGGGATCAATCCAAATTCTGGATGAAATCATCTCATTCTCCTACAGATAAATTGTGAACAGCGACCTACACTTGAAAATATTACCAGATAGTAGATAATAATCAAAATAGGTCAAGTGAGTTTAAAAATATTGGGTTGGCTCGGTGTTAAAAAACTTGCATGCGCCATTTGCTTCGTCAACTACTACGATATTATCGTACCTATCGGCCGGGCACACTACTCCGATCAAACTACCTAGCAAAAACCTGCGTAAGAACTGCTTGTGAATAGAGAAGCGGTGTCTGAACATATTTAAGCAAATGTTTACAGGGAGTGAAAAATCGGGTAGGAATTGGAGATTGCAATCTTTTTTAGATTGAAAAGTTGTATTATAAAAAAAGTATCAATCCTGCTTTGCCAACCAATCAGTACCATATCTAATCACACAATAGGTTTAATTTGGACAAATAGGCTGAGACAGCTGTGGATGGTTGTTTGATCCGTTTTTTATTTTATTTTATTTTTTTAGAAAAAGAAATCCCTGAATTTTTTTTTTCAACGTGCATTAAAGACGCTTAATGTTGCAAGCCTGGGAACAGATACCCTTTTCATAGTGGCCGTTAAGTTGTAATAAAATATTCTACTTGGCGCAAATGATCATGGATCCCTTTGATGGAGCCGCGGGAGACTAAACCCCTACTGAGAATCCCCGCAATAACAAGTCAAACTGTATCTTATGGAGATGTTTGAGATTACAGCCGTTAACAACTGTTCTGTCAAAACTTTGCATATGAAGGCAGACAGTCTTCCTTCTTTAGTGTAATTAAGCAAGAGGTACGCCGTATAATGCAACACATAATTGATTGATTTCTTCGCATGGGTGCGAGAAAACCCTCTTCTACCCCCACTGTTAATTCTAAAAAAGTTTCCGGAAATTAACGTGCATAATGTTGATCGCAATTACAAGTTGCAACCATGGAATCATATCCCTAATGGGAGATAATCCCTATCACCTATCAATGAAAAATTACCAAGACTCTAGATGTATTATTACATGAATGTGTTTTTGATGGCTAACAAAGAATGAGAACATTTGGATCAGTTGTATGAGTGTAAAATATCGCCATACCGTTTTTGGCTGGTAGTCTAAATAGTAAGACATGTATCGCCGCCAGCTCAAAATCGAATCACAACTTATAAAAACAAATATACTTGGGTGCTTTTCGTGCTGATTGGCCCCCTATAATCACGTTTATATTCATTTTTACTGGGTCCAGGACCAGTTCAAGCCGTTCAATCATTAAAATATAGCATCACTCCGACTTTCGGTTACATTCTATCCTGTCACTAACAACTTGAAGCATACAGATGCTTTACATGCTTAGCGAGAGGTGGTGCTTGGTGATAATTAAATTCTCTAGTTTTGGCTTTGTGATATCAATGCATTACCTCAGCTAATTATTTATCCAGACATGAAAAGGGATGAGTATGGTGAGCAAAATATTTTCACATATAAACCCTAAGGACTTTGTTTTGGGAAGGTGGAAATATTTTGCTGCTTGATGTTACATGCCAGATTTAAGCATCTTAGTAAATAAATTCAATATGGACAGGGTTTAGGCTTAACTCTTAGTGTTTGTTTAATGAGAGGGTGCTTCGTGGCAGATTAACCTGTGAGAACCTCCTACTCATGAAAATTTGATATATTCAACATTAGCTGTCTCTTGGCTAGCTTGGCATTAATATCACACAGATATAGCTACGCATGTGTAATCAGCTTTCTACTCGTAATTATGCACCATGTATATCCAGCGCTGATGCATCTAACATCTTTTTATCAAGTGCAGAATTCAAAAGTTTAAAGCCTGTTGGAAATAAAATCATTGTCACTTATCAGGTTTCATCTATTTCTAATCCAGTATCTGGATGTAAAACCAGTTTAATCGAAATTTACTTCTTACCGATGAGACTTGACATAAGGAACATACACTAATTTGGTATGACCTGCCCGCGTTTCAAATACCAACTCTAAACTCGCAAAACACAAAAACTTGAGATTCAAGCTATAATGGTAAATGAAGAAATAAATGTTACCATAGTTATATCAATTTAAATTTACCAAGCAGCTTAAAAAGTCAGGGGCTATTATTGAGGGTTTCCAGTACTCAGTAGATCAGCGAGCGAAATCATTATTGAGAGTAAGGTCAGCTGGAAACAGTTGAACACGTTTTAAGGAGCGTACTCTGCATCATGCAGAGCGGGACTACTTAAGAAAGGGTTCTTTAGAGTTTGATCCCAGGATTCTCTTTTTACCAAGGCCCTTGAAGCGGTAGTCAAGTTCTTTCCTAATCATGCGCTTGAATAGAGCATTTTGATAAGGTTTTGCTAATTGTTAATCTCTGGTATCGATCTACAGGGTGCTATGTATCGCAGATTTTCTTCAACACATGACATTATTCATGGAAATTTTGGCACCATCAAACGCTTGAACTTATAATACGAGCTGACCCCGCTACCTTTCCAGCCTCATAGAGACAAATGAAATTAATGTCTCCTTTGTATGTTTGTAATTATGTTTATAACTTTTTGATTAAGCACGATAAACTGATTACCTATCAGTGCTCATTAGTAGCTCTTGAGTCGCCCAAAAGTACGTAAACACCAATAAAACTACACGGTGACTGTCGTAAAAATAAAAAGCTTTAATAGTCTTTCCAAGCTACCCCTGATTGCACCAGCAGTCATATTTACGTTTCGTGGGTCCAGTATTTTCATGCTTTTCTCTTCCTTTCTGGGGACCCAAAACAAATTACTGTCAAAAGTGCTATACATACTTTCTGGATAACCATTCAAAAAACTTGGTTTACCGATCGTTTATTGGCCTTAGACTGCCAAGTTGAAATAGCAACTTTTACAAGGTTCAAACTCAAAGGGCGAGCTAGTGGCTTCTATTATCCGGGGGATTTAGGTTTGGTTTAAAGTTGAATTAGAGACGTGTAGCCACCAATAACAAATAAAAAACAAAATACACCGCCTAAAGCTACATATAATTGGTAAACACTGTGAGACCAAACAGAAACTATAGGCTAATATTATAGGATGACATGCGCTAATTATTTAGGACCATGTGAAAATTCTAACTCTTGTCATGGACCAAATTCGGGAAAAAAAAAAATAAGACGCCAGTACAAAACCTTTTCAGAATACACAAGGAAACAATCTGTTTAGAAAGACCTAAAAGAATTTGTTCTAGCATCTTGAGGTAGCTTAACAACATTAAAATAGAAAAAAATATGCATAAGGCATTTTTAAAAGAAATTTTGTCATGATAAAATTGGTTTGTTCGCAACACAAACAACCTTCCGTATTTCTTGACGCCACATCATCTATGAGTATGTTTGGGGTTTTGAAAAACTCTCAAACAAAATGTGATATCGCAGTCCAATCTTAAAATAATGTTAGCTCTGATTCAATACGGTAGTAAAGTATGTCTGTAATAGAGTTGAATTAAGTTGAAACTTACGTTAGAATTTGATTTCTGGTGTTTGCAGCCTTCAATAGTAAACTGTGTTATTTAATATGAAATATTCTCCAAGATTCAACAACCTAATTTTAACAAAACTTCCCCATTAATTGAGTATTGATATTTTCAATCATATATAGCTAATTTGGCTTATCAAATCCTGAAGCTTTAATGAGGTATGCTGTTGTTGCTATTGTTCTTTTCAGGTATGCCCTGCCAAAATACTTGAAGTTTTATCACAAGTTGTAGTAGTTAGTTCTAAAATCATAACATGAAACTCAATTATTCTATTCAAATAATTCGTTTGCTTCAAAGCCTAGTTTAAAATGTGCTGCATCTATGTTCTCAATGTTGAATCCGTTAGCATTTTGAAATTTCTTTTTAGTTTTTGGTTATTGTTGATTCTGGTAAAAATCGTGTAAAAGCGGAGAAGACAAAAAAGCATAAGCTGTTTCTCGGACAACTTGAAAAATCTGATTACACGATTGCAACATCAGAGCCTGAGTTGTATTTGTAGATTGATTTTTGACTATTAACGAGCAGTATCAAGTTTTAATAAATCAGCCAAACCTTGAGCAGGTTAAGGCTAGTGCAACATACAACAGATCCTACACTAAGTAAGATATTTTTCATAATCATTATTAAACTCTAGATGTATCTTCAGTATGGCAGTTAGCAAGCCGATTTGTTTTGTTTTTTATGTTGTTTCTTAAAATCTGTTTTCAAGCCACACCATGATAATTTAACCAAATAATTTTTTTTTATTTTTTCGAGAGAATCGGTTATTATTCGGCCCGCATTTCTTGCATACTGCAAGAGCTCCTGGAAACAATACCGAAATTATGTTTTTTCTGAGTTTAAAGGGGAGGGAAATACTTTTATTTCATTTTTTGCAACTTTGGTTCAACTTGTATAAATTGAGCGGAAAGAACTCTGTCTTGAGGTAGTTACATTTTTTTCACAGGACTGATAAGCCAATTTTAAGCTTTCAAGGCACTTTATCTAAGATTCCACCGCAGATGGTAGTAATAGTAGTAATAATATCTTGTTTATTTAGGTGTCTATGTAATTATATACTGCAAAGACACCAGCCTTACTTGGGTCTGGGGCAAATTGTAGCACATCTATGCCTGTAGACACGGAATTCGGAAAGGCCGGAATTCTCCTATGAGCCGCAAAACCTAGTTGAAGAGGCCCGGTAAGCTGACTTCGTCCACCGTAGATATCAAATTTACAATACGTAATTGATTGGGAAAACCGAATAAGATGCGGCTATTAAATACAAAGTTGACAGTAAAGCTGAAATTTTTATTATTCTTTTTTCCAAACTGCAGTAAGATAAATCATACAACTATAACAACTCATTCTTTCAACCACAATCACGATATCGCAGCCATCATATAGCAGGAATATACGTCAAATTCAGTTGAAAAAAATGAGAATGTCAATAGAATTTCGTAATAATCTAATCAATTACTAGTTTTAGAAGCAAGTGGATAAATCAGTTTATTGTTCTGTCTGAGATTAACTGTCCATGTGTTGAATCAATAAAACTATTTTAGAAACTTGACTTCCAGACTACACACTGCAACTTTTTAGCTTATTCCAAAACCCTCTTAATCTTTTTTTTTCTTTGGCTATGGAACTACATGAGCTCCATGAGTATAAACACATGGGCTGCAATGGAATATTGCTATATACAAAACTCTCAGAAAAAAATAAACAGACCCCGCTTGTGCAAGTCTATTCCTGCAGTTTGGGTCCTAACTTCCTAGTATGATTGTTTGCGCTCGTGACGTGTAGATAGCTTTTCAGGTGCCCGTAATTGGTTCGACTTTTAGTCCTTCAAGATGCTCTAGTGTGTTTATCGTTTAACCAATTAAAGAACTAGATTTATTGTCTTACGAAAGTTTCGATACCTTATGACACAAAACATCTGTTTTGTTAATTAGAAGGGGTCGGAGCTATGTCGTTTGGGGATTACAAACGCAAAAGAATGACGCTAACATTGTCTAGCTTAGATTGATCAGAAATTTAAATCAACAACTCAATAAAATCTACTCACTGACGACTTGAATAAAAACTCCTCTTTATAAAGGTTAGGTCAAGCCTTAGAGTGTCACGGATACATACTATTATGTCTTACATTGTTTGTTTCTTTGTCTGAGTTGATGGGTCAGCGCATCGCTATTGCAAGTCATGAAAATGTAGGATGTGGTTTTTAAGAAGCTCTATCTCTTGCTAATAAATCTTATTGGGAACTTTTATTTACTGTGCTTATTGGCTTGAATCTTCTATTCAGGGTGTATATCCATAATAGGTTGCTGTTTCTCTTGTTGATGACAACCCTTGCCTTCATTGTTGATTTAACCAGAGTTGGCCGCTGCTTTAAAAGAAGGTTCTATCAGATTCACAGAACAATGGAAAATAGCTCAGGTCGCCGTGCCACCCACAAAAAACCTGTCGGTCCGACCCTTGAGGGCTAAATTAGGGTTATACCTGAAGGTTGGCTAGCTTCGCCGTGACTGGATCTAAGCCCTTAGGGATTTTCAAAATCCATTGTTTAATCGGGATACTGTTAAAAATTAGTAATTTAAAAAAATGTTTTATGTCCAACGCCTATTATAGCTAGGGGCCATTGTAATCTGCCAACCATGAATGCAAAAATGGCTGGATTATGGATGGATCGTGGAGAACAGATCGGCAAACAATGGATTATGGACTAGGTCAGCTGGCTAGCTGCAGTAAAGGCGTGTTTATCGTTACCTATATAGGTAAATTTTGTAACTTTCACTGCTAACTACTGAATTAGCCTATTCTGAATAAGTAGACGCATGTTAACAACTTGATCTTTTTTTCATGCCAGGGCGTTCGGGAATTGCCAGCCATCCCCTCTTAGACTTTTTCAGGACTCGTTAGGTTTGGGGGTTATCCTATAAGCTCACCAAGCACATTTAATATATCATAATGGCTACATTATCTATTTTGTTGTAGTTGGTTTGCTTACAGGAAACGACAGAACAAAAAGCAACAATTTGAAAGCTCTTGGATGTGCGGGGTTTGGTCCAGATCACAAGCAGAGGCCAATGACGTGACAACTGAACTACATGAGCTTCTTGGTTAAGGGAGGCTCATCTATAAGAATGGTGCAGAGAATGACAGCTCTGAACCAGGAATTTGGGCAATGACGGGTTTTTGTGCTTTTTCAACCGTTAGCATGAAATCACTTATCTAGCATATGAAAGTGCTTAGATTGGGGGATTCTGCTTTTGTCTGCCTTTGTCATGTAGGCTATGTAGAGACAGGCCGTGAGCCAAGCTAGGACGGCATCGATTAAATGTGTCTTGTTCAAGGCTGGGGAGATGAGTATTTGGCAGGGCCTACATATTAAGGTGTATATACAACAGTACAATAAGGCATCAACAAAGATTAAAATGGACAAATTAGAAACAACGCCTTGAAATTGAGGTCAAATCTCGATAGCTGGAAGACCGATTGTTTAGACTTTCAAGAATAAAAAAAATATTGGGACCAAGGCTCAACACCTGTGCTCCCTGAGTCAACTCAAGTCACCATTATTAGCGATAAATATCGATTTTAATAAACTGTTGGTCTGCTAAGACTAGTAGTTTATTAATGGTAATATAGTAGGATGATAGAGAATGTTAAGTACTAGATCACAAGCCTACAGCACCCACGTTCTTTACCTATCGTACTGAGTTTTTTTTTTTTTGCCGTTGTTTTTTTTGAATTCCGGTCCCTTGTGCTTGCGTTCTGGCGCATGTAGTATTATTAATTTTTGAGTCCTTTATTTTAATGTTTGTATAAACAGTTACAAGACAGATGTACATCGAAGACTTGCTGACATCACAGAATTTTGAGAGCAAGCCAAAGGTGAGCTACTGGATTAATGATTAGGAGTCATGAACTTGGCACAATATTTTTCTGGGCCCTGTCTGAAAAATTTCCAAACCGGGAAAAGATGCCTCCACAGCCAACCCGGAGGCAGTTTTTCAATAATCGCAGAATGTTCTTGTCACGTTTTTTTGCTTCTTAGCTTTCCCGTTACTCAAGTTTTCAGTATACTGAATCAGTGGGTTTGCTCCTTTTGGAACTTTTGAAACAGGTCTGGTTGACCCTGTATCGCAGTGGCGGTGACTCAGTGTTTTTATTGGTTGGACCCTTTGGAAAAAAAAAAAAAGAAAAAGAAAAAAAAGTGGCTTAACTACCAAATTTGGAAAGGGAAAAAAGGGAATACTTCACTCGTGTCTCTGCTTTTTTTCATGTAAGGCCCCTTATTATTTTTCAATTATAAAGTAATGAGATAGTAGTGGTTTGGTAATAATTTTGAATGTATGTATACCAAATACAAGAAGATCAGCTGCCACGTTCAGTAACAGCACCAAGAAGAAAAAAAATAAAAGAAACCGTCAGAAGTAATCTAGACACCTGGCAGCGGCCAAAATGAGATTCAGAAGCCGAGCTATTTTATGCACTTACATACTAATTATCAAGGAAATAAGTAACAAATGGCTGTGCGTAAATTGTCAGAGAAAAAGACTAATAAATAATAACTAGTGCATTCTTGTCGATGCAGTAGCAGCTCGGCTATCGTTGCAATGGCATCACCCTTGCTATTGAAAAGCTAGACCCAACACCTGAGCAGGAAGATGTAAGGGGGTCCATAGTATTCCACTTTCAGGGCTCTCAGATACTATCCAGGAGTAGAGTTTAAAAATTCAAAAAAAAAAAATGTATTACCACTCATAAAACATCCTGAAAAGAGAGTGTCTGTTAGCCCAAAAAGTGGCAATAGGCTATGTTAAATGTGACTGACTACAGTAGGAAACTCCGAGAATTGTAACACTTGAATGTAAATGGAAGTTAATGGCTACAACTGGAAATGAAATTTAAACAGGTTTGACAGGCCGGCGGCATGAGAGCGGATGTTGTGTTCTGCAAAAGTCATCCTACATTTTGTGAAATAAAAAAAAAAAAACGCTCATATTAATTCTAAATTTGTTCAACCTAATCCAGTTAAAAACAAAAAAAAAATAATAAAATAATAATAATAAAATAAATAGATAATTAAAAGGAAAAAGATTTTCTATGATCAAAAAATGTATTTGAATACTCACCCAGGAAAGCGAATAATGCCAAATTGAATTTCAGACAACTGTTAACTTGACAGTTGCAATTTCTATTTCGTAACTGTAAGCTGGGATGTATAGAGAGCTCCTGCGTATGTGCAGCTGAAGTGCACTATATTTTGTACTTGAAAGAATTGTCATATCCATAACGATTGCTCTTTTATTCTTATTTTTTTTGGGGGGGTTATCAACCTTATGCTAATGACAGTCTACATTTGCAGTTAAGTCTACTGCACAAAATTACGGTTTCTATTGTTATTTTGGTGAGCTCCAATAACTTTGAAACTTGATATGTGACTTGAATATTTTTAAACTGCAGTTTTTTTCATGAAGATAGGAGGCTATGGTTGGCTTTCTTTTATTTCTTTTTTCGGATCGTAAAAACTCGGAATCCCAGTTTATTGTCGGGAAAAATTACTATGGGCAGGTGGTAGAATCAAATTCTATTCGGTATAGTTCAGCAACTTTAGTCAAGTCACAGATTTGAATTTCAACTACACAATACTTATAAACATCCTGAAGAAACGTATCAAAAACAATTCCTAATAAATATGTATCGACGGTTTAAACAATGCTAAAGTGACAAAGATTAGACCAGTGCTTAAAGGGTCTTGCAAGAATGGGCAAAATCGCTCTTGAGAACTATAGGGTTTTCAATCTTAAGATCGATAACTCGGCAACAACACAGCCGGTGAAAACGTATAGAACATTTCCGGGTTATTCTCAGTACCGTAACTTCGATTTTTTTTGTTTCAATCTCATGCATTTATTGACCTGCATACAGACTATGGAAAGATTTTTCATCAGAAGTTAAAAGTTGGTATTTCAAATTTCAATGCTTGCCCAAGTGCTCACTTTTCATCTTAATTAAAAGTCTACTGAGTGTTTTTTTCCTTTTTGATCAGCTGAAAAAATACCCAGAAAATCATTGCTTTTTTATTTGTTTATTTATTCGCTTATTTTTTTGTTTATTTTATTTTATTTTGTTTCTTGAAATGTACTGTTAATGACCTGATCTATCGCTATGATTATTTTCTTGTTTATAATGGAGTTATAATACAAGACACTGTTGAATCCTAGATTTTTTTGGTGAATACTTTTGTTAGATGTCAATTTGTGCTCCAACATTCAAGTTCAAAAAAAAAAAAAAAAAAAAAAAAAAAAAAAAAAAAAAAAAAAAAAAAAAAAAAAAAAATTAA
>Ga0160505_100890_pt1 | contig 15195 bp, 9 predicted proteins | sample DIDeMG_FD_108225 | JGI IMG/M metagenome (GOLD analysis project Ga0160505, IMG submission 108225) | Enriched chicken feces microbial communities from UW Madison campus, WI, USA - DID2874_E49_Stillage MG | ecosystem: Host-associated > Birds > Digestive system > Large intestine > Fecal ... | reverse complement strand
TTTAATTTATTTAATATATTTTATTTTTTTTTTTTTGTTTTTTTTTTTTTTTTTTTTTTTTTTTTTTTTTTTTTTTTTTTGGCTAACAACCAAGATGTCTAAGGGTTATCTGGACTAGCAAAATAACCATTGTAACTGACAAATTATCATCAGTTTTTCTGTGTATCTGGGGTCAAGGCCTTGGCCACTTTGTTAAATTATTAAGCTGCATTTAATTAATTCATGAGATAAAAATAGGTATTTGCTGAAATCCTTGTGGTGGTTGAACATGAGTTAACGAACTATATAGCTGTTTAAAGATCACAATAGATTCCAATCACAATAGTAAACTCAATCTGTAAATAATGAAACCTCTACTGCCGTTTGAAAATGCTAACGCCAACTACAAAACCTGTTGAAGTATTAATTGTGTTTGAAATAAGTATTATTGCAATCATTTGAAAGACCTTTAAGGTCGCTAACATAAGAATCATATATATGTTTCAAAGAAACGCTACCATGCTTTACCGGTACCTCACCACTTCCCAGTTTCATTAAACCCCTAATTATCGTCAGTGTTTACCACGCGGTGTGACCACCACAGACTTGCAAATCAGCACCCGTCGTGTAGCTCGAGGCGTCGCTGGCAAGGTAGGCCAGAGCACCGCGCAGTTCGTAGACCGCGCCAATGCGGCCCATTGGGTTCTGGGCAGCCCACTGGTTCTCGTAAAGAGGCTCAGCTTGCAAAAAGTCTTCCAAAAGCTGAGTGCGGACATGACCAGGAGAAATAGAGTTCACACGGATGCCTGCGTCACCCAATTCGCATGCAAGTCCACGCGTGAGCTGAATAGCTGCACCCTTGGAAGTGACGTAGGGAATCCAGTGCATGTCTTTGTTGATGATGCTGCCACTCATCGACGCCGTCACAACAATGCTGCCCTTGATTCCACGCTCCAGCATCTCACGGGCGGCAGCCTGGGTGGTGAAAAACGCACCATTGACGTTAACATCCATAACCTTACGGAAGGCGTCGGCAGGATACACATGGACGTCCTTGATTGGACCGAGAATTCCAGCGTTAGCAACAGCAATATGAATGCCATTGTTCTCCTCGGCAATCTTTTTAATAGCACCCTGGATGGAAGCAACATCAGTCACATCGGCAGTGCGAAGCTGAAGAGAGACTCCGGGGATATTCAGGCGCTCAACGTAGCTTTTGGAGGCCTTGAACGACTCGGATTCAGTGGTAGAAAGATCGATACCGTAAACTTTGGCGCCGAGCTCGGCAAGGAGAACTGAGTATTCAAGACCAATTCCAGAGTTGGCACCAGTGACAATAGCAACCTTTCCCTTAAGTGAGAACTGATCGTGAATAGAAGCCTTGACTTCATAGGAGCTGTCCTTGGCGGCGTGAAGTGCAGCGTTGACGCCAATAAGATCCTTGGGGGCAGGCTTAGCAGGTCTGTAGTCCGAAAGAGGGACGGTCTTGAGGGTAATTTTGTCAGCCATGGTAATAGAATGGGAGGTGAGAAGTGATAATAGAAAGGGGGTGATGAAACAAGGTCAATTGGGGTTTGGATGGTTGTATAAACCAATGTAAAAGGGCGAAAAGTCTTGTTTAAATAGTTTTCTCACAGTTAACCCCATGTCTCGACAACAGCTAGTGAGCCTGACGGAGAACTGGTATAATGGTTGTTGAAATGAGTTTAATTTTATTAGTGGGGTGATGAGTGAATAACCAGTTAATTGACCTTAGATCGACTAGGTACAAACAATAATGGTGGGGTATCTGATGATGGCAAGAAAACAGGAAACCAAAACAAAGAATTACAAATTTGCCAGATAAGAGTTAGAGGAAATCAACCCTACAGAATTTTTATGAACAGGTCATAACCCACCATCCACGCGGGGGCCTCTGCTGCAGCTGCTAACATCCCTCACCTTCATTGGATCAACAATTATTTACCAAAAAGAAATCAACCTTAGACATATTAGACAATGAGGGGTTATTGGAGATTCGTTAAGAAAAGTTTCCCCGGAGCTTGATCCCAAGATTCTTCTTGATCCCAAGAAGGGCCATAGAGCGGTAGTCCAGTTCTTAGATTCATTACCCCAATTTCTTTGCTGACAGCTCGCTTGATTAGAGCAGTTTGTTAGAGCTTTCCTGAGCGGTAGTCTCTGGCATCGATCTAATGGGTGTTATACGTCCCAGGTTTCCCGTAATACATAGATTTATTCGTGGAGAAATTAGCGCCATCGAACGCTTGAATTTTTTTTGATACGTGCTGACACTGCTACGTTGCTAGTCTCAGAAGACAAGTGTTTTGAAATTCATATTTTCTTTGTATGCCATTTTGTTTTATAGCTTTTTGTTTGTAACTATTTAAGGTAACGACGATGAGTTTATTATCCATCTACCAGGGACCATATTGATCTAGAAATTGCGTATTACATTGTAGTTTTCAAAGCTAAAAAAAGAAAAGATAAACAAAAAGTAAATGCCTCCTAGCGGAATTGAACCGCTGACCTTTGCATCTCGAATAAACTATACAAGTGCAACGCTCTACCCCTAAGCTAAAGAGGCATTTTTGTGCAAAAATTTGTGCCTTGCTAAACACATCTCTGTAAATGATCCTTGTAGATATGAGTATTTATTATGCCAATTGCCTGGGAAACAGTATATTTCATTACCTTTAATATGCTACATTTAACTTAAAAAGATTCATGACGATAAGGCCATTTTATTCAGAAACAAATAAAGAATATAGCCATGGTGAGCGTCATGTAAAACAATAATTTCATGACTAACTAATTACATAATCTACAACATTTGGTTTACCTAATCTTTTTTTTTTCCCATATATCTCTCTCCCTCCTAATATACATGACCCGAATCGACCACTACACACCCGGCATAATAATGACACAGGACCTGATAAAAAATGAAGAACTTGCGAAAGTCCAGGCGCATCTTGGACAGCTACAGACAGGATGCCTAGAATTACTAGCACGGCTGGAGAAAACTGGAGATGCTGACGCCATGGCAGATGCTGACTTGGAGGAGAGTGATATCCTGGCACAGCTGCGCCGCAAGATGATCGCCGATGTCGTGGAGCTACGTTCTATGAACTGGAGTGTACAGGAACAAGTCAATGCAACAAAGGATGTCACGCTAGCTGAGAAGCTTAGCGTTGATCGTATTCAGCTCGATATTCAGAACATATACTACCAGCATATGCATCTACGCAGCGAGATCGACGCGTGTGACGGGTTCCGGTCAAGACACGAGAACCTTGGGCTGGTGGACCTAGACCAGTTTTACGCGGATAACCCAGAGCTAAAGGACACGATTACTGATGAACATACATTAATGATGGAACGGCTGCGCGACGAAGAACGTCGGCGGCTTGAACTACACATCACCCGGACGCGGCTCGCTGAAAAGAAAGCTCAGCTTCTTGAGGAGAATCGTCAGCGCAAGGAGGACCTTGAAGCGCTGGATGCCAACCTCAGCAAGTTCATTGAGAGTGCTGAGCCCATCCGCCAGGTCTTTGGAAAATATTAATTTATATAGCAGTTCTTTATTTACATATCATACAGTTTTTTTTTTTTTTGTTATTTGTCCTGTGTTTAGACAACCATGCCAAACCTACTTACTCGGTCTTCTCCTCAGTCTGCTCCGTAGGGTCGAGCTGCTTGCGGCGCTCGTCCATAGTGAGGTACAGCACCTTGCTGGAAGCCTCCAGTGTCTGTACAAGACCGGCACCACCAAGAATGCTGAGAACGCCGACCAGCTGGCTTCTGATCTCGGGCAGTGTGGGCAGAGTCTTGAACTTGTTGACACCATCAAGGGTTAACACCTGGTTGTCAATGAACGAGCCAAGCAGCGTGAGGTTGTTGTTGCTCTTATCCACAATCTTGAGAACGCTACTGACTTTCTTGGGGTCGAGCTCGGGGAATGTAATCACCGCCGTGGGACCCGAAAAGAGAGAGTTAAACGGGGTTGTCTGGTCGCGGCGGCCATATTGCGCCTTGGCAGCCGGGCTGGCAGGGTCAGCGTGGTCCTTTCCGCGGAACGCGACCTTGAACAGGTTCGACCGGGTCACAGTGAGAGTACCACCAGCCTTCTTGATCTGACCGCGCAGGTTGTTGTTATCGGCCTTGAGCAGGTTGTTGTGGTGCAGCACAAGAATGACAGGCGAGGTCTTGATGAGATGAGTGTACATGTCGACGAGATAAGTCTTGCGCGAGTCGAGCGGCTTGAGGGTCTTACGCACAGGCGCGGGCTCGGTAGCAGAGGCGGTGGAAGCCTGGGCACTAAGCCATCGGAGGCCAGCAACGCGGGCGGCAGAAATAGGCGCAGGTCTGGCTACTAAACTGAATCGACTGAACATGGCTGCGGGGGATGATCTAAAGGCTCTTCGAAGCAGGTAAGGTGGTGATCTCCTGTAACGGTGATTCGCTGGGGGGTTTGAAAAAAGGAAGAAAAAGTGAAAAATCTAAAAAAAATTTTGTATGGAGAAGCCCTAGCCCTGAGCCCGTTGAAATTTCACGGAACTTGCGCGACGCCCGATTTCTCGTCTTCCTACCCACTCAAAACATTCACTAGACATACTGCCAGCACTCATTTGTCTTGCCCATAATGATGCTCAAACAGCTGGCTGCGAAGCGCGCATTTGCCTCCCAGGCGGGCGGCAAAGATCTCGCACACTCGTTTGCAAAGACTCTTGCGCTGCCTAAGACCGACTTTCCCAACCGATCCGGCTCCCCCGAGGCCATCAAGAAGCTTACTGCTCGTGTCGCTGACGACCTTTACTCATGGCAAACTAAATCAGACTCGTTGAAGGGGGTCTCCTGTTTTCATGATGGCCCGCCCTTTGCTAACGCAAGTCTGCATCTTGGCCATGCTCTGAATAAGATTACAAAGGATATCATTAACCGCTTTAATCTGCTCCAGGGCAAGCGGATCAACTACCGCCCAGGATGGGATTGCCATGGTCTCCCTATTGAGTTTAAAGCGCTACAGATTTTGTCCGAAAAGGCCAAAAAGGATGTAGCCACTGTGCTGTCGCCGACCGAGATCCGCACTATCGCAAAGAACCATGCTCTCGAGGCCATTGAGGATCAGAAAAAGTCATTCCGCCGGTATGCTGTCATGGGCGACTGGGAGGGCTTCTACGCAACTATGCAGACCGACTACGAAGTCCGCCAACTGCAAATCTTCAAGGAAATGATTCACAAGGGCTTTATTACCCGTAAGAATAAGCCCGTCTATTGGGGCACGCAGACGCGCACTGCACTGGCTGAGGCCGAGCTGGAGTACAATGACACACACCGCAGCACGTCTGCAACAGTCAAATTCCCTGTGAAAACCATTGGTGAATCCCTTAAGGCAGTGCTTGCTAAGAAGGTACCAGAAGTCTCTGAGGCCAACCTGTCTGTTCTCATCTGGACCACCACGCCTTGGACCCTCGTTTCCAACAAGGCTGTTGCCGTTAATGTTGATATGACCTACACACTTTTGCACTCAAGTGAGCATGGCTATCTTGTTGTTGCGTCAGACCTTGCTGAGAAGGTTAAGGCTGAAGACTGGACTATACTTGATGTCCAGTTCAGCGGCGCCGACCTTCTAAATACCACGTACTACAACCCCATCAAGAGCGCCGAGCATCATCACCCTATTCTTCCTGCTACTTACGTCACTTCCACTGTTGGTACAGGTCTAGTCCACACAGCACCAGGCCACGGTTTTGATGATTACCTGCTCTGCAAGAGTTACAACATCGACACTTACTCCCCCGTCGACAGTGAGGGCAAATACACTTCGGACCTCCCCGATGGCTGTACTGAGCTTGAGGGACTGTATGTTCTTGGTGCTGGCCAGAAGAAGATCATAGAGATCCTCCAGGAAAAGCAGATTCTGGTCAACTGCAACCCACGCTTTCGCCATAAATATCCCTACGACTGGCGCTCAAAGAAGCCCATCATCATTCGTGCTACCCCTCAGTGGTTTGCTGATATTGACGAAATCAAAAAGCACGCTGTTGAATCGCTCAAGGACGTTGAATTCTACCCTCCCCAAGGCCGCACGCGTCTAGAAACTTTCACACAATCCCGGTCCGAATGGTGCATTTCACGTCAGAGAGTCTGGGGAGTTCCCATTCCTGCCATTTACCATAAAGGAACACAGGAACCCTTGACTGATATTGAGACCATGGATTTTATCATTGGTAAGATTTCTGAGCTGGGTACCGACGCTTGGTTTGTTGAAGAGGAGAACGTTGAGAATTGGCTTCCTGAAAAGTACAAGGGCAAAGGCACTGAGTACTTCAAGGGCAAGGATACTATGGACGTGTGGTTTGACAGTGGTACCAGTTGGACCATGCTTGAGAAACGTCCTAATGAGCCCCATCTGGCGGACTATTATCTTGAGGGAAGTGACCAGCATCGTGGCTGGTTCCAGTCTTCTTTGCTTACAAAGATTGCTGCCTCCAAGGAGGGTGAGTACATCGCGCCATTCAAGACTGTTATCACTCATGGATTCACCTTGGATGATAAGGGCAAGAAGATGTCCAAGTCGCTTGGCAACACTATTTCACCAGATGCCGTTATTGAGGGCAAGAAGGGACAATGGCCTGCTCTCGGTGTTGACGGACTGAGACTCTGGGCCGCTTCTTCGGACTATACTAAGGACGTCACTGTTGGATCCAAGTCTCTCAAGAATGTTGCTGAGAACCTCAAGAAGCTGCGTATTACTCTGAGATTCTTGCTTGGCAGTTTGAACGACTTTGATGCCAGCAAATTTTCTTTCCAGCCTGAAAAGATGCACACCATTGATCTTATTGCCTTGCATCAACTCAAAAAGATGACCGAGACCGTTAAGGACCAATACGCCTCTTACGGATTCAACCGTGTTGTGCAAACTATTAATTATCACACGAATTCTCATCTTTCCGCGTTTTACTTTGACATTATCAAGGATCGTCTTTATGCTGCTCCTGCCAATAGTGACGCGCGCCGCTCCGTCCAGTTTGTCCTCTCTGAAATCTTACGCGTGTACCTTTCCATTCTTTCTCCCATAACGCCCCTGTTGACGCAGGAGGCCTGGGACTATGCTCACTTCAGTAAAATCAGTGACTCGCCTTTTAAGCAAGGATGGGCTCAACTACCTGCTGAGTACGAAAGCGCTGTACTTGAAAAGGAGCTGCCGTTGCTGGAAAACCTCATTTCTATTGTCAAGCAGGCCATGGAAAAGGGCCGCATTGAAAAGAAGATCACTAGTTCATTGACCTGCGACGTGCGCCTGCAAATCAAGGAAGACAGCGAGGTTTACAAGACCATCATTGCTAGTGATAGGTACAGTTCTCACCTCGCCGAGTTTTTCATTTGTTCACAGGTTTCTGTCAACAAGGCTTCAGTGGAGGGTGAAGTGCTTGAATGGAAGTACGAAAGCACCAGTTTGGACGGGGCTGTTGTTGCTGAGGCTGTGCCTACTCAGCATCACAAATGCCCGCGATGCTGGCAGTACACCTCCGTCGTGGAGGACTCGCTGTGTGGCAGATGTGAAGATACACTCAAATAATTCTTTTTTGTTCACCCCCCTTTGTATACAGTAAAAAATGTAGATTGTAAATAATACCTGAAATAGTTCCATATAGTTTTTTCTTAGTAAAAGTTGGCCTGATGTTTTTTTAATTGCGGTAATCAAATGGGCTGCGTAATTCTTGTCCTGATGCAAGATCTGGGGAGGTTATTTATCATTTTTTCAATCTTCTAACTTAAGAAAAAGAAAGAGAAAGAGAGAGAGAGAGAGAGTTGAAGACCCTCTCTGATGCTGAACAGAGTTGACTGATTGAGCAGATCCAAAAGAAGGTTAAGCAATTTCAGCTCGCTGAAAGCGGGGCCTCATACTCTACTGCTGTTGTTGCTGATCTACCCTCGTTGAGTGAAAAAGACAATGATGATGAAGAGAACAGCCGCTTCAAGGGAAATAGTAAAATGAACATACTGCTTTCATCCATTACTGAGCTTAGGTTTAGTAAATGAACACTGTAGACTATTATCTAAATTTATTTCATTATAGGTAAGGATTGGCGAAGCCCTTGTTCAAAATCCAAAAGGTGTTTTACACAAACATAGAGTGTGGGGAGTCCGAAATCAGTTAACGATCGACTTTTACTGGTTGGATCGGGATGGATACCTGTGATGTAGTTTAGTCTTCTGTATTTTTAGATCTATATAGTTGTTCTAGTTAGTGCTGGCGAGCTTTTTACTCTTGGTCTCATTTCAACTATGAATACTTACGTTTACTGGCCAATTCTTAGACGAGATGTCTTGTGGACGGAAGATAAAATAATTTTCTTGGAAATTTCTAGAAAAAAAAAAGGTTTACCCAGTAGATAAATGCAATGTGTATGTAGATGTCGTCCTTTCTTATGTTTCTTTCTGTTTCTACTTTTATTGTTTTTTTATTTAAAATGTACGTCAAAAAATAGCGGATGAAGGTTAAACAGGTCTAGAGAGTCTCGAGAGGGGTATACTCAGTGTTGATGATGCTGGAGCCCGTACTACCTGGTAGCCTAAGGTCAATATGTTGACATCAATAGGGTCAACCCCAGGGTATAGCATATCCTGCCATTGCTAGGCCTTTGACAAGAAAGAGGGAGCGACGAGGGAAGAGGTCATCAAGTTGAAAATAGAATGATAAGTAGAATAAAAGAAAAATACTTGTCATGTATTGCTAGAAACATATACATGTTTATTCATTGTTTTACATTTACAGATTTTTGAATCACAAGTGATCTGAAAAAAGTGTTATTGATAACGTCAAATCCGTGATCAGGAGAAAAAAATAACAAAAGTCTGGTCACAAAAATTACAGCACATGTTATGTAATGTATATTACCAACTAGAAAAAAAGTACAAAAGCCAAATTGAGAATAAATAAATGCAAAAGATATTTGGAGATCCAAACTAAAAAATAGAAGAATATTGATGGTACTAGGTTTCTCTCATTTTCAAGTAGTGAAAATGGACCCCAAGTCTGTAAAATATCTTTAAACAATGTTAGCAAATAATCTTTATGTGATAATTTTTCCGGCAAAAGAAGGTAATCTTATAAAATATCTTGACGAAATGCCGGCAATGATAATGACTCTTGAGGTGCGATGATTATAGCTAAACTGGTAAGGATTTATGTGGTTTCCATTAGTATATTAAAACAAACTTCTTCAGTATAAGTGAGTCAGAATCTGATTTCGACTTGCCCCTGGTCAATTGCTTTTATCAACCTATTCCGTGTTCAAAGTTTGTCACGTCTCTTTGAAGTCAAAAGAATTTACAAATTAAATTTTCAATTCATCTTTTCCTTCATTGACTAGAGTTTTTGTAACTGAGTAAATTTACACAGAGAATAGATTTATTACACGCAGCTTATTTTATTGCAAGTCGGAGGTTTATAAATATATTTTTCCTGATAATTTTATGGATATTGATCATGATATTTTTGTAAGAGACGTTTCCACTCTAGGTATTTTCAAAATGGATATTATTATTTCTTGAGTTCTTGAAAAAATAATTTTGCAAGACTACAAAAAGATGCATTCTTTGGATGGTCCAGCAGATTTTTTATAATGCTAGTCTGCAGCAAAGCTAGTGACTGTACTTCAATTTAAAAGCAAAAACAAATATTGGTTCAAATCCAGAAAAGACATGGAAGTGCATTTTTTCTTTGCAAGTGAGTAATGTGCCTGTTCTTACTTCTTTTATTTTCAGGTAGTTTTATGGTGTTAATAATTAGAAGGATGGGAGTTCTTTCTATCATCCTAATATTTAAAAGTTTTATAAGCAGAATAAAATTGTAAAAAGAAATAAAACAATCAGAGAAAAAGATTCTTTAAAGTAGATTTAATGGGACCGATAAGATAGCATTCTTGAAGAAAACTAAAGGATCTGATATTTGATATGACGTCAGTAATTTATCAATAAATTCAAATACTGATTAATTATCTGTAAAGAGATGCTACTACTGTTATTTGACTAGTTACGGAGTATATAATAAAATTTCCATTGAATTATCACTGAAAATTACCGCCAATTACGTTTAACCTAATTATCGATCAATCAAATATGAGCAGTAGTAACAGCATTTCCCCATAATTTGAGTGGTATCTGGGGACAAGGGATTGTTATATGGTAAAGCTTGAAGTTTCAAAGAAATAAAATGGGCATTTTGAAATTCTTGCTTCCAATAGAGTTGGTCCAGAAAAATGTGCTATCATTGTCATCTACATCAAGAGGTTACTCATTTGTTACTTTAAGACTCATTCACTTACAAAATTAAAAGTATCAAGTTTTTGTTAATGAAATGCGGACCAGAGTAGATATGATTAGCAGTAAAATGTTCTTTCAGAACATGTATATTATGGATAGAGAGACTAATATCGTATCAAAGGAAACATGTGGGATGAAAAAGAGTGAGGGCCAAAACAAATGCCCCTGACCAGAAAAGGAGTACGCCAAATCTCTTTCCTTACATATATGGGAAAACCACTTGAATGCAAAAAACAATCTTTAAATATGTTAATGAAAAAGAGAATCACGAAACGGAAACTAAGAGTGACAATAACGAGGTTTACGCAAATAGTAATAAAATAAAAGCGCCTGGCTAGATTCACAAAAGAACACCCGTTTAAAATCGATACACAGATGGGTCCCCATCTCTCGAGCGCCACCAATTACAATACTTCTTAGATAGGCAACTCCATGAGAATTTCGAAATCTGCCCAGATCAAAACCTTTTTGAGCACGAGAATCAATAGCGATACTGATGACTGTATGGTTCTTGGTAGAAGCCCGGAGATTGGAATGCTGCAGAGTTGAAGCCTGATGACTTTTGTTTTAATTATTTCATGGGCAGCCACATCATCATGCATACTGTATATTTTAGCAACAACTCTTGAATGTCAGCAGATTTTATTCTAGAACCCTCACAATGATAAATCCTTTTCGTTCTCATGACAAACCTGTGAATGCAAAGTCTGGTGTGATTTAATCGATTACTCACAGCATCACGAAAGTTGGGGAGTCACCGCGACAGCCAATTGTTTACCATGAATGGCTCATTGTAACCTCCTGCTAGGAAATAATTTTTCAATTAGCAGCGCTTTATCATGCTCGTTCTACCCGGTTATTTCCCCATTGTTTGCCAATACTTGGTATTCTTTTCAACTGACATGCGTAATATCCGTTGATTTGTGATTCCAGCGTTTTTGACTTTTATTGTGATGTGTCAGCCGCACAGTCCGGGTAAGTCTGACTCTTTTAACAACGTTCTTCGAGAATACCCAAGTCTAGACCATGGTTGTTATAAATTTTCTGAAATTTCCCAGCTTACCCATGTTTTCCTCCTCTTTAACTCTCCATCGATAATGTTCCCACTCGTCCCGCTCACTACCCTCAGCCAGATCAAGGCCGCCGAGGCCGTGGCAGCACCCACCGGCCGTCTTTTGGTCGTTGCAGAAGCTGCCAACTACAAAACTGATCTTCCCCAATACATTAAAGCTAACTTTGGATCAATCGAGTATCTCGTCGACATCTCCACCATTGCTCAGGGCGACGCCGCCGAGCAACTCGACGCATTCGTCAAGCTGCTTGATGCTGGCGCGTACCAGCTGTTTGTCTCTGCTAGCCAGGCTACTTTGCTTATCGACGCTGGCGTCCCTGGCGGTAGACTTGTGGTCGTTGACGCCGCTGCACCTGTCAAGGACACTGCCGGTTTGCAGGTTGCGGCCGCGTCCGCTGTCGAGGCCCATGCCGACCTTGCTAAAACTCTGAGCACGACCGTGATTTCCACTGGCGGCGCCCAGCAGCTTTTTGTCAAATTCAACAATGACGCTACTCTCGCCGATCTCGTTGCTGCTGTTAAGATTTCGGCCACTCCCGTTATTGATGCGGCCAGACTTACCACCGAGCACAAGGATATTACTACTGGCCAGCTGCCAATCGCGCCTGTGTTCACCGCTGCGCTCACTACGGACAGACCTGACAAGCTCTACACCTCGCTTGTTATTGACACTAACGAGATTGCTCTTGGCCTCGTCTACTCATCCGACGAAAGCATTGCCGAGGCGATCCGCACCGGTACTGGTGTCTACCAGTCGCGCAAGCACGGCCTCTGGTACAAGGGCGCTACCTCTGGCGCTGTTCAGAAACTGGTTAAGCTTGAGATCGACTGCGACGGTGACTGTGTCAAGTTTGTTGTTGAGCAGAAGGCTCCTGGCTTTTGCCACAACAACACTGCGTCGTGTTTTGGCGCCTACAAGGGCTTTTCATCGCTTGAACAGACTCTGTTGTCGCGGTTACAGACGGCGCCTGCGGGCTCCTACACTAAGAGACTGTTTGATGATGAAAAGTTACTGACTGCTAAGATTCTCGAGGAGGCCGAGGAGCTGGCCGAGGCAAACAGCAAGGATGAGGTTGCATGGGAAGCCGCTGACTTGTTCTATTTCGCCATGACCAAGGTCGTCAAGGAGGGTGTCAGTTGGGCTGATGTTCAGCGCAACCTGGACTCTAAATCTTACAAGATTTCCCGCCGTAAGGGCGATGCCAAGCCCAAGTGGATTGAGAGACTCGCCGAGAAGGAGACTCCTAAGGAGCCCGAGGCTCCCAAGGAGGCTCCCAAGCCTGAGGCTAAGCCTGTTCTTAGTGGCCCTATCAGAATGAACAAGATTGATGCTGCCAAGTCCAGCAAGGAAGAGATTATCAAGGTTCTTACCAGACCCGTCCAGAAGACTTCGGACATTATGAAGCTTGTCAACCCTATTGTTGAGAACGTCCGCGACAACGGTGACAAGGCTCTGCTTGAGCTGACTGCCAAGTTTGACAAGGCTGAACTGACCTCGCCTATTCTGAAGGCACCTTTCCCCGAGGAGCTGATGAAGCTGACGCCTGATGTCAAGGAGGCCATTGATCTGTCAATTTCCAATGTGCTCAAGTTCCACGAAGCACAAATTGACAGAAAGGGTCTCGAGATTGAGACTGTTCCCGGTGTCAAGTGCTCTAGATTCTCTCGCCCCATCAAGTCTGTTGGTCTTTACGTTCCCGGTGGTACCGCGGTTCTGCCATCTACCGCCCTCATGCTCGGTGTGCCTGCCAAGGCTGCTGGTTGCGAGAACATCATTTTTGCTTCCCCACCCCGGAAGGATGGTACTCTGACTCCTGAGGTTGTATACGTGGCTCACAAGGTCGGTGCCAAGGCCATTGTCCTTGCGGGTGGTGCGCAGGCCGTTGCCGCCATGGCTTACGGTACTGAGTCCGTTCCCAAGGTTGATAAGATCATGGGCCCCGGTAACCAGTTTGTGACGGCTGCCAAGATGTACGTGCAGAACGACACCAACGCGCTCGTCAGCATTGACATGCCAGCAGGTCCCTCGGAGGTGTTGGTTGTGGCTGACAGCACTGCCAAGCCGGCCTTTGTGGCCAGTGACTTGCTCTCACAGGCCGAGCACGGCGTTGACTCGCAGGTGATCTTGTTGGCGGTTGGTCTGACCGCCGCTGAACTCGAAGCCATTGAAGACGAGATTGAGAAGCAGGCGCTGGCACTGCCACGCGTGGACATTGTCCGCGGCAGCATTGCCCACTCCACCATTCTGTCGGTGGACACTATTGATGAGGCCATTGATCTGAGCAACCAGTACGCCCCCGAGCATTTGATTCTGCAAGTCGAGGACGCCGCATCGCTGGTCCCCCGCATTGATCACGCTGGTTCGGTCTTTGTTGGTGCATGGAGTCCTGAGTCCTGCGGTGACTACTCAAGTGGCACCAACCACACCCTGCCCACTTACGGTTTTGCGCGCATGTACAGCGGTGTCAACAGTCAGACATTTATGAAGCACATTACGGCGCAGGAGCTCAGCGTTGAGGGTCTCCAGACCATTGGTAAGGCAGTGATGACGCTGGCTGCCATTGAGGGTCTTGATGGCCATAGAAATGCCGTCAAGGTCAGACTTGACAGCCTTGCGCAGCAGTAAGCCTATACATGATGTACATAAGTATCGTTTTTTTTTTATATTTATATATATATATTACAAATAAAATTACAACAGAAGTTGATCTGATACAAGGAGAACTACAAAGCATGCCAGCTTGATCTGGGCACACGCAATGGATGATGATATAGACGGCAATAAAGAAAACTTTAATTTTTTCAACTGGTAAATATATGTATACTTGAAAAGGTTTAGAGAGCACCAGCCTCCTTGAGCAAATCCTTGAGCTTTCCAGAGCTCTCGAGCTGCTGAAGATCAGAGTTGCCACCGATATGCTTGCCACCAATAAAGATGTTGGGCACGGTGCGCTGACCAGTGATTTCGTACAGTTCGTCCTGAATCTGCTTGCCCTCATCGCCGAGGGTGTCAAGCTCAAACACCTTGAGTCCCTCAACATCGAGCGATCTGAGCAGAGCCTTGGTGCGCTGGCAGTAAGGGCAGTAGGACTTGGAGTAGACCACGACGGGGAATTCCTTGATGGTGGCTTCAATCTTAGCGCGGAGTTGTTGGTTGGCCATTTTGTTGGTTGGTCTGTTGGTTTGGTTTTGGTTGAGGGCGCGTTGAGTTAGCTTGGAAGCGTAAAAGTAATTGAGGACAAGAAAGACAATGGAGAGTGCGATTACAACAGGGACAGATGCCATGATATTTATATGCCGTGAAGGGACAAAGGTGATGATTGATAATAATCAGGAAATTAATAAGATCCAAGGGCAGCAATGGTGGGAGGTTGGCCTTGCGGCAATTGTGCTTAGTCATTGGCATGGGCCGTAATTGGTAATACGCACATGGCTAGACCCGCACGCTCCCAAAACCCAATCTGGCCGTGTCATGGCGCGATCTAGGACCAAAGAGGACTTGGGATTTCAGCTTTAGCCGGTGTATGGACAAGCTCATGTCTCAAGAAATATGTTCCAAGTTCAGTCACCCTGAAAATGTCTATGAGGCCATTAGATTCTAGAAGAAATATACGATTTTAATTGCAACTGTTCTTCTTTGAGACTCAGGAGTTGATAGTAGCTAAGCTCCTGTTAAATTTAGAACTGTTGATCGCAAACGAGGTTCTTTTTTTTTTTTTTTTTTTTTTTTTTTTTTTTATTTTTTATCTTGGTTTTTTTGTGTGGGGGCTCCCACCAGCCCCATCCCCTCCCCCCCTTTTTTTTTTTTTTTT
>Ga0160505_100889_pt1 | contig 15204 bp, 10 predicted proteins | sample DIDeMG_FD_108225 | JGI IMG/M metagenome (GOLD analysis project Ga0160505, IMG submission 108225) | Enriched chicken feces microbial communities from UW Madison campus, WI, USA - DID2874_E49_Stillage MG | ecosystem: Host-associated > Birds > Digestive system > Large intestine > Fecal ... | reverse complement strand
TTGCCAGTCTCATAGAGACAAATGTTTTTGAAATTTCATGTCTTCTTTGTATATCGTTTTGTTTTGTAATTTTTATGTAACTATTTGATGTAAGGACAATAAACTGATTATCTATCTATCTATGTAGTTTTCGAAAATAATAAATCTGCAGTTTGGGTACTTTTTGGTCCTGTCCTAAACCTTTAGTGACTCCAAGTAAAAATATTTCTAGCAGGCTTTGAGTTGATTTTCCTTTGATTCTTAGAAATCATCTTCTAGGTCTGGAATTTGAGTAGGAGTATAGTATTGTAATTTTCGTAAGCCCACTTTGCTACCCTGTTGTGGAATTCACCAACCAGATTTCCAATTCGATCTTGAATCCTCCTCCCTACTGTTCTTGAGTTTTTATCTATGTTTGGTCGTAGGTTGAGATCGTTTACTCTGCAACATAGCAATAAAACGACAGGGTCTATACATTCTTGAGATATCACATTTCTCCTAGTTCAATGATAATACTATCTAAATATTATCCAGTATAAAAGATTCCCACCCTAGAATTAAAAACAATGATTTTGTTTTGTAAAAGGTCCATTTTATCTGTTGAATCTTTTGGGAATTCAGAGGTGGAAATGGCTAAAACATTTTCTGGTGAGTCCTAGTGTCATATTATAGTTTATCTAGAAGTCCCGCACTTTTGATAGATTCTTTTCCAAAGACTCCTTTGATTTGTAATTTGGTTTTTAGATTGCAATTGAATCACTTGGTACCATATTTTTTTTTCTTGAAATAAATACTGAAGTTGTTGTTTCCCCTTTGTGCAGTATTACTCGTGGTGGAATTCAGAAGGTCAATTATCGTTTCATCTCCAATTTTGTAAGGAGCTTGGCCCAAAGATTATCTTTAATATTTGCAGTATTAATCAAAACTACCGAACGACCCTTTACGAAAGTAGGTGTTCCTCTACATATTAAAGCTACGTTTTGATTATAGGTCCATCCCGCTGTCCCAAACTAGTTATTTAAGATCATATTCTAAATTTTATTAGACCACCACCTAATCATGGTCCTTTTCCTTGTTATTTCCTTGGTTTTTTGGAATTTTTTCCAGGTTTTACCTTTATGGATTTCCTTTGAGTTCTTATCAGCTTTTATTTTGTTCCAACTAGCTTGAAATCCATTGGTTTTAATAACGAAGCAATGTCGATATACAAAGTTTCAGATAACTCCTGAGTGACACCAGTCATGTTACCTTCGCTATGAACCATAAGCCGCCAACCAGCATTGTTGCAGATGACTCTAAAGAGCCTAAAATCAAATTAAACAAGTAAAAAAATCAAATCAAAAGAATCTGAAACCAGACCAGGCGAGTCTAAACCCAAATCTTCACAGTCTGTCATTATACAAGACTTTAACTTATTTGAATTCTCCTCGTTCCAAAGTGAAGTAATGCTTTTAAGTTTAAATTTACTTCCAATATATTTGAGGATTTGTGTTTTCTAGGTACAATCTATTGAGGATTTCAACTTGCCTCCCTTCTATTTGATGATCCTAGGGCAATCAGACAGCAGGTTTTCTTTTTGTTGGAAACACCACTAGAGAAATCTCCAAATATTTTAAAATCCTTGGCTCTAAAATATCTCAGGCGGTGCACCATAGGTCGGTATGCTAATTACCAAACTCCCACCGCACAAGAGTAAAGAAGGCCAAACAGCCATCAGGGACTTTACTAGAAACTGCAAGGCTGAAAGAAAATGAACCCTGTAACAGTAAGTTGGGAATTAAAGCTTGAGTATTTGATTTGTATTTGTTTATATAAGCCCAATAATTATTAAATAATTATAAGAAAAAATAAAAAATAAAAAGCTCCAACCAAAACGAAGTTCTCGTCTAAACCCTTTTCTACCAAAAAAAAATCGCGTTCCCAAAAAAAAAAGAAAAATTCTAAGAAAACCCAAACACGCGTACGATTTCAACAACAATAATCATGACGACAGAACTGCAAAAAACATATCCCTCTCACCCCAATATTCGGTTGCATCCACTGACTGCCACAAATGTGGCGGGGTTTCGTATGCTCAACAACACGGTCCTTCAGTCCAAATATAGCGACCGTTGGTACAAGGACGCGCTGACACTAGCGCCAGGGCTCGCTCAGGTCGCAACGTTTGGCGATAATGAAAAGGAGGCTGGAACAAAACAAGCATCACAGAACGTGGTGGGAGCTATCAGCTGTAAGTACGTGCTGGAGCCGGCGATAGCGTCGGGGGAAGGGAATATGATGCGGCAAAAGGCCTACATCATGTCACTGGCGGTGCTGGCCCCCTTCCGCATGTATGGTATCGCAACGCGGCTGGTCGAGTCTGTGATTGCCAGCATAATTGCTGCCAACCAGGCGCTGGCTGAAAATGAGGAAGGCAGTCGCGATGAACTGGAGAGTGATAACATGGTTGTCGAGGAGGTCTTTGTTCACGCATGGACAGGCAATCAGGATACAATTGAATGGTACATTAATCGTGGTTTTAAACAAACTAATGTCGTGCAAGGATACTATCGGACCATGCGCCCTAAGCCCGGCGATGCGGTCATTCTTAGTCTCAAGCTTGTATAAGACTTGGCCAGGCAACTCAGAAAACACCTTAGATATAATTGTGACACGTCTAGCCACATATTTAATATTAAACATTGCATTACTATATTACTAGCGTCTTTTTTGTTTTGGGTTTGATCTTGAACCGGGGATCAGGTCACACAGTCATGGTCCAGGTTGGTAAACGGGCGGATAAGGAAAATACATATAACTTGTATCTTAGCTCCCTGAGCTAGACCTCAACAACCGTATTCCTGTTACCAGCGATCTATCAAGATAGTCATTTTTTTCTTTGCTACTCAGTTCTTACTGTTTTTTTGTTTAACAAAAACTGAGCTTTTGTAGGGGTTCTACATAATTTAATATAGCAATTATACTCTGAAAAAAAAAAAAAAGCTGATATTGTTTTAAAGTCAACGTTAACATTATTTCGATACCTCTAAATGTCAGTGATCAAGAACAAAAAACACCTGAATGAAACTTGATTAAAAAAAGCATGGCATTGCATACCCTAGTTAGGTGTTAATAGCTTATCTACTGTGCAGTTTTATTAAGTAAAAGATACCTTAAAAAACGCACCTCATCTGGGTACCCTGATTAGTTGGCACTGTAAACTTTGATGTATTTGTGCTTGGCTAATCATTATGGCTAGACTCCAGTTCAACAAGCTTGTTATTCATAGATGATTATTTCATTGCATTTTTTATAATAATAATAATAATAAAATTGAGCTTAAGGGTCGCATTAGAGTCTGGTTTGGTCTGAACCTTTGGAAAACCAGAATAAGTTTCATTAGGACTGTGCTGCATAACAGATAGACTTGGAAGGGTCTTATTATGAACGTGCTATCACCAACAAGTAAATCAAATCTAATGACATAAAAGGATTGAACTTCTTGTTTAGTTTGGCTGGTCGTCTGGCTATCGCTGCTTTGCTGCAAGCTTGATTTACCGAGCACTCAAATTTTGATGGGCTTTTGTTTGTGTTATTCGCTGATGTACGATAGCTAGGTTATTCGCATCTATTGACAATTATAACTTAAATCATGCACTATTAATATTAAATTTTTGGATGTTTTTTTTTTATTTTTTCAGTTATATGACTTGTACCTCCCAAAAAAAAAGGCATGTAGAAACTTGTTTCCGTTTATTTCTTCTTCTTCTCTTCCTCATCAAAGTCTGCATCATCTTCATCAGACTCAAATTCGGCATCTGTATCAGTGTCAATATCGCTCAGGTCTTCCTCCTCTTCTTCCTCCTCGTCTTCGTTCTCCTTCTTCTTGCTCACCTTCTCTCCCTTCATCTGAGCCATAGTTCCTGCCAGTGAGTCCTCCTCAGCATCAGGAATGTCATAGACATCTTCCTCAGGCTCTGTAGACTCCGGTGGGTTCGCAACCACCATCGGCACCTTAAGGCTCAAATCGAGGCCAAAGTACGTCTTGTTAAATAGTTGGACATCAAAGTTGAATGAGCCCAAGAATTGAGGTGACATCATTGACAGTTGAAGCTTGAATGTGTTTACTTTAATGTCGTCTTGCGTCACCAGCTTAGATTCCTTTGTGATGTTGGTGATAATGCCATTCGTCAGGGCAGCCGGGCCATCAACGAGCTTGTCGCCAGGTGCAGACACAATTGCCTCCCATGAAGTGTGTTCTGGCACAGGGAAGTATGGAGCAATGGTGTAGGGCAACTTGGGGCCCTTGTTGCTGTTGGAAAGCGGGTTTCTAAGAAGGGCATCGGTCTCCTCCTCTTCTAAAGACTCCTCAGTAAACTTAGGGATAGTGTTAGCAGGAGATGAGATGGAAAACTTAACAATCAAGTGAACCTGAGACTGAGGGGGAACGACCTCCTCACCAGGGACCTTAAATTTGGAAGATAGAACAGTAATCTTAGGAAGATTCTTTGCAGCATTGACAGCATTCTCAGTTTGGGCAGTATCCTTGGTTCCCAAAACCTTTTTTGCCTCAGCAGTGGGAAGCTTGATCAGTTCACTAACTCTAGTGACGGTGGCGGCAAAAACAGCATCAGTGGCACCAGGCAATTGATACAACTCGCCGCTGGAAAGAGACTTAATAGGAACCGCCTGGATAACGGCACGGCGTACTTCTATAATCTTGGTCAAAAGAGACGGGACTTTAAAGGCACTGGCAATATCTAAGAAACCATCCAAAATAGCAGGGACACGAGCAACGACAGTGATCTTGTCCAATTCATTCTTGACAGTCTTTCTCTCAAGATGAGCGTTCAACAGCTCCAAAATGTCATCAGGGGTGAGTCTAGGTAAAAGAGACTTGTACTCAGCAGCGCGGGAAACAAATTCCACAATTTTTTCATGAGTAATGAAAACAGGCTGATCCTTGATGATCTCTTCGAAAAACAAGCCAGCTGTATCTCTGTGAATGCCGTTTTTAGTATATTCTTGAATGCTCCCCCACCATTTTCCGACAAACCATGGGAGGACAACACCAAAAAAGATTGCATACAAAGAAACGATGACCGGCGAACCGGTTCCCTCAATCATCCACTTGGGCAACGCAATACCATGCGTAGTCTCCTGGGGACCATCCGGATGGCCGTATTTGATATAGTTTTCCCTAATCTCTTCGTCAGTCAAAGCTTTGTAAGCTTTGGTGATTTCAACAAAGCGAGCCTCAACCTCTTCACGAGTGAAATTGCCGAGTTCATGAACTTTATCGGGATGGTATTTCAAAGACAACTTTCTGTAGCTCGACTTGATATCCTTGTCACTAGCGGAGTATGATAATCCAAGCAATTCGTAGGGATCAAAGATTTTGGCACCGTCAGCGCTGGGCTCCTGGATAGTGATCAGGTAGATGAGGCCCGCAAAAGCCACCCAGCCAAAAAAGACAAACACATTGAGCTTGGTAAAAAGACTGCTTCGTTTCAATTTAGTTCGATATTTTTGAATATCAGCATCATTGTCGGGTTTGAATGTCGACTTGTATGCATCAGTGGTTTCCTTCTTAGAGGTGAATCTGCTGTAAGCGATCAGGGTCGCGGGGATGAGAACAACAGAAAGTAGAGTGAGAACAAAGTAAGGCCAAACCTCGGCATTCTCATCGTACGAATACCTTGAATCGCTCATGGTGAATTATTTCGAGAGTGTCGAGGGGTATGTGATTAAGGAAACGTTGACGAAAGAAAAGAAAAGATACAATTTCAGGATGATACGTGGAAGGAATTTTAAAACAACACAGCTTGACTTGGTGTGCTCAAGTATACTGTTATATGCGTAGATATGGGTACTCCCCATGAAAAATTTAAACACAGGTCAATTCTCCCGAGACAGAGTAACAATCCCATTTATTTTATCATCAACTCCAACATTAGCAACAATGTCCTTTCGTGGTGGTCATAGGCGTAATAACAACAACAGATCTAACGCTGATAGCAGTTTTGATGACAATCCTTTAAGAAGCCGAATTAATAGCAACAACGATAATGCTAATATCGAAATTAGAAATTGGCAGGGCGGTTCTAGAGACGATCTAGTCAGTTTCATTCACAGAAAGGCTCAAATCCGACTGCAGAACGTCCGCGTTTCGGGTTCGGTTCTGCATGCGACAGTTAGACCTGATGAAGTGTCTGTCATTCGCAAATATAGTGGTATTAAGTTTGCTGGTGGCTCACTTGATATCCAAACACCGAACACAGGCCTGTCGAGCAACACACAAAACACCATTCAGCTGCTGGAAACATATCTTATGAATCATTATTCACCCGAGCAGCAGCTTCTGAGTCTTGAGAACTTGAGAAACGATCCGTTTTTGCTTGAGAACGGTTTGCTGGCTAGCTCTTCGACAACATCTAAGATGTTTCCCGCTTTAATGAAAGTCAGTTACTCAAAAATCCCGACTGTTGAAAGTGTTAGTCTGGCCAACAATAATCTTACGGATATCGTGTCTGTGACTACGCTGGCTGCTACTTATCCTAAACTTAAGAACCTCTCGTTAGCCAATAATTCAATTGCTCGATCTAAGGGATTGGAGAACTGGCGCCAGAAGTTCCCACACCTGCGCGAACTTATTCTTTCAGGTAACCCTATCACAAGTACACCAACATATAAAGCTGATATGATTAAACTTTTTCCCAAGCTCATCATGTTAGATGGTCAGGTTGTGCAAGATGCATCTCAGGTGGAATCACCCCATTTACCCTTCCCTGTTAAGCAAAACTTTTTTGAAAATCCCGAAGTACAAAACATTGCTGGAGGCTTTCTGACTTCGTTTTTCGACTTTTATGACAGAGATCGCAGTCAGTTATTACCGCTATATGACAACCAATCCACATTTTCTCTAAACGTCAATCCCATTGTTCCTCGATCCATGAACGTAAGTGCGCCGACTGGATGGGGATCTTCCATTTCGCTGTCACGCAACCTTTCAAAGATCACTACGGTCACTGCTAGAGTAAACCGTCTATTTATTGGTCCTGGGCCCATTTCAACAGCTTTCCAGAAGCTTGCCGCTACTCAACATGATTTGAAAAGTCCCGAAAAGTTCTCTTTGGATGTATGGACCGTCCGCGACATTCGCACTCCTGGAGATCAGGGTATCATGATCTCAGTACATGGCGAATTTTTAGATGGACCACAACGATGGAAGAGAAGCTTTGATAGAAGTTTGATTCTCGTTCCTGGACCTACTGGTAATATGATTGTCGCATCGGATATGCTCACCATTCGACCCTATGGAGGAGACGATGCTTGGAAGGAATCTCCTCCTCAGCAACAGCAACCTGCGAATGCGCCTGTTAGTAATCAGCCTGTTGCCGGTGGTATTCCGCCTGCAGTTCAAGCTCTATCACCCGATCAGCAAATTCTTGTCAACAACTTAATGCAAGAAACCAGATTGAAGGTCGAGTTTGCCCTGATGTGTTTGCAACAAGCACAGTTCAACTATCCACAGGCCTTGGAGCTTTTCAATCAATCCAAAGCTTCTAACTCTATTCCACCAGACGCCTTTATGTAGATGTCATGTTTTTATATAGATACTTTTTTTTTCTTTTTCTTTCTTTTTGGACCTTTTTTTTTTTTGGTTATTCAACTATTAATATATCTAGTTGGCTGTTATTTCATTACACGTCGTTATTATTAAAAGAGTCTATTGTGATGGAGGATATTCTTTGCTGATTTGCAATAGTCTCCAGAAACCCTTGGATATAGTCTGGGCTCTGCTCAATATTTATGGTTTTAAACCCTTCATGCTGGTCAATGTGGTCGTTACTCAAACCTATTTCTTTTTTCTGCTTAGAATATACGATAGCTGTCGACGCACTCATTGCGTCTCTGAGAATTTTGGAGATATCGTAGACTTTGGATTCGATAGTTGAGATTTCCAATTCAAGCTCCAAAGTTTTCTGTTGTTCGGTGTGGATCTGTGAAAGGTATTTGTCGTGAATCTTGAGCGATTCATTGCTTTTGGTGTAGATAAGCTGACGAAGCCCGGACAAGCATTTATCTAAAGCCTGGACACTCTCGGTCAACAACTGAGCGTATGCTTTATTCTTCAATTTCTGTGCGTGAATCTGAGATCGCAGTGATTCGTTCTCCTGCTCCAAAATGTTCGAGACGGCCTCTGTGTTATTTGACTGTCAAAAGAGCATAATTAGTAAAAGAGGTTTTATTTTCTTCCTTTTCCCAAGATAGATAGGGTCAGCCTGGTAGATTGGGTTGGTCTTACACTTGTTTCTGTATCGGTATCGTCATCATTTAAGCCTAGCGAGTCTGCTACTTCTAGCAGATCGTTCGTGGCTTGTCTATTCTCCTCCAAAACTTGGCTGAGCTGATTTATTAATCCTAAAACAACCTCAAAATCGTCAGATTGTGTCACGTTAAGTGCTGCTACTCGTATGCTCATTATGGGTTGTTCTTGGTTTTAGATGATGGGGCAAATGGGTTTAGGAATGGTGAAGAAGCACCTGTGTAAGAATCAATCCAGAAAAAAAAAACGAAAAAGGGAAATTTATTTACACAAATCTATGCACAACAAAGAATTATACTGATGTCAGTTGCCAGGCACTTTTGTCTACAGATGACCGTTCTCTCTGATATCTTGAATAATTCCAACGGCTTGAAAGTATGCTGTATCAAATAAGAGCGACTTCTGTTGGTTGGTGAAGGGTGATAGGACATAATTTGCTACGATCCGTGAATCCTTGGTATCAGGCCTATCGATGCCTATGGCGATTCTTGCGGTCGGATCTGCGATCTTTGCTTTGATATCTCTCAGACCATTGTGACCACTCACTTTAAAGCTTTCTGGTCGGTACTTAATCTTTCCCACTGGCAGATCAAGTTCATCATGTAAAATTAGCAGCTTTGGGTCATACTCTTGTGCTTTTGTTTGCTTTAGCCACCGCATGAGCTTCACACAGGCATCACCACTCGTGTTCATGTATGTTGAAGACTCAAAGAACATGAAAGGTTCGTCATTTTTTATCGATACTTGCCCCCCGGTGATACTCCGATGGCGGTTTAGCAAAGGGAAATTAAAGTCCTTGACCATCTGTTCCAAGAACATGTGCCCAACGCTGTGTTTGGTGTTTTTATACCTCGCACCTGGATTTCCAATAGAAACAACCTGCCAGAACAGTGGTTAATGAGCAGCCCGCAGAAAAACTTTACAAAATGAACGCACTTACAGCCAGGAATAGAGGCTTTTTTGCGATAGTCGACGCCATTTTGTATGTATTACGAGCTCGATACTTTCGTTGTATAAAGAGGGAGAAGAGGGAAAAAAGCAGAAAATTTTTATATTTCTCATTCATCAATTACGTTAAGCAGACCCTTGATCATGGTTAGGCAGGACACAAGGTCTTTTTTAGTAGTCTTGACAATCTGTTGCTTGTTTTGAATCCAGTCAAATTTGCGCTTCAGGCGGTTCCGCGATTTCAAGCTATCCATTGAATCTGAGACCGTTGCCCACTCGGCAATTTCCTGTTGAATTTTTGTTAGTAAACGACGATTCTGACCACCACGATCTGTTATTCTTTACCCTACAAAGTTTTTCAAACTCCTCCATGAGTCTAGCGTGTTCGATCATGTATTCATTTGCCCATTTCTTGTAGCCGTCTGAAATTTCCTCTACAGTAAGCACCTTTAAGGTCTCTTGAACTTCCTCTGGTTCTTTTTCTCCTTTATGATTTAGTTGTTGTTGTTGTTGTTCCTCCTGTTTCTCTTGATCCATTTTTACCTTTGGTGCATGGTGTAAAGAAGTAGAAAACCTAAACCCGCAACCAATCGAGGTCATTTTATGTCTTTTATTTCGTTTCTTCTCCTGTTTTTTCTTGCTTTTTTCTTTTCTTCTTCACCGCTCTCATTTCTGAATTATGGCCTTTGAATCTTAGCTTTATTGCACTAAATAAGCTTCTCTTCTTCTATTCCTTCTCTGTCGGCAATCCCAATAGATCAAAATGTCAGATTCAACAGGCCAGCAACTCACCCCAGATCAAATCAAAGCCCAGCAAGCTTTGGCCAGTCTCACTCCAGCTCAGCGGGAAAAAATGACATTGAACCACCGTGTCAAGGTCAAGACTCAGGCTCTCAAGCTTAAGAATGTTTGGGTGCAAGTTTCTGTAATCTTAGCTTGGTTTATTACTCTTCAGTTCATTGCTCTGCTTTTCTTTAAAAAGGGCTTTCTTCTCTCGCGGCCTGTCTTGAGTAATCACTCGGAATGCGCTATTTTACCCTTTGATTCCAATGAGTTTGACTTGCTTTCAAACGACAATTTGGAAAAGGACTCCTGCTGGACTCAAAAGTCTTTTGATCGTGCGGTGATTGTAGTCATTGATGCTTTGCGTTTTGATTTTGTTATGCCCAGCGACCCTTCTGTTGATAATGCTGATTTAAACTATCTGCATTCCTTCCCCTTCCTGTATGAGCACTCGCAGCAGAACCCTCAAAACTCATTGCTCTTGAAATTTATTGCTGATCCGCCTACTACAACTTTACAGAGACTTAAGGGCCTAACCACAGGATCACTTCCGACATTCATTGATGCGGGATCTAACTTTGCTGGTACTGAGATTGATGAGGACAACTGGATTGGGCAACTATCCAAGCTTAATAAATCGATTTCATTTATTGGCGATGATACTTGGATGGCTTTGTTTGCACCCAGCTTCAACTCCAAGCTTACTCACCCCTACGAATCGCTCAATGTAAAGGACTTGCATACCGTCGACAATGGTGTAATTGAACACATCTTTCCGATTATTGAAAACACTGATGAAACTGATGAAGAGTGGGACGTTACTATTGGGCATTTATTGGGTGTTGATCATGCTGGTCACAGGTACGGACCTAACCACCCTGAGATGAAGAAAAAGCTAAAACAGATGAACACTTTTATTCAGGACGTTGTTAATTCCATTGAAGATGATACTTTGCTGATTGTCATGGGTGACCACGGTATGGATTCTAAGGGTGATCACGGTGGTGAGTCCCTTCAGGAGGTTGAGTCGACTCTGTGGATGTATTCTAAAAACCCCTTTTTTGGCCGCCTGGAAGAGTCTTTTTACAACACTACTGCGTATGGCGAAAACCATAGATCTGTTAATCAGATCGATCTTGTTTCGACAATTTCTTTGTTGCTTGGTCTACCTGTCCCTTTTAACAACTTAGGTTTCCCTGTCATTGAAGCGTTCCTTGGTCCCGAATCTGATGATTTGCAATCTGTTGCTAAAGCTGATTTTTTGACTGCTGCTCAGATTCACAAGTACACCTCAACTTTTGGTGGTATGCTAGCCAGCGACGCTGCCGCAGAAAAGCTATGGGAGGAGGTTCAGCAATATGCCAAGGAAGGCAAGTGGAACTTGCTTGTTGAGGCTAGCACTGAGTATCAGAAGTACGTTTTGGAGGAATGTCATGTTCTGTGGGTTAACTTTGATATGGTCAGTATGGTCATTGGTATCATTCTGCTGGCTTTCTCTGCGGTTATTATCTACGTCTACGCTAGAGTTCTCCCTGTTGAGCTTGACTCCATCTACTCTCTTCTCCTGAAGACAGTTTCTTCTGGTGCTTCTACTTTTGGACTTGTATTCTGGGTTACCTCCAGAGTTATTCGTTTCCCCTTTGAATCTCCGGCTTATTCATTAGGACTTGGTATCGCAGTTGGTATCATTGTTGGATACTTTGGTGTTGTTGCTACGGTCCTATTTACATCCAACAAAATCTTCCATTTACTCTTTGCTCCTAAAGACAAATGGTCGGTTATCGCATTTGCATTCACTATTTTACATGTATTGACGTTTAGTTCTAACTCTTTTGTGAACTGGGAAGATGGAACTTTGACTTTTTTGGTCACAACCATGGGTTTTATTTTTCTCATCTACTCGCTCCAAAACCTTACTGACGACAGATCCAAGGTTATGGCTGCGTACTTTTCGCTGTTGATTATGGGATTTTCGAGACTTTCGGCACTTATTCGTGTCTGTCGTGAGGAGCAGGGTGCTACTTGTGTTACAACTTTCTATGAAGATGGTACCTCCACTGCTTCTTTTAACCATTTGTTGATTCTTGGTTTTGTCTCATTGATTCTACCTTCTACTATTTCTTCATTTTACACCAATACTGCTAACTTTAATGGCTCTGCTTCAGTGTGGATTTCTTATGGTCTGCGAATCACCATGTTCATGACTACCACATTTTGGGGCATGGATATTGCTGAGAACAAGGGCTGGATTGCGCTAGGACCAGCTCTGACTGCACTCAAGGAGGTCAAGGTGCTTATTGCTCGCATTCTGTTTGGTGTCACCTTGTTTGCTGCCAACTATGCTTGGTACAGAGGCGCCCTCTGTGTCAAGATTGAGTTTTTCAACGACGGCAACAATAGCGGAAAAAAGGTTCAGGCCCGCATTCTAGGCTACTCAAATATTTATGGCTCCACGCTATTTTTGGTGCTCATCAACTTTTTTGGCGTCTGTCTGATTGCCTCCAAACCTTTGGCTGGTGTGTCATTGTCGCTTCTGCTGGTTCAGATTTTGGCTCTCTTAGAAATTTTAGACTTAAATAATCTTTATGTGTCACCAATTGGTCCTATCGCTTTGGGCTTGCTGGGTGCTTCGCATTTCTTTACGACAGGGCACCAAGCGACAGTTCCATCAATCCAATGGGACGCTGGATTTATTCCAGCTGAGTCCATTGTGTTTCCGCTAACACATGCATTCATCCTTTTTAACACATTTGGATCCCAGATTCTGGTTGCGCTGGCGGTGCCTCTGGTAGCCCTTTGGAAAATCTCACCATCAAAGGAACCGTCTTCGCTGCTAACAATCACCAACCGTGCATCTTGCACGCTCATTCTGTATCAAACTGTTGTTACATTGAGTTCCATGATCTTTGCGATGCACTTTAGACGGCACCTGATGATTTGGAAAATTTTTGCACCACGCTTCATGTTGGCGGCGCTGTCGCTGGGGGTAACGGATATTGCGGTCTTCCTGGGTGTGGCTGTCTTTGCGGGTAAGGCAGTCAGTTATATCAACCAGGTCTTCAATACGTAATAATAAAAAAATAATAAAAAAGAGGGATGGTAATATAAATCCCCGTTAAAATAATTAGCCTTCTCTCCTCGCTAAAGAAGGGGGGGGGAAATAAATAATAGTAACAATAATGGACATTATAGAGTATTTAAGCAATAAAAAAAATTAATTAAAAAACACACACGCACACAAACTATCTAAAGGTCTAGGAGGTTGAGGACGCTGTCGTTATTGGGATCAGAAGTATCGTTTCCTAGAGAGATGAACTCGCTACCCGCGTCATCGTCAAGCAGGCCTGTGTCTAGCTGCTGTTGGTGAGACTGCGTCGTGAAATCTAGACTACCGTTTGAGGTGCTTGTCACGGCGATGTGATCGGGACCAGTAGTCATGGAGTTGGCGCCGGAGTTGACATTGCCGGTGCCATCATCATCGAGGTTGAGCCCCGTGTCCGTGGGCACCGTTGCCTCAAACGTCGTGTCGGGCTCACTGTACTCAAATCCAAACTCGTTATTGCCCATGACCATATCCTCATCCGCATCCTGGACCTGGGAGTCCGGTTGAGACTGCTCCTGCAGACCTTGCTGTTGTCCCAGTTGTTGTAAATGATGTGACTCTTGTGCATGTTGTTGCTGCAATGCAGAGGATTCATCCGATATAGATGGCGAGGGCTCCCTAATGACATCAAATTTGGGCTTGTACACAACAGACACCCCGAGTTTTGCTTTAACTTCGGCCTCAATTTTCTTAATGTCATCTGCAGAACCATCGAGCCCCTGGCGAAGCTGTTCTGTCAGCTTTGCTAGCACTTTTGCGCGTTCACTTAGGCCCACTGGCGATGTCTTGGCTTTTGCCTCCTCCTGCTCGGCCTCACGTTTCTGCTGTTCCAAAATAGGTTGAATGTACAAACTCATGAGCTCATTTTCAGTCGCCGCGGCACCTGTTTTGACGGGGGGAGCAACGAGCGCGTGAGTAGGGACAGGAGACCCGACGACAAGATCAATCCATTCGTGGTAGCGCAAATACCGCATTACTGCGGCATCGCGCACATTTAGCAGGTCCATCGCATCGCCTAGTCCGCCGGCCTCATCTGCGTCTGTTGCGTATCGTGTCAGTCCTCCTGTTGGCGGCGCACCTGCCGTCACGCCCACCGATCCTGGATGTTGGGGTGGGCCTCCCGCAGCGGCGGCGGCAGCGGCAGCGGCTGCTGCTGCTGCTGCGGCCGCTGCAGACTGCTTGGTGATCCGGCCGGAGTTCTGGACCCCAATCGCACTGCTGCGCTTTGTGTATGATGTGTTGCCTCGTGGTCCTGCCATGCTGAAAGTGTATATATGCGTGTGGTGGCTAAAAAAATTAAACGCGTAGATGCTGCTGCGTTAAAACCTACTTGGAATCTAAATGCCCTTCTGTCAAAATAGCTATATTGTTTGGTGGGGAAAAAGATGTTTTCGCTTGCAATATATCAATTGTTTATATCGCTAATTGCTCGTGGTGATATTATTACAGGTTATAATGGGCACCGAAAAAAAAAAGATATCGAATGTTCTTGTTTCTCGTACTGGCTATATTGTACTGTAATCAGGCCCTGGATATGAAAGAAAAAATAAAAGTCGCGACTAACGAGAAAGAAAGAAAAAAAAATTGAAAAATACGTGACTTAAAAAAGCATTGAGTTAATCACGTGATTTGTTGTTTGATTTCTTAAAAAAGATAAGCGTCACAGACAGGATTCGAACCTGCGCAGGTAAAACCCAATGCCTAAGCTTGTAGAATAGCAGGGCATCGCCTTAACCACTCGGCCACTGGGACAGCTTTTTACATATAAATTTTTAATATTTTATAATAGCCTATAATTCAACTTTAGTGATATAACATTTACGGATTTCCTACTGGTATTTTTTGCTGCCATATGCAGTTGTAATTTTTTTCTATTGTTTCAGCTGTACCAGAAAACCAAATACTATTGTTTATAGCACCTGGTGGAAGTAAATGGTGTAGATACTGGAATTCCCCAGGACGGAACTTGATCTCAAGATTCTTCTTGATACCAAGAAGGGCCTTGATGCGGTAGTCAAGTTCTTAGATTCATTACCGCAACTTCTTTGCTGATGGTTCGCTTGATTAAGCAGCTTGTTAAGGT
>Ga0160505_100888_pt1 | contig 15209 bp, 7 predicted proteins | sample DIDeMG_FD_108225 | JGI IMG/M metagenome (GOLD analysis project Ga0160505, IMG submission 108225) | Enriched chicken feces microbial communities from UW Madison campus, WI, USA - DID2874_E49_Stillage MG | ecosystem: Host-associated > Birds > Digestive system > Large intestine > Fecal ... | reverse complement strand
TCAAGTTTTGGAGCATCAAGTTTTGGAGCATCAAGTTTTGGAGCATCAAGTTTTGGAGCATCAAGTTTTGGAGCATCAAGTTTTGGAGCATCAAGTTTTGGAGCATCAAGTTTTGGAGCATCAAGTTTTGGAGCATGGAGTTCTGGAGCACTGAGTAATGGAACTTTGTGCCCGGGATTATTGATCAGTGATACTATTGGGACCTTAGCAGGCAAAGCTACTTTAGGAGGAATTTCTGGTGGACATACCGTCCCGGGCTCCAAAAGTACTTGACTAGCTTCGTTTCTTTTGTTGTCGCCATTGATTGTTCCCGTAGAGGTAGTTGATTTCAGAGACTTTTCGTTTGTTTCCAGCACAGCATTGTCGGTGTTAGTGGAGGTACTTGCTGAAATCACTCTCGGAGGATTCACCGATGGCACAGTAGTTGAAGCTTCCAGATGATTCAATGGTAACTTTTGAGACACAAGAATGGGCACAACCTGAGGATGAATGGGAGCAGTGATGTCCTTATCCACTGCAGTAGATATCGTCAGCTCATCTTGCTTCTCCAGGTTACTACTCGTTGAGGCCACAGAAGATGCAACCACCTCATTCGAATCTGCAACTGTTGAATCTTTCTGAGATCCCAAATCACCACCATTCTGTATTTCCACAGTGTCCTCCTTCTCCGCTCTTGAAAGCGCTTCCTTGAACAAACTGGGAAAATCAACCTCCTTCAAAATATCAAAAAGCTTGGTGATCTGCTCATAGTCACAAATCGGCGATCCGTAGTACTTTCTGGCTATGAACATCGTGTAAACCGGACCGTAGCGAACATTCACATCCAATGTCATCTGCTTGTCGAAATATTCATACGCTCTTTGCGAGAGGTCTGCAATCTCCCTTAATGACTGAACCTCAGGCCGTGGTACAATTCTTAACAGCTCACCTTTTGCAATGAGTTTAGTGATTGAATCCCGAGAAATTTTTCCTGGAATTTCTTGAACAGTACCAGTGAATTTATAACTCTCCAACAGCATACACACTGGGCAAGAGTACTTCTCATTCTCGTCATCAATGTTGCTCTTAGCGTTGACACAGTTAACATGATACCATTCATGACAGCGGTCACATTCAATCATTACCCCGGCTTCAAACTCTCGGCACATACAATATCTTGCGGGGTGCTTCTCATCATAATGGTAATCTAAGTTGTTCATGAACACCCAACTCGAACTCCGAGTGAACTCGTCCACATCTTCCCCTGCAAATGCAGTAGCACAATTGTTATAAATATGATGGGAACTGAGTATCATATCCGGTTCCGAAGCATGCCTAGTGGCCAGCACTGGTAATTTAGTTTTTGACCTTGTGTTGGACACAATCTTTGTCTGCTTGAAAAGAGTGTTCACATTATCAAGCCACTGATGTGTACGAGCCAAATCATTCTGAATGAGCGAACCATCATATTTGAAACCACAGGCTTCTAGTTCAGATAGAGTCTGTTTTATATCGAACAAATTATGGGTCCTGGTGTGGTATTCAGCGAGAAACTGGATGTGCCCAGATTGGGCTTTCAAGTCAACTAGTCTGGAATATGATTCAAAAGTAACAAAGAGACGATCACTTCCGGTCTTTTTAGACCTCTCAACCATATCATCAATGACGGTATCAAGTTTCTTCAATTCGACTTTGTTGAGGACACTGTTCTCCAAAAGATAAGATGTCACTATGAAATCATATGAATTTCCCTTTTGCACATACGCATCGATATCTCTGATCTTCTCAATGTCCTTACTTGCCAAAACGCGCAAACCTTCGTCTCTAAAGTCCACCAAATGCTTCAAAAAGAAAATATCTTTCTTTCCACTGAAGGGATCTCCCCCAGAAACAATTGTTTCATACGTTGAGAGCCATTGCTGCCTATCTCTAAGACGGGTCATAAAATCCAAAGATGGGATTTGAACTCCAAACGACATTCCCAAACTGATCATATCATTTAGCTCAGAAATGGAGGAATTGGGTTTCTGAATGAGTGCACGGCATGCACGGTCAAAATTTTCAATTTCGCTCTTAAACTCGAAGATCTGATCGAACTCAGGCGCATAGAAATTAAGTTTTGGGATTTTATTGACCAAATCCAAAAGGAGGTCCAAGCTTCCAGCCTGCTGCTCATTATTCACCTGTGGAGTGCTCTCACCGCCTGGGTTCCTTATACGCTGCTGATGTTTCAAGGATAAAATGGTTTGACAGTCCTCAATAAGTTCCATTGATTCATCGACGAAACTTTGAAGGTTTTCAACTTCATCCTTGAAACTCTTTACTTTTGCTGCAAGTTCCGTATTTTGAGACTTAGTGTCCAGAGAAAATCTCATGAAATTGTAGTTGGAGCTTGCAACCGCAGAGTAGATCTTCCATCCTTCACTCAATAAATTCTTATACATCTTCATCGAAATATCTTCTCCCGACTTTAAGATAGTCTCGTAGTTTTCGAGCCATGCCTCAAAGTCAACAGAGTATGAGCTAAGAAGTCGTTGGAAACTTTTAAGTTTCTCATCAGAATAAAACATTTGGAGTTCAATAGTGTAATACTTATTGGTTATCACATTAAATTCCAGATCTTCTTCACCAGACATCTGAGCAGCATAATCCAAAAAACCTGGCAATGTCATCACTAATTGATGGTGGGTATATGCTTCTGAGATAACAATCTTGGAAGGAAAGGCGTTCTGTAACGTGTCGTCAGAAATACTGTCGATGTCAGTTATATTTCTTTCTTCGATTGTGGTTTCTTTAATTTTGAGAGTCTCTCTGATTTTGGCACGTAACGCTAGTTCCCGATCCAAGAATTTTGAATATAGGGCCAGAACCTTAGAGAAGATTCCAGCATCGAAATGACCACATTTTGAGTCACTTGACTCGTGAAGCTGTGCAAAATTAATCAACATTCTGAATATCAGAATATTCGGAAGTATTCCCTGCTGGGAGAGCCACTGCTCGCCTTCCTCAGCATAATCGAGCCAGAGCTCGGATGCAAAATTGATCTCCTCACTAAGGTTCACACCGAATGAAAATGTGGACGAGTATGATTTGGGATACTTGAAAATGAACTCACCCTGTTGCTGTACTGTGGTGGTGAAGTTAATTCCCTTCTCGCGCAATAATTTAGGAGTTATCAAAAATTCTTGATTGAATGACATATTGTTCTGTTTCTTTTTCTTATCAATGAGCTTTTGGAATAAGTCGCTCTTATGGTTTGCACGAATATCAGGAAAAGGATTGAGCAAATTCTCCATTGAGTCGTTTAAACATTTATACTCAGCCTCTCCACTCATCTCATTATTTATCACCCTTTCAAGCGATTTGAAGTGCCAATCTTCCTTTCTGTAGTTCATGTTCACGCGGGAATTGTAGACAGATTGCTGATTAGTTACTTCTTGAATCAATGTCTGGAATTTCTCGAATTCCAGCTCAGGAATAAAATACCACCTTTTTCCTGCCCCAAAAGAATGATAGTTGCAATTTTGAGTGAAGTGATCTTCACAACTCCAGTTCTGGGTGCTGAATGTCATACCCACATGGAGTTTCGAGTTGACTAAGTCTCGATTATTAATATCCAGTGCACTATACGCCCCGAGTAGAGAATTGGGAAGTACCGGTATGTTGTGTATGTTGAATGGGTTCAATGGATCGAGAGTGCGATCGGTGTACCTGACTGGCTTCGGTCCTGTGGTAGACTCCGATTTTGAGTTTCCATTTGCAGTAGTAGAAACACCAGGATCATTTTGACCTGAGATATTTTGATTTGCTGTGATATTTTGTGTTTCTGAAGGCGACAGAGCGGAACTGGTTACTTTTGTTGTTCCAGCAGTTGCAACCGAGGGGGGATCGAGAAGAGAACCTGCAGAGGCAGATAATGAACCTGATTGAATGCTAGAGGAAGTAGCATCATTTTGGACAGAAGGAGAAAAAGGTTGACAATTGTTCACACTCTTCGTTTCCTTGCTCTCATTAAAGTCATCACCTAGTTCAGGGAACCCCGACCTTACCATCGAACTCGGGACGCAAATACCAGATTCAAGTTTCATTAAATCAAGTAAGTTGGTTTCACCTTTATTCTCCATTAATCCCCAATATAAACGCTCGAACTCCTCAATGGCGACTTTCTCTGCCTTTCCACCACTAACGAGGCTACCATGACTCGGCAAATCGTTGTTTCCAAACACTTGGGGATATGTGCTGATTAGGTATTGTTGGAATTTAATATCTTTCAACATGTACTGTTTCAATGAAAGATATGAGGTGCGATTCGGAGGATAATCATATCTAGAAGCATCCTGGATGTTTGACAGACCACAAGCAAGCCACTTTACAAAGTGGTTCACCTGAGCAGCAGATGTAATGGGTGAATAGATCTCTTCTTTGCTTTTGGAAGATGAACGGCGATCCAGTGCTGCAGACATGCTCTTGAGCCCAAGCACGAGAGGTGACTTGATACTCATCAAATGTGGCTCATTTAGGAGAAATCCTTTGGATGCCTTACTTTTCACAGATCGATGGAAATCCTTTGCCGAACCCAATATAAGCGGAGCTCCACTATTGAGTCTAAGTCGCTTTCGAGACTCGCTGTCATTGCTTTTATGCGCTAATGCTCCGATGGCATATTTCCGGTCTCCAAGGTTCTTTTCAAACGAACTCAAGATGCTGTTGTAAGACTCCTCGAGAAATTGGTTTAATTTTTGACGGTCATTTTTGTTGTAACCTAATTCGTGTCCAATCTCCGTCCAAAGACCCTTCGTGGATACCTCATCAAATCCGCCTCTTGCTATGACAAGACGAAAGAACTCATACAAGTCCAAGGGGCGTTTTCCCAAAGTTGGAAGCTGGGACACAAATGAAGGAACATTCTGTCTCGCTTGTGCGTCCTGTGAAATGTCTTGCTGTGCGTGAGATGATTCTGGTTTCATGATTTTGGTGTCTTCCAACTTCACAATAGTTTCTGGAGATTTGAACGCATGTGATGCCCCATCAGCAGGCAAATTCGCCTCATTTGCAACTACAGAATTGCTCTCCACCTTGATTTGTTGCTGTAGTTCCAGATTGGCTTGCGGGGTAGGTACGGAATTCGTATCAGCCAGGTGAATTTCTATCAGAGAGTCGGAAATTAAATCCAGAGGCTTGTTTGAGATATCTTCCATAGATGCATGAAATTTTAGAAGCTCACTGAAAAATTTAAGCCTTGCAAACAACTCGTTTTCAGTAGGATTATTGAGGATTCGGGTTGTCCGAAAAATCAAAGCTTCGGGATCTAGCAGTTGATCTACCAGCAATCTTGTGACGAAATCCATAGGCATCTTCACTTTTACTGCTCCATACTTCTTTCCTGCTTCTTTCACAGTCTCGACAAACAGGATGGGATCAGCAGTGAAATCCTTGCCATACTCATAGACTGGAATTTCACGTACATCTCCACTTCCACCGGAGGTATCGAGGTGTATCCTATTGGCTGCTGTAAAATATTTCATGGAGGACTCCGACTTGGGTCTTGACTGGGGCCACTGGTATGGCTCATACAAACCTTCAGCGGAAATGCTATCCGATTGGATGTATCTTATTTTGTCCAAACTTCCTCCTGTGGTGGACCATTGCGAAAGATTCGTATCGAGGGAAATTTTCTCCGGAGACCGAGTTCGTGAAAACCTACTCGACATAGGTAGATGCGTATCCTGGTCGGAAGACATTCTTACCTTCTTAAGTGCTGAATGGTTAAATGATAGAGGCTAATGGAGCTGAGACCAGAATGGAAATCACACGTGACCACGCACGTGACCTTTATGATACTCTTTTTAGTAGTTAAGCATTCAGTGATTTGTAATAATTTTCGAAAGGTATGCGCAGTATGGAAGAAGAAGCTTGATGTGTATATTCTGGGGCTTTTTATGATTCATCCATATAGCCTCAATGGTTTTGGTTATGCATTTGGGTGGTTGAAGAACATCCGAGGGCCAAAAGAAGAATGTCTATAAAACACAGTATTCTGTAGACCCAATTAATTTTAACTATGCCGAAGAATTGGCTTCAGGAGATACTTTTCACTTATTCCGAATATTGAAGGGGTGGGATTACTGGTGAAACCACGTGAGGGCTCTTCAAAGAAGCCACTTCATTTTCATGGAGTAATATAAATCGTAGGCTAGTTACGATAACAAGATGAAAAAGAGAGCAATTAAGGTTATGAAGTCTCTTCGTTCCTTCCTCAGATTGCGTTCGCATTCACCTTAAAATTGTGCAACTGAAACTTTGGTACCTATTAACGGCACAGGAATGACAAAAAAAGGTTTACGAATTATTATTATCGGTACATTCAGGGGCCGTAATAGCATATGGCCACTTTTCCATAACTGGCATAATCCCCTAAAAAAGAATGAACTTGAAGAGACGAATTGAATACATGGAAGTGTACCCTTACGAACTGTGTGTAGCATAGTATAGAGGAAGTGGTCTGGCGGTGGCTGGGCCTAAAGTCTAAAGATTAATGAAGAACGGATTTGGAAAAGGACAAAACAAGATAGGAAAGCCGATGTAGGATTGCCAATTTGGCTAAATTTCCAGTGCGACTGGTTGCGCATGCAGCACATGATATGAGGTAAAGAAGATCTTCGTGGGAATGGTGGTCACGCTATCAGGATGTGGAAGGGTAACCAACAAAATTATATGCCATTGCCATAATCATTTCTGCAAGGTTCTTAGAAAGCAGTTCATAACATCTGATGCAGCTACCCCGATAGTTGCTTGTTTGAAGTCTTGAATTTTTTTACATAGATAGTCGGCCAACATGCCTACACCCGGCATGATCCCTGACTAGAATAACTCTCTGATAAGGGCGACTATCTGATTAGAAGTATTCATCACTCCTTGGTTGGAAAAACGCCAGTGTTTTTCAAGAGTTTAGGAGTAGTTGAGGAACTGGGCCGAGTGTGAGACAATGCGAAACAATTTAATTTGTTTCAATGGTTAGGAAAAAATGTCGAAGCGAAGAAATCTTCTTGGTCAAGACACACAACACACAACATAACACACAAGACACAAGTAAAACATAAATAGAAAGTAGCTACGACGAAATGTTTCTTTTAGCAAGTCGAGTGGTTGAGTGCTTTGAAGGTTTGGCGAGCGGCATTGACATCAGTACCACGAACAATTCGCATCGATCTTGAAAGCGTATCTTGAAAGCACATCGGTTGACTATTGAAATCAAAAACGAAGCCAGAAAAATTACCTTAGGACCCCTGGCCAAGCCTAAAATTGAGGCTGGTACTGCAAGGTTGGGAATTCCCCGAAGTGTATTATTTCGAATCTATAAGAAGCACCAATGGAATTTTTACTTTGGAGCATTTTTAAGTGCCCTTGCTGGATCTACGAATTGATGCGAAACGAACGCTCATTCATCAAGTCCCAACAACCCGTAATCGAGCAAAAAAAATCACCCCCACATGAAAATTTTTATCCCAGTAATCACCCGACCTTACAAACCCCCCTTGCATAGGAGTGCCTTCAAGTACATTTGACTGCCTTCACGCCCTTGCCTGTCTAGCCATGCCGTACAAGTAATGTCGTAACGCAAGAACCTGCATACACCCAAGAAAGGGTTAGGAACAAACACAACGCTCCAATAAGAGAGAATGCGAAAACAATGTAGCTTCACAAGGTCGGACCGGCCCCCCCGCTGTTTTAGTCATATCGGGTATTTTTCTGGTGGTGTGGATCATCTCTACGAGTTCTCAATTTAACCTCGATCAAAGAAACTCACTTTACAAGAGCCGGCAAACCTGTAAGAATTCGAGTTCTTTTTAAGCCTTATAGCATATTACAATTTCTACAATTTCTACAACTTCTTACACATTATTAAAACATTTGATTAAACCCACATCCTTTATTTCAAAACAGAAAGATTATTCATCAGTAGGCTTAGAACAAAGCAGCAGCAACGGCAGCGACACCAGCAGCGGCACCGAAGACGTTTCTAGCAGCACCGGCCTCGAAAGAAGAGACGGAAGCAGCAGTAGAAGCAGCAGTAGACTGACCAGCAACGGTAGACTTGGCAGTGGTCTTGTGGCACTCCTCACAAGACTCGGTCTCGGTGACGGTGTGGTAAGCAGTGGTGTAGGTGGTTGGGACAACACACTTCTCGGAGATGGTCAAGGTGGTCTCCTCGGAAACGGTGATGACGGTTGGCTTGCAGACGTCGTTACAGACAGTCACGGTGACCTCGGTGGAGGCTGGACAGTAGGTGGTGTAACCAGTCACGGTAACGTCAGTGGTGACGGTGGTGACGTTGGAGTAACCAGCCAAAGCGGTAGCGGTCAAAGCAGACAAGGTAGCGAAAGTAGAGAATTGCATTGTAGCGAGTGACTATTAGTTGTAGATAAAAAATTTGACCTTAGCGGGAGTGGACCCACTCTTATATAGTCATGCCAGTTTCTTTTTCCTCTATGAATGCGTCATATACCTCGTCGTGCTTTTCCTGCAACCTCTTTTAACTTTTGCAAGTGTACGCGCTCGCAACAGTCCCTGTCGGGCTGTATGTTGGCTATTACTGGCAAAGCGGAGATCTTCGCAAAAACAGATAAGTTGGCCGAGCAGCCGTTAGAGCCTACTCTATCACGTTAAGAGCTTCAAGAAAAAAAAGAAAAACATTGACGGCAACTTTGACACTTCTTCTCGTTATCCACTGATGATGAGCTTCGCCCTTGTATGATCATCAGGTTGTAGCAGACCGGCATATAGAACAGTCCTAAAATAGCAATGCAGGTGCGACATTTGGGCTGTGATAATCTTTCTCGATATTTTTGGAATCTTCTGTTGTGATCGGCGGTGATTAATGCCCCATGGTAATTTTTGCCTGATTTGAGATCCAATGCCCTCGACAAAAAATTTTGCTGTACTCTTAAGTCAAGCAAGATATTCAACAGATGTTTACCACGTTCAGCCAGTGCCTTTCTCCTCTTCAACCTTTCCAATGCCAAGTCTGTGTTTGTTTACCTTCAATCCAGTTAGTGTAATAAACACACTACCAAAATAGAGAGGAGTTGGGAGCCTTCTCCTTATGCACCCGTACCTCACGATAATCAGCCCAAACTATTGGTCGGAACCACAGCGGCCTGCATGGCGGCTTGAAGCGGAGGTTGCTATTTGGAGCACGTTCCACCGCTACCTACCCAACTGGGCCGTCCAACTCCCAAAACAGGGTACTTGCACTGTCAGTTTTTGACGGGCCAAGCAAGTTTTTTGTTCAAGATAGGTTTGACTGCCTCCGTCCGTTTGACTTCACGATGTCGTTACGGGAGACGGAGGGGTGGGAGTCACGGGTGGGTGGTGGTTGAGTGGCACGGATGGACGATACGCACGGGAGGGTGGTGGGTATTGTCGGTATGGTGAGTGGCACCACGGAACTCTCATTAATTTTCTAGCATTTTCCAAGTGTTTTTTTTTTGGTATATTGTCTGGTCCTATCTGCATTTTGGTACCCTCATTTGTCCCCGCAACTTACTGGGGTACGCATAGAATGAACCAGCACCCTCCTTTCACAAAAAATACGCTCTATCCAGTTAGTTTACATTGCTAATACAGAATTAGTTGGCTTGTTCGAGATGAAGAAAATTCTGTGATTGATTCATAAATGCTACAGAGAACGGTACGGTTCGAGACTTTTTCCGTGTGGAAGTATCGTCTCATTTTGCCATTCTCGAGCTAGTGATTTGCATAGAGTGATTCTTAAGATCCAAATGGGTCTACCCACCATAAGCAAAGATTTTCTTTTCTCTTCCATAGATTACAACTATTTGATTAATTCTTTTGGTTGCCTTCTATAATTGAATTTCCTCCTTTTGTAATTCATTTGCACATCGTTTATTATTCCTTTACTATTTTTTTTGTTATCTGCCTTTCAGACGCCAATCATACGTTTTGACTATTTATTTTTCATCCCCCTTTTCTCCTACGGCCCTGTTGTGATGACACAAGTCGTGCGCCTCGCTACCATATTCTGTGCATGAGCCCAGTAGGTGGTTTCAATATTGCACACTGACATGACACAAAAACGCGCCAGGGCAAGTCCATATGAATTCCTTGATTCGTATACCGGCTGGCTGCACGCCCACTCAATTGCTACCTTCTCTGCATCTCATTTAGCGCGAGGCTTTGAGATGTACATTTCTTCTCAGGGCGGAATCCTCTGTTATCTTATGCCGACCACTGCTCCGAATTGCTTTCTCTCTGAAATCTCGCTTCTCCAGCTGGCCGATAACCTACAAGCAATATCAAATTAAACTTTTGGTAAACATTGGGTGACCTCATGCTCGCCATTACTGTTTTGGGCTCAATGGACACATTTTATAGTCTCCTCAAGTCTTAATGCTGTGCGCTTGATTGTCTCGATTTGGAGCGGCCAATTCCTCTTCTGGGCATGTCATGGACTCATGCAAAATTGGCCAAAGAAGACCTCAACTAAGCAAATCTAGTTTAAGTTTGGGAGACATGACTCATGCTGAGAAAGTTTAAGCTCGTGCGCATGTTTACATTTATGTGTTGCTTGCTTATGTGATGTTAGCCTGAATCAGTAAGATGACGTCTTGTGGAAGGATTTCCAATCATTTGGTGCACGAGATTGCCTTGTTGGTAGATCTGAAACTGATCAAATTTGTTCTGGAGAATTCGGTGTCACAAAGGATAGGTAACTTTTCAAAATCTCTTGGTTCTCGGATTGATTCCTTGGTAAGAATTTCCTAGAGCTCCGATGCATTGGAAAAACGTCGACCTATGACCTTCTATAAACCCAAATTAGTAGCGATGTTCAACTATAGAAAATCTATAAATGATGGATGTGGTGCCCAGCATTGGAGCATTGGAAGATGAGGGAAGCTTAATAATGAAGTTGTACCGCTTTTCATCGCTTGTATTCTATCACCTCCGGACGTTGCAAATGAAACAGAATTCCAAAGGAATTAAGCTTAGCCAAATAATTAGCCTTTTGCTGCTAATACTGGAAAGAATCAGATCGTACAACAACTTAGCTTTTGCTAGTGTAGACAAGAAAACGATGCTTATGTAAACAAGCATAGGCACAACGTATGGGTGGCCAGCAATGTTAAAAAGACACCTGAAGTGTTCTTCATTATTTCACTACGATACATAATTCAGAGAGAACTTTTTCATGTCGTTATTCGTCGGCTTGTAATGAAAGTTACTTTTGAAGATAACCTGCTCCAACAAGCTCGACATCATTTGTTTGCTCTCTTAGCAAAGTCCCCATGTATTTCAAAGAACCACCCAAATTTGATCGATCTCTTTCCAGTAATAATGAATTTTCTTGTTTTCTATCGACTTCCTTTCAGATATTTCTCATCTGATAGTAGGTTTTCAACAAGGTGACTACATTACTGGTTCTTCGCTTCTGAATCTTTGGCAACCCTAAAATATTGGTCGGAACATTCCTCATTCAAATAATTAACTATTAACCGTTGTTCTTCAAATGCCACAAGCGACATTAGCGATTAGTCTTGTCACGTCCTACACCATCACCAAATCGACATCCTGCACGTCTATGCTTCACCATCTTGCAAGTCTATGAATAAACCGTTCCATGGACTAACCTTCTGCTGCACGGGCATGGAGTCCGGCCGCCGCCATGAGATCGGCAATAAAATCGTGGCGCTAGGGGGTACGCATTACACCGATCTAATGAGCTCTGTCCAATACTTGGTGGTGGGGAAAAGAAATACTGAAAAGTATCGGTACTCCATCCGTTATCGTCACGATATGGTATTTCTTACCGAGGAAGCAGTCACAGAAATTCATTCCCGATGGGTGGCCGGCCACGACTATGGTCTCGACTTGGACACTTTTCGTCTACCTATATTCTTGAACTTCACGGTATGTGTAGCACGCGTGGAGAAACCTTCTTCTCAAGAGCTGGTCAAATTATTTGGCGAGAAGTTCCGTAATCCTCCCTCAGGAAATTTTCAATTGGAACCAAAAAATGCATTCAAAGCCGACGAAATCATCCGCGTGATGTCAATGTTGGGTGCCAAAGTGAGCACTACTTTAACCCCAACTTGTGATGTGCTCGTAGGTACAGACACCGCAGGACGTCGTTATACTATGGCAAACGAATGGAAAATTCCTGCTGTGCATCCTCTCTGGGTTTTTGACTCTTGCCTTCGAGGAGCAGCTCTCGATCTTGACGATTACGTTGTGAACTGTGAGGTCGGAAATTTATACAATAATGGATCGTTTGTATGGAAGAAACTATACTCGTTACATAAAGAAGATAAAAAGACTACCAAGGAGCTAGAGAGAAGAGAACGTGGGCAATTGAAAAAGAATCTGGAAATCTGGTCTTCCATCATGGAGAATACTAGATCTCATACTGCCCAAATAATACGAGACAGTACCTGGGACGATCCAGGGTCTGAAGAAGAGAAAGGCTCGCAAACAAATGGCACTATCAATAATAAAGGTTCTCGTGAAACTGCTGAAAGTGAATATGACACAGGTACTCTGGATAGTCTGCTATTCCTGGGATTCAAGTTTCTCCCTGTGGGTTACCTGATTCCGCAACAAAAAGTGCTTAAGAAAGTCGTGGAATCCCATCATGGTGAAATCGCAGACTCGGGCGATGACGACACCATTACACATATATTACTATTAGTGAAAAATGGTCCACAAGCAAATCTTATGCTTTCGGCACTTTCAAGTGGCACGAAGAGAAGAGTACACAGTAAAGATATTCAAGTTGTCACTGATTGGTTTATCGAACGAAGTATTTACTATAATGAGGCTCGCCACGATAATTGGTCCAAACCACTTCAGGGCCTAGTGCCTCTGGCTACTCGATATAAAGTCTGTGTATCTGGATTTACTGGGGTTGAGCTCCTACATATCGAGAAGTTAGTTGGATATCTCAATCTCGAATTCTGTGAGGTACTCAACTCCAATCGAGACTTGCTAATTATCAATGTGAATCTCTTTAGGAAGGCATTTTTGAAGAACAGTCCAGAACTCTTCGAATACAAACATAAGGATATTTTGAACTGCCCCGTCTATTCTAATGGCGAAGCATCTCGATCTGTTGCAACATTATCTTCAAAGAACAAGATAAATGCCGCCAAGAAATGGAATATACCCATTGTTTCGATAGCATACCTCTGGGAAATGATCGAGCGGCTGACAGGAAAATCCCACTTACAGATGCCAGATATCCTAGACCTATCATGGTGCATTTTCGCTCCTCAAGCCATGGCACGGCCCACTACACTTTTGGATTTCGTTCGGAAAATGAGTAACAATTTCTCAACGCAAGGGAACATAGAGGAGGCAAATGAGGAAGAATCAGTGCAACTCCCATCGCCTCGCAAATCCAAAGATAAACCAAAGTATGGACGTTTGGCTGGTGGGGGTGAATCTCTTACAGAAAAGTTAAAAAGAGCCCGAGAGGAAACCCCAGAGGATTCTTCTACAACAAAAGGCTGGCATGAGGAATCATTCGACAATGATGATAACCTCACTCAAGTTGGCTATGCCAACCAGGATTCCATCAATAGCAAACAAGAGTTGATGAGGAAGCTCGAAGGAACGTTGGACAGATCGAAGAGGTCTCGTAGGGCGAAGTAGCATTACCATACATACATTAATATCTAGGACAAGGACGGATCTCAGTAGTTTCAACAGATGTGGGAGACATACGCAAAATTACAAGAAGTCTTGGAAGGGAAGCAGTTGGTGTGAGAATTTTAGTATTCTAACAACTGAACAAATTTCTTGATGAGATTGGATAATACATGGTTAGCAATGTAGCAAAAGGTTTCGAATTGCATAGAGGCAAGATAGGTAGTTTCAAAATTTTGGCAAGAATCAGATAGAGTATGAATGAATTTTTGAAGATGATAAAGCAATTAGTTACGAATAGATTCTGTCAGAGTTTTATAATAACTACTTTAGTATCTTACCCTTTTTTGCAACTGTTTTTAATATACAATAATAACCACTAAAGGTTTGAAACATACAGGCAAAGGCTAAATCTCCAGGCACCACCAGTAACTTTTTAACATAGCATGAAAAAACTTCGCCAGATAAACCAAAAAAATCAAATTTATGATGACAATTAAATTACAATAGAAATTTTCTCAATAAGATTATGTGGTACTGATAGCCTGATGAGTTGAGCTCCAACATGTTCCTAGGGCTGAGCCCTATACTCACACACGTGACACATATCTCCTTAGAAGGATTTATATTTTCAAGAGTGTCTTATTGGCCAATATGAGCCATGATGAATGACTGGATCCTCAAGGGTCCGATCGCACTCCCAAGAAATATTTTTTGCCACCATCTCTTCACTCAAACGCCCAACTACACTTGATCTTCTATCAGTTTCCAAAGTGTTGTAGTCGTATGCAGTAACATGACAGCGAGAAACGAAAATGTCGCAAAGGGGGGAAGCTACTCTTTTTTCAATTCACTATTAATTTGATGGAACTATGGAAATTTCGAAAATTTTTAGAAAGGTAAATAACAAGCATCACTGATGATACAGCCACTAGAAACAATGAACCCATAATCCGCTTCAAACGTCTCCATTTTCCTGAATCAATGTCGTGGGACAAATCCCTAACCAAGCATGTCGTATGAAAAAATGGTCTTATATGCCGAATAGGAATTGAAAAAATTTCTTTTACCGCAAGCTAGAGAAAAATTTTCCTGCCGTATATAAGTGCAGCGTCCGCACCACCAGAAAAAGATTTTTTCTTCTTTACCAGTTAATTAAATTAGTAAAAATGGGTAAGGAGAAAGCTCACGTTAACGTCGTCGTCGTCGGTCACGTCGATTCCGGTAAGTCTACCACCACCGGTCACTTGATCTACAAGTGTGGTGGTATTGACAAGAGAACTATCGAGAAGTTCGAGAAGGAAGCCGCTGAATTGGGTAAGGGTTCTTTCAAGTACGCTTGGGTTTTGGACAAGTTGAAGGCTGAGAGAGAAAGAGGTATCACCATTGATATCGCTTTGTGGAAGTTCGAGACTCCAAAGTACCACGTTACCGTCATTGACGCCCCAGGTCACAGAGATTTCATCAAGAACATGATCACTGGTACTTCCCAGGCTGACTGTGCTATTTTGATTATCGCTGGTGGTGTTGGTGAGTTCGAGGCTGGTATCTCTAAGGATGGTCAGACC